>Ga0116229_10000103_pt1 | contig 80136 bp, 57 predicted proteins | sample S1TSphgellanicum_3_FD_87313 | JGI IMG/M metagenome (GOLD analysis project Ga0116229, IMG submission 87313) | Host-associated microbial communities from peat moss isolated from Minnesota, USA - S1T2_Fc - Sphagnum magellanicum MG | ecosystem: Host-associated > Plants > Peat moss > Unclassified...
TTCACGGTCGCAAGCCTCGCAGACAAGCTTGACGATACGCATGCGCTCCTCATGATCCGTCTTTGCTTTCTCCTCTTCATCATCGAGGAGTATTACTTCCGGGGGCACATTTGTATCCTTCTTTGCCAAAGGCTTACGAATCGCACCTTTCTTAGGCCGACCCATGGAACCCCCTCAAATCCCCACTACCGCTAGAACACACACAAAAGACACACATGCACTACACACAAACAAACAGAGCAAATTCGCAATACAGAGCAAATGCCGCAAGGAAATAATTTAATGAAAGCAAATTACGAAGTCCGTGCGCTGGGATTGGCAGATGAGCATTCAGGTGCGATGATTGGTTCTATTTTCTCGCCGAAATTGGATCTAAATGGATGTTAGAAAACCGCGAAGAGCTGGCTGCAAGGACCCGACGCGACAGAATTTTCGACGTCGCCGCTGTCGGCGAGAGTCGAAGGAGGGGCGGGAAAATTACCCTTCGCAATTTCAAATTTGGAACGGGTCTGTCTCTCTCAAAGTTCCTGACCCGTTCCAGCCTCCAGCCTCCAGGGATTTTCTATTTTTTATTTTTTTGCCAAATTTTGTGATATAGAAATTTAGGTGGGTTTTTTCCACCAAAAAAAAGAGAAAAATTAGTCGATCAGCAATATATAGTTTTTAAAATCAAAAAAATTCCTTTTTTCTAGTCAAGAACATGACAAAAGTTGTTGATTTTTTTTTTGAGCAATTCTCTTTTCCCTTGAAATTTAATAACAAAATTTATGCACTTTTTAATAGTAAATTTGTCTTTTTTCAAGAGGGAAAGCTTGGAAAAAACACTTTTTTCGTATAAGAGAAGGGCTTGAGTACATGCGTTTCCATGATTTGAGACCTGTGCGTGAAACCATTAGGATAAATTTGAATTGGAGGATAGATATTATGCCACATTATGCAAATCAAATTAGCTTGCTATTGATTGTCCAATGATTGAAACATTCAAAAATTGGCTCATCATTGTCATACCTTCTAGCTTAATGACAAACATGGGCCTCGTCCTTTTTTTTTTGAATACAAAACTTAAAATGGTGACCTTCTAATGATGAGGTTTGGTTTATTGTTTCTCCTAGTGGATGCAACCAACTATGATTGATTCTTGATAAGATTACAATGAATTTTCTAGATTTGAAAGACAAAGTCTTATCAAATAAGATTGGCCAAGGTATTGCAATTACCTGGCATCAAAGAGGCGATTGTTCCTTGACAATACAAGATGAAAATAACAAGGCACAAAGATCCACTTTCATGTGGCAAGTAAGTTATATATAATTTTTAAAATTTATTATGTCGTTGTTTAAAAATAAAATAAAAGTTTCCTGACTGATCTATTATGTGTGCATGTACAACTAGATTGATAAGCATTTATGAAACAAACAATTATTAAAGGTGAAATGAAGTTTGGTTGATTGTTGCCTTATGAAGAGGCACTCACTAAGGAAAAATCTGCATATGAAAGCTAAGGCAAGTTGTTGTATTTGATTTTTTTTCAATTTGACATTTTTTGCTACTCTACATTTCTTTCTATATATATATATATATATTCTTTTTTGACAATTTGAATGCAAGATGGTTTTCATTTAGTGGAAGACACAACTCCTGATCATAATGACCATCGTATTGTTGTTGTTTTTGCTAATGCTAAAAATGTTGTTCATCATGTATGTGGTTCTAAAGTTAATATGACCAATGTGGTTTCTATTGAAAATATTTTTGATTATGTTTTTATTGATTTTGTTATGACTATAAATCAAAAGAAGGCAATGAGTAAAGCTAGTGTTTCTACATATAAAGATAATGTGGTGCATGTACTTGATCCAAGTAGATTGGGTGGAACTATTGTTGATAGTTTTGGAATGCTATGTTTGAGAAGGAACTTCCAAAGTACCAAGACCAACTTTCAATGTAATTTTTCCTTGACATACACTTGAAACAATGAATGTCAATACAATTTTTGGCCATGTTTTTAACAACTTAAACAATTACCCTATTAGTATTACCCTACGTAATGGATCCAATGTCAAAAGAAGATAGATGTTGAATCTTTAGTTGGGAGTAGGGATGTTGATACAAGGTGTAAACATAATTTTTAAAAAGTCAATTGCACCAAGGATTTTAAAATAAAACAATTAGAAGACTATTTTTAAGATCATAATTACAAATTTACATTAATTTAAAAAAAATTGTTATGACCTAAAAAGATGTTGCATGTTGTACTATTATGTAAAGACATACATAAAAACATTTTCATAAAAAATATCATTTTCAAATCATTTCAAGTCCTTTTAAAAGTTGTTTTTAAAATGAAAAACATTGGTTATACATTGTTGTAAAAATGTTTTTGGGTATTTCATACTCATTATATTCATCTATCTAAAAATGTATCCAAATGTTCCCATAATACTTTAAGAATGTTATTGCACACATTCATCCAAAACAATTCAACATATCAACTTAAATTACCTCCTCCCATAATGAAATTAAATAGTAGTCACATCCCATAATGGTTTTTTGTACCTTTATAAACCTTACACCACCATCATTAGAAACTTCATTTGTGCCAACATAAAACCAATAAACCATCATAATAATAAGAAAAAAAAAATACATTAATAAATTTGAAGAAAAAAATTATCAATGTAATGTCACAAAGGAAAATCTATAGAGGTTTGTTTTTAGTGTAATAATGCTAGTGAGTGAGCAGGTGAATAGGTTCATTTGTTCACTTGAACAAATAAGAATCTTCAAAAATATTCCATGTCATGTCATGGAATATTTTGCCATGTCATGTGCCTAATTTTTTGGGATCAACAATGGTTTATTGATTTTGAACATGGGTTTGGCCAATAGAGCTATCGAATGTAGCATCATGTGAAGGTTTGAAAGCAAAAAATAAAAAATATGCATTTCATCATGCTTGCTACAAGTAATATTCCAAATGTTTATGGCTCTTACACGAAAATTATAAGATTTTCAAAATTGTTGAAATGGGTGGAAACTACATGGTTGAGAAATATTTAATGAAATTAAAATTTCAAAATCTTTAATTATTTGCCAAACATGTGTTGAATTGGCCAAAACACTACAATATTATACATTAAAAAAATAACACATGGAAACATGTTATGATTGTCAAAGGTTTTATTCTTAATATTGGCCGTGGCCTAAATGGAAATAAATTTATGAACACCATTAATATTCACTAGAACAAAAAAATAGACATATCATAATAATGATTGAAATAATATAGAATGCAAAAAAACTTTTAGGTCGTAATTGGAATTTATAACTTCCTAGATAGTGTAGGCAACTACAACAAGCTTGATGAATGAGAAAATCATAATTGATTTGATGCAAATGCAATTGTGATGTACTATCATTAAAGTCCAAAAGCTTTAGAGCGCATCAACAAAGGTTGGACTTCATCCCAACTCCACGTGCAATGATGAATGAACTCTTTTGTGAACCCACATAACATAATCATTTGCAAGACGTGATACACATGTTTACATTGCACATATGCCCCATGACCACCCAAAGAAGCTACCAACATTGCGACAAAGTAAACAAATGAACATCTAGGGAAATTTCCAATGGTGATGTCATATTATTTGTCATTAAAAAAAAAATTATAAATTTGTTCATACGTAAGTGGTGGGACATCAACAATGGGGAAAACTGACGCGTTCCCAAGTTCCTTAATAGACCCAAGGTGGGTCTAAGTTATTCAAACAACGGAATTGTGAAGAACTTGGGGCACGTTCCCAGCTCTCAGCATTAGAAGGGGTAGAGGGGCGTGTTAAAGCTTTGGGATAGGACTAAGTAGAATGACAAGTTTTACTTATTTACTCGAACTTACATCAAACCAACCAACAAGTTAGTTAGATCACTTTCTAGAGCACCCTTGGTGCTAAGACAAGCCACGAGCAACTCTGGACTCACAAGATTCATCACGGCCTGGACTCGAGGGAGCCACCACCTTCCCCCATATAGTATATTATGTGCCTCTTTGCAGCACCCACATCCGAATGGCTTTTTGTCCCGGGACTTCCAAGGAGGAGTCCCGAAATTGTCCCGGTTTGGACTCCCGAAACTTTGCAAGATCATAACTTTTTGCGCAAACCTCCAATTAGAATGAGGTCTAAAGCAAACTTGTAACTCTCCTCGAAAGCTTTGCTAGTTTGATCCCCGACCATTCTTTCTGCCATAACTTGTGCTACGAATGTCCAAATGGCACATGCGAGGCCATTTTCAACATCTATACTTTGATAGCTTTCCAATGATATAAAGAACACCCCAATGCAAGGTGTTTTGACCCCTGCAATCGAACTATGAAGTTTTGGGAGTCCTGGAGGGCTCCCAAGTCCCAATTTCGGGAGTGTGAGTTTCATCCTCACATTCCCTCAAAGTGGGGTTGCGACAAAAATAGTGCATTAGAGAAGTAAGATGCCAACCTCCCAATTGTTAGTGTGTTATTGTGTTAATTTGAAAATGGAAGGTCATTTCACCTTCTTGCCACCATGAGTTGTAAACCAACAACAACTTGCATCGGATGGCCTCACAATAGGCACATGGGAATCACTTGAACTAGAAGAAGGGGAGCCAAAAGAACTTTGAGTGTTGTTTTTATGTAGGTGGTCAAAGGAAAACCCAATTTCTTCTAAAATTGTTACCTTTTTTTTAATTAAGTTAATACCTTATTGAATGGACCAAATAGTTGGAACTATAAGCTTTGTAACTACAAATTTTCACATTGTCCCACCAACACAATGTTTAAAGTCATTGGGATAAAACTAATGATTATGATGTTCGAATGATTTGTTGTGATATTGTATTCAAAAACTTGAGTAACATGGAACATGAGTTCCACTTACAGATTTTTGAAGGTTCATCCTTACTTTACATTTGAGTGCCATGGTTTTTTGGAATGCAAAACATTGAATTACAGAATTGGATGGGCAACATTCAATACACTATTAAAATTCAAAGTTTATCAAACCATATAACTTGAGTAAATGATCTTTTTCGACCCTTAAACATATCCATTTTGACTAGAAGCTCAAATGTTAAATGACATGTGTAGTTTTTGTCTAAGTAATTTGACTAAGATGACATGTCAACTAGGTGTTAGATTGAACATTTAATCAAAATGTGCCTAAAAATGAATATCCTAGTCAAAATGACATTTGATTTAGTCACAAGTGACAAGGAGTACCTATATTACTTATGTACCCTATGGGTTTTGTTGGTTAAAATGGCATTTGGCTTAGTCAAAAATGACAAAGGGTACCTATATTATGTAAGTACCCTAGGGGTCTTGTTGGTCAAAATGACACTTGGCCTAGTAAAAAAAAATAAAAATTGTTTATATTAATTAGGTGCCTTAAGTCTTGTGTTGGATAAGTTAAACATATACAATGTTAATAATTTTTATTTCATAATTTTGGTTTAATACCAAATATTGTTTGAATAAACATTTTTAATGTTTATTTTGGTATATACTAAAACATATTATCTTTAATATTTTTTTGATATCATTAAAATTAAAATTTCAATCTTGATTTTTAATAATCAATAAATATTTTAAATCTTTCGTCTGCAAAGTTATTTATTATAACCTTTAGTATGTCAATTAGTAACAATATGACATATTACATTATTATGTAAAACAAAGCTTATTTAATAAATTTTTTATTTACATTTTTTATTTGGACAAATGTTATAAATATCATTTTTCAAAGATTTCAATTGATGTGATGTTAAGGTTTTTAGAATTTGTATTGATGATTTTAATTAATTTTAATTATCATGGTTATATATTAATCAATATTTTTTGAAAATATTAGTTACAATTTTTTATGTACTTAATTACATAAGTTTACAAAGTTTATTTCATTATAGTAATTTTCTCAAATTATTTTATAATAATTTATGATAATTTTTTGGATTCTCGAAAATTATTTCATCACAAAAAATTAAAGTAATTCTTAATTATTTTATAAAATAATCTAATCCCATAATGTTATGTAATTATGAACTTATAATTATTTAATTACCCTAATAATGTTAAATGAATTAATTATAACATTTATATATATATATATATATAATTACATTAATTTTTAATAATTATATAGCTACTTAAGTAAGGTAAATTTATGAAATTATTTCGTTAAAATATTGTCCTGAAATTAATGAAATATAAGAATTTTGTGAAATTTTTTATTTACAACGAACGAAATGGAATTAATACAAATAATGTAGGGAGATTATGGATGTGGAGTAATTGGAAGATGAAATCTGCGACATTCATTCATAATGATGATGTTAAATGCTTCCACGTGGCTATAAAAAGGACACATAAACTTGTAGTGATGGGCCATATTAATTTCAAGAATCATGCATTAATTAAAAAATGGTGAGTAGATGAAAAAATGAATGTGACGAGCGAGATGTTCAAGGACAAGAAAAAATGGGGTAATCATCAAAAGTAGTTTGTGTTTGTTGCTAGAAGTTGTGAGTGTTTTCAAAGTTTTGGAATTCACAAAAATATGAATGCAGAGAGTGTAATTAAAAAACTACAACAAATAGCAAAGGAAAAGGAAGTGCAAAGGAGTGAGCATAGATAAAGGTAGGAGGAGGAAGCAAAATTGTTGAAAAAAACAAAAGTAGAAGAGGAGTTGAGAAAAAACATAAAGAAAAAGAGTGTTGAATATTTAGTCGTTGGTTGTAAGGTCACCGCCACATTCATCATCATCTTTGGAATGTGCAGAAAGGAAGGCGTATAATGAAAAGATGTAGTTTGCGCAAACAATAATTAAAGACATAGATACAATTAGAACATCTATGCTTGAATTTTTTCGCAGAAGTAAACGACCTCGGTGTGTAAGAAAGTAGACATGATTAGGAGCTACATCAATAGATTTAATGTGCATTGAAAAATTAGAGGAAAATGAAGCTGAGGAGTAACATTTTGTGGAAGCATAGACAATGTAGAAGGATGCAAGGGAGGAAAACATTGTTGCAAAGGAAGAACAACTATCCACAAAAGTGTAGTTGAAAGTATAGCAAACCATAGAGGTGTAAACATTGATAAAAGCATAATGAAGGGCGATGGATGAAGCAACATGAAGCGGAAGTGCTAGCAAAGAGAAGATGTGCATCACTTCTACCATAATTACAAATCCACCCACAAAAGATTCCATAGTTGGCTAAATTTGATAAGCAAATGGACAACTTCAAGCAAGGGAAGAATACATGATAGACCTAACACTATATTCACATCAACCAAGAGATGAAGGTTGGTTGTTGCTTCACCTTTTATAAGTGAATCCTATGCCATTTTCACCAAAAGAGTGTTATATTCTTTCATGATCCTTTTTGCAAGTGACAATGTGGAAATCCATTGAGTGTGTACATTTTTCAACATTTTATTTTATTTAGTGTCCATTAGTTCAACAAGATTTTGGAATTTAAAGTGACACTTAAAGCTCATGCTAAAATGACTTGAATGAAAGGTTTGGAGGATCCATTCTAAAGGTGGGGCCACATTTGGAGGTAAAACATAGTTAAGTCAAATTTAGAAAAGTTACATTAAACCTTGTGTCCACACATGTAGAGGTAACTACCTCCAAATCCTTCATGGATGTCTATGTGGTAAGGAGAAAGGTACTAAAATTCCATATGATGAGCGATTCATGTGGACATAGACGAAACAAAACTATGACAAACATGTAGAGCAAATGGAAAATTGGAAGGATATTGCTTAGGAAGAAGATTGGGCTTCTAAACCAGGGTTCATTCCTTTGCTTTTGTTGGGGTGGGAAGCATCAATGCCTGATATAATGTTGGAAATTTTGAACACATTCTTAGCAAATTGACAAGTATCTTTCTTATCCCCTTTATTCTTCTTAACATATTTATACCACCTATCCAGTTCACTACACAGACTATTGAATATAATCTATGCCCAATCCACCTTTTGCCCCTTTTTTGCTCTCACTAATGTAGTAACATTTTTGTTGCAAAAACATTATACCTTCTCCCTTTAATAAATGACAGATATAATGGTAGGATATCTAACAGAATATGGTAGACCTAAACTTTTTGCATTCCATTGATCTGTAGAAGAATTTGCAAGTGCAAGTTTACAACTTTGTAATGTTTGAACTACTAATGACTTATTAACCTATGTTTTTGGTTCTTCTACATATCGTTCTGCACACACTCCAAAAACATCTACAATCAATTTTTTGTTGATTACATACACCTTATCCTTATGCCCAAAGTAGATATATGTGCCTTTGAGAAGTGAAGAGGGAACATGAAAACACATATTTGAGGGCATAGAAAATGATGAAGGGTAGAGTGGAACCATCTATAATGCCAATAGTGGTAAGGGCAATGCCAACAATGGTACATGTAGTTAAACAGACTACAATAATACCACAGATGACATCTCCATAAAAGAGATAATCGAGGGAGCAAAAACAAGAGATACCATATATGACATCACCATAGGAAAAACAACTAAAGGAGCAAAGCCAGGGAGTTAAGAAGGAACATGACATAAGGTTTCCAAAGTGTGAGGAACATCTGCACTTCGAAAGGGATGTATGTGAAGATCGGATGGAGACCACTGCAAGTCCAAAACATTTTCAACATTTACAACAACATTTACAGCAACAATAACAATGATTGCAAGTCCACATGCCTTTGTTAAAAATGAACAATGGAATGTAGTATGCATGAAGGAGGAATTTCATGTTAGATTTGCAGTTATTTTGCAAATTTTTTACTAAAGAGAGTGATTAGCATATTTTAGCAACAAGATTGCTATTACTTTTGACCTAGCCAACAAGGGGAAAATTGTTAACTTGTGTTCCATAATGTTGACCCAATTACTAGTTGAATTAACTTGTTGGGGAAAACGTAAAAAAAAAGTAACAATTAACCTAGTTTCTAGCAAATTCAAGGTAAATAATTATTATTCAAGGCCTATCCTAGATGTTTTGTTTAGGATGTGGTTCCCTTTGTTTGAGGTGCCTTCATTAAGAACAATAACCCTAGAAGAACTTGTGTCACTAGCCAGCCAATAGTGATAAGGTTGTGCAATAGCAACAAGTTTCACTTGAATTTGTTATAAAGGAATAGTTTTCTAAAAAGAGAAGACCAGCACATTCAACAACTACATTTCGTTTACTAACATGTTAATTTCATCAATTGAAGATGCACATAGAAGTGCCTACACTAAGGGATAGGTCAAGCTTTGAACTTGTTATCTCACCACCAAAAAAGAAGTTTAGAACTACTTTTGGGTCACAAGTTGTTGATTCAGAAAAGGATGAAGAGCAAACCTATTTAGATGAGATTGGGGGTGGAGGTGGAGAATAGATTTATGCGACAACTATACATGGTAGCATCGAGGAAGAACCTGAACCCAATTTGGATCAAGTAATTAACAACATCCAAGTTGAACTTATTGAGTCTACTAAACTTGTAATACCCATTATAAAAACCACATAACCTATAGTTGTAGCTATAGTATCATCCTAATTTGTTCAACTTATAGTTAAACTTGTTCAAATAGAAAATCCATAGTTTTTTAGATTCTAACATGTCCTAATTTTTGGTCATTTTATAAGAAACTTGAGACATATTAGTATGTTTTTAAAGCAAGTTGTTCAAAATACCACAACTTGGTCAAAGACATTGCAAGAACTTTCAAACTTTAGAGTTGAGTTTGATCAAGTCAAAGAAAACATGTTTGAGACCCACAATAGCCTATAAACATGTAGCCTAAAACTAGAAATAATGCAGATAACTTAAAAAAATCATCACAAAGAATTAATCACAATTAAGGGGCAATTGAGTAAGGTCCAATATGAGAACTAAAACCTATCCAATAAGTTGAAAGAGGCAAAATAAGTTGTTAGGAAAACTGAAAACCTACAACAAGAATATGCTAAACTGAATCAACTCACTTGGAAAACTCACAATGATTTGAAGCAACCCCAAGCTACTTTGGAGCGAATGATGCAAGACTACACTAAAATGGAGGAGTCCAATATGCATTAACAAAATATCATAACTAGTTTAAAACAAACTTGTCAACACCTCAAAGAGCAACAAGTAGTTGCCCACATAAAGTTTGAAAGGAAAAACAAAGTTTGATTGCCCAAATTCAAGACTGGAAAGGTTAATATGAAACAACCAAGGTACAATTGAGTAAACCTAATCCCATTTTACTTGTTAGGATGAACAACATGTTGAAGGAGTTTAAAGAGTTATTGTTGGACAACACATTACTCAAAGTGCATAACCAAGCCTTGGGAGACAAAAACCCCAAGTGGAAGGAATGGTGGTAAATTGTTCAAGAGTTCATGGAAGAACAAATTCAAGAAAGTATAGAACTAGCTCGCTTTGATGAACAAAGTTACCAATTGGAGTTGTGCACACGCATATTGAACCGATTTCCTTGATTTCAAGTATGAACCTTTTAGTTTTGTATTTGTGGAGATTGGAACTAGAAACAGAGCTTTAGCAACGCCATTTATGGTACAACTTGTTGCCATTACCAAACCAATTAGCCCATTAAGAGGTGGAACATGTTTAAAGATCATACCCTAACTTGTTTAGACTTTTACCATACTTGTGTCAAGTTGCCATTATTGTTAATGAACATGTGAGAGGTAGTGAAGGTCCTTATAAGGAACATGCTAAACCTATTGATCCTTCACTCATTGTATTAGACAATAAAGTAGGATCTTTGGAGTTCTTATCTACTAGTTTACCTCTGACCCCACAACAAATAGGTATAAGCTAGGATATTACTTTAATTTCAAGTACCTTGCATGCCTCGGAGGTATTCATGATACCCATAGCAACCTTTGAAGAAACACTTGATCGACAAAAGATTACATTGCAAATAAATGTTCAGATTTTGAGCTAAGTTGAACCTATAAAGGAAACATGTGCTGAACTTGTCAAAGGAGCCATCAACCAAACTGGTTGTAGAAGACCAAGCTAACTTAAGACTTTGAGTTAACATTTTGAGGACGAAATATAATTTTCAAGGGGGGATGATGTTTCCCAGATTTAGCAACAAGTGATTTAATAGATTGAAAATGTAAGCAAGTTGTTAAACTTAACAAGTGACTTAACTTGTTATTTTACTTAACTTATAACATTAACTTGGTTGGTTACTCAACTTAGTAGGTAACATTATACTAAGTTAACAAGACATGTTGATAGGTTAATCAACCCGTAGTCTGTAGAACAGGTGGCAGAAAATGTAGTTGAATAGGTAGTTAAACAAGATGTAGTTTTTTGAAATTTTGGATTTTTAGTCTAGGTATTGACTAATGATTGTTTATAATGGTCAATTATGACTATTATATTTTGAAATAGCTAGTATAAGACTAGGAGGACATACTTGTTTGAAGACTTTTGATTTCATTTTGATTGTATTCTTTCATTTTTTAGAACATGAATCATTTTCTTTCAGCCAACTTTCTTTGAGTTTTTAATAAATTGTTTACATGTTAGTTTAGAATTTGCAGTTAGTTTTAGTTTTGTTAATTTTTTACATGTACATGTTGCTATTTTAAGAACATGTTGTTGGAAATTTAGAAATTGAACAACTTTAATGGGAATAGAAAAACCCGTTAACATCCATGTTGTATCACAACTTGATCAACTTTTCTAAAATTAAACACTTTTTCTTCACCCTCCAAAATTGCAATTGTTCTTTCTTAAACAACTTGTCCAAAAAAAATGCACATCCTACACTGTAGTTATTTCCTTTGATGGGACACTGTATGGACAAGTCTTTTTAGCCATAGTCACCATTATACCTAAGGAGTTCTTACACATAGTATCACCTTCAGTTTTGCAAGACATCTACTTGCCACTTTTTTTGGGATATGAAGATTTCATTTTTTCCATTGCAACTCAACGCGCCTTTTCTTTAGGAATTAAGGGAGCTGCTTTTACCCAATTGATGTCTATGGATTTACATTGAGCTATGTAGCCCTTTACCATCCATGACATAAACTCATTGTTAGTAATAGTAGAAGTGCCATAAAGTTGGCTACACAAACAAAGATCTTTCTTCATATTTTGATGCAATTTCGTGTTCATGGCTTTGAATTTTTAGACTTTGCCAAAAACCTCTTCTATGTCTGCTTCACAAATGTGCTTCGCAATGAGTTTAGACTTCGGATTGAACCTCGTACCATTCAAACCCTTAATTTTCACAAATTGTTTTTTGTTTGAACATTATATGTTACATTCTCTAACATTGGCAATTTGTGAATAATCAACATGGTGGTAAAAAATCTAACAAAGGTATACCAAATGTTCAGAATACACATAGACCTAAACAAGACACAAATAAAATAGGATCATTGCACAAACAATTTGCCAAAAAAAGACCAAGGTGTGGATTCTAAGTGCATTGATAGAAGAAATGAAAACAAAAAGTTTGATGAAAACAAGTTAAAAAATCATCAAAGCTTTGTGAACATTATGAAAAAGGGGGAAAAAAATGAGTGTGATGATCAAAAGTGAAGGTGGTTTCCATGAGTGACAATGACCAATGAAATCCAAAGTGGCGAGATGTGGAAATGGCATAATGTGGAAATGCACAAACTTTTTGAATTTGATTGAACCCAACCCCTAGCCTTGACCCTAGTCCTAACATAAACAACGAATAAAATTTAATGGTTTGCCATGTGGGGACAAAAATTCAAAAAAGTCCTTAGGATTATCTTTAGAAATAGGCACTTGTGGCTCCTATTAGCATGGTTGGACCCAACAAGATTTTATTATAAAAATGAAACAATAGCAAAACAAGGTTGTGACAAGAAAACATACCAAACACTAGTGTTGAACATACTAAAGATAATTGAAGGTTGTACCTTTATTTATACCCCTTAGGGACCTAACTCAAGGAAGCTTCCATGGAAATTTTATTCTCATGTGTGGTCCATGCGTACCCATGTGGCCCATGACTAGACTAAAAGTGAATTAGGAGTGAATTGAGGATGAAGTGATAGTTAACTAAAAGTGAATTGAATTAATAATTAACTAAAGGTGAATTAATAGTTAATTAAGAGTGAACTGAATTGACAATTAATTAAAAGTGAATTGACAATGAATTAAAAATGTGATGTTGGTGATGATGCTACCAATGATGTTGGTGATGATGCATGCAATGACATTGGTGATGTCATTCGTGACAGTATTGAAAACTGGAATTATAATTTTTTTTTCAATTTTGGAGGAAATAGGCCAACAACTCTTGGATAAACATACATTCACATTGGGTTAACTTTCAAGATAGCTTTTGATTTAAAATAATATGTTGCCAAACTTTCTTTTAAGACGAAAAAATCATGATATTAGGACCAAATTTGATTATAGTTTTGGTGGCCATTGATCCTCACATGTTATGATCATTATAACAAAAGATCTCCATGTATGTTAAGTGATTTCATTAAATTTTGGGTGAATTGATTAGTCTTAGTAAATGGGGACTAGTTAGAAAGTAATGAATTCACTGGTCTAATAAATAGGGACCAATGAATTGCACCCACATTTTGTAGTAGTGGATACAAATCTAGGTAAAAACTAGATGGAAGATTTAGCGTCAACATCATGATGAAGGAGCTTATGATGTGATTAGGGTTGTCCAATCTAAACCAACACTATACACACTCCAAATGGCGAATCCCCACTTTGGGGCCAAGTGTGAGAATGCAACTCACACTCCCAAAAGTGGGAAAATGGAGTCCTTCGGGACTCCCAAAAACTCAGAAGACGATTTGAGGGGTCAAATCTCCTCGCATTGGTGCGTTCTTTATATCAATGGATGTCTTGAAGTGTAGATGCCCAAAATAGCCTCGCATGGGCCATTTGGACATCTACAGCCCAAGTTATGGACAAAAGAAGGGCCAAGAGTCAAACTGCCAGTTTGACTCCCGACCACTAAAAGTCGGGAATCAACTTCTTCCCGACGTCGCCTCAAGGAGTGCGACACGGAGTTGGAAAGCTTTCAACTAGAGCTACAATTTTGGTTTAGACCTTGTCCCGATCCGAGTTCGGGGCGAGGGGCAATGAGCGTCCAAAGTCCCGAGACTCTAACCTGGGACAGTTTCGGGACTCCAATTTGGGAATCATGGGAAAAAGAGCCATTTGGATGTAGCCTCCGCAGTGAGACATAGAGAATACTATATGGGGGAAGGTGGTGGCTTCCCCTGAGTCCGGGCCGTGGTGAATCTTGTGTGTGAAAGTACTCGTGGCTTGTCCCAACACCCAAAGGTGTTCCCGAATGCTAACTAACCTTTTGTGGTTGGTTTTTGGATGTAGATTGAAGCTTGATAATCTAGTCCCTCTTCCTAGTCTAATCCCGGGACTTCTAGCACGCCCCTCTACCCCCTTTTAATGCTGGAAGTCGGGAACGGCCCCCAAGTCCCAACTTTCCGCAACTCTACATAGTTGGACCCTCAAGTGGGTTCAACAAGGGATTTAGGAGCGTGTCAGGATACAAATCTAGGTAAAAACTAGATGGAAGATTTGGCGTCAACATCATGATGAAGGAGCTTATGATGTGATTAGGGTTGTCCAATCTAAATCAACACTGTACACACTCCAAATGGCAAATCAAACCATCATAAAACTAATAAGCTTCATTAAGGATTTTAAAATCTAAATCCACGAAATTCTTTACATTGCAACATTCACGGTAATGAAGAACAATGTTTTGGATTCCACCTACTCCATGTTGTTAGGAAGACCTTAATTGTGTAATGCATGTGTTACCCATGATTTGAAAAAACAACTTAATCACCATTGAAGGCAATGGAACTGTTTAAACAATCACAATAACCAAACATTTGGATAATAACACGAAACATCCTAAGGTTCTATTATGTTATGATTTGATGGAAGGTGTTATAGACAAGGAAGAAAGGATATTCCTTGTGGTAGAATTGGATTTATTTACAATTGAGATTATCACCTTATCAAAATCAAAAAATTTCACCGTTGTAATTTTCGGTGCATAAATTGGTAAAGAAGAATTCACACTCAATTCAATTTCCCACATTTTGAGGGAAAGATTCAAGTTGATAATACTCCAATGTGCATCAGCATCCAAGAATTGGATATTGTATGCTAAACATTATTAGAGGATATATAGGTAAGGCTACTCAATTTGATAATTATTGATAACCCTTAAATGGTAAAATTGAATGTCACCTTGGATGAGTAGGTTGTTACGGGCACAAAATCATTGTTTAAGGAGTATAAAGACATTTTTGCATGGATGTATGTTAATCTTAAGGGAATTCCACCCCATATTACTTAACATCGCATTGAAGTTGACATGCAACCATTCCTCCTACCCATCAAGCAAGATATATAATGAACCCAAATTATGTTATAGTCATCTAACAAGATTTGGACAAACTTTTGAATGTAGGGTTCATTATTCTAATGGAGGAAACTAGTTGGTTATCACCCATCATTATGGTACTAAAAATGAATGGCAAGTTCTAAATTTGCGTGGAATTTTTATGACTCAATGCTACAACCAAGAAGCATCCAAATCTTTTACAATTCACCTAAAATGGTTCTAGACAAATGGCAAGTCACAAAGTCTATTCCTTTTTGGACGGATTTTTCAATTACCACCAAATCATGATTACCTTTGAGAATAGGTACAAGACCACATTCATTACATATTGGGGAGCTTTTGACTAAGTGGTCATGTCATTTGGACTTAAAGATGCTCCCCCAACCTATCAATGGGGCGATGAATATGGCCTTTAAAGAATATCCTAGAGTCTTCATGAAATTATTCTTGATGATTTTAATGTTTTCAACGATCTAAATACACATTTATCAAAGTTATAGTTGTGTATTGTAAATGCAAAGAATTCAATACTAACTTAACTTTTGAGAAATGCATGTTCGTTCATTCATGAATGAATCTGGGTTACATTATATCCAAAGAAGATAGCAAGCTACTGGATTGTAAATTTTTTTTGACAATTGTCCATATGCCTACACCAAAAACACCTAAGGACATTCAAGTTCTCAATAACATGGCAAAATACTACAAGTGTTTCATTAAGGAATTCACTTTTATCATGGCTCCCATCATTAAGTTATTGTGAAACACAGAAGCTTTTGAATGGACAAAAAAATGCCAATCAACTTGGGAAATAGTCAAGCAATGGTATATGGATGCACCAATTTTGATTTCGTCCCATTGGGACCTAGAGTTCCATGTTCACACAAATGCTTCTAATATGGCAATAGGGACTATGTTGGCACAAAATCCTACCAAAAAATGTGACCAACTGATTGTCTATGCATCTCAATTACTCAACCACATCAAATGAAATTATACAACAATTGAAAGGGAGGCATTTGCCATGGTTTATGCCCTATGTAAATTTTATCATTATTTGTTTGGTAACATATTCATTGTTTATGTGGACCACATGGCATTGTTATACTTAATCTAGAAACCACAAGTTTTAGGTTGAATAACCAAATGTTTACTTCTTTTTTTCGAATATATTTATTCTATAATATACAAATCAAGAATATTTCATTCGGTGGTTGACACATTATTTCGTTAGACAACATTGAAAAACATGGAATTCCTAATTTTTTAAATTAAAAAACGTTCAAGTCCAATTTGAAAATGGGGTTTGATTTCATGTATGCACTACACAATATGCAAGGTTGCAAATTTTATATGCACAAAGTCTTACAACATGAAAAAAATTAAAAATTCTGAAGGTATCAAATTTACAACAAATTAGAATTGATCACCTACTTCAAAAGTTCAACCTACTTGCTAACTTTTCAAAAAACTTCAATATGGATATTTTAGTATTTTATTTTCAAGATTCCTTGATTATAATTCTAGTTTTAGCAAAAGGTTCATTTCACCGTTCAATCCTTGTGTTAGTTCCACCTAAGGGTGTTGTGTTGTGTTGGGTTTGATGAATGATTCTACCATTCTTTTTTGTTCATTTAAAATAAACATATAGTAGGTTGGTAAACGTTGATGGTCTTCAACTTGCCACATGTCACTTGAATGACAAATCTTCTAGCGTAGAACACTATGCTATATATGTAATCTTCCAAACAGAAAAAAACATGTTTTTCTTTTATTTTGGCATGTTCCCATGTTTCCAATGCCATATCCATGACCTTCTCACAATTTTCACAACATTTCCATGTTGGTCCTTTAAAGTTCCTTTGTCATTTCAACATTCTAATGATGTCACCAAAATGTTCACATGCAACATTCCCATGTAGTATCCATAATCATTTTATGGTGCGTTATAATCAATCACCAAATATGTATATGTAATGAAATAGGGTTGCCAAGCGTAGCTTACTTTGCATAATGTGCATCCATTGGCTATTCCATAGTATAATATGATGGATGTGCAATTAAAAGTATTTTGGTTACATCTTCCCAATATAATTCATGTTGCAATGCATCTTCAAAACCAATCATCTATAATTTTCATGCCCAATCAAACATCCATAATTTGCTACAAGTTGAAAATATACATCATTGATCAAAGTGATGCTAACCAATTGTGATCATCCTAATTTAAGTCCAGCATATTATATCATTATCTCCAATTCCAACATCACCATGCATGAAAATTTAAAAGGTTTGCATTCTTAATGGACCAAATTTTTTGATGCAAGTTTTTTTGCACTAATTATTGGTTGCTGCTTGTATATGATTAATCTAAGAGAAGGTGAAATTTTTATTTTGAAACAAAAATACTATGAATCGGACAAATATTTTGAGATTTTTCAAACACATTAGTGTTGAATGTAAATACACAACTAGTCACACATGCACAAAACTACCACAATTCAATGTGTTTTATTATGCAATTTGGATATGACAAACTATAACAAATCATGGCAAAATTGAGTTCAATTTTTTAAAAAACATAATTTTGGAAAAAGATGTCCAAATATAGTTTTATTCATAATCATGAAAGAATTTGAAATGTGATACAACATGAACAAAATTAGGGTAAAACTTTTACACCAACTAGTTGCATTGTACATACTTAAAATAATTGCCCCTAAGGAGGGGATATATATTTATACTTGTTTCGGGAGTTAATTTGAATAAACTTACATATTAGCTTCCCATAAAGGCCATGTTGTAAGGAACCTTATTAAACACAATTTAAGATATATATTGTAGATGAAAGACCAATGACAATAGTTACAATGCTTAACACACATTTTGTTACTTAGGTGAGATGGCAACATACATTGAAAATTTGTCATTTTAAACTTATAATGAAATATGGACACATGATCTTAATGCTAATTTGATTTTAATTAACTTAAGATTAAATTGACACAATGTACATAACTCTTTTGATACATGTATGGTGTTCTGGTATGTTAATTTAATAGGTAGATAGGTTGTTAGTGGTATTTTGAAAAAGTGGTTAATACTAGATCTTACTTTTCTAAAGTTATCAGATTATAAATGTGACTAGACCATAAGCACAACTAGTTTGTTTAAAAAACTCTTCCTTAAAAATGATAACAACAAATAATTACACTATATGGAAAGCTTTTAACTAATAGCTTATAACACATATAATGCTTTAAAGTTGTCTTATGCATACACATAAACAAGTTCTTAAAACTCCATAATTTTTAACTGCTTTTAATCAACCAACCTACAATTCTCTTTTCATTGAACACTTTCTTGTTCTCTCTTTCAATAACACACATATGAGAATTGCACATTTCTAGATTCTTACATGTGTCTTGTAGACCCTTTAAGTTCACATGCAAGTTTTTCCAATCTAATGAACAAATAGGTAGGAAAATTAAGTAACTACTAGGTAAGTAGATGGTTTATATAGAGGTAAGGGTTGTCTTTATTACCTACCTACTAACAACTTGTTTGTGGGTTGTTAGTAAATATGTAGTGTAAAAAAGCAATTGAGATAATAACCATGATAGGTAGGAAAATAGGTAACTACTAGGTAAGTGGATGGTTTATACATAGGTAAAGGCTATTTTTACTACCTATTTATTAAGAACCTGTTTGTGGGTTGCTAGTAAATAGGTAGTGTAAAAAAACAATTAAACTAACCACCATAGTTAACTAATGAAGTGAAAGATGATAGAAAACTATTTTTTGACCACTTATCATCCATCCTTCATGGTATGTTGATGAGTGTTGGTTCATGTGGCTATATTTTAAAATTCTAAAAAAACCCATACTTGTGAGGAAACATTAGGGAGTCAATGTAGTCTTGCTGTGGGCTTCCATATTGCAAGGTTGGGACAAAAGTTTTCATTCAAAGATGTGCTTGTTGCCTCCTGCACATATACTATCACTTGCACAATTGTTTGAGAATAACTCTTTCTTCAGAGAAGGAATAGGTTAGCATGTGGGTCACTTTTCTTGACAAGTCAACAATGGCGACAACTCAAAAATATATTGTGTACTTTTCAAGGCAAAACTTAATTTCCTGGCTAAAAGTTTCAATGTAAAATGGATGTGAAGTAAGTAAGTAAAAACTAGTGTTGGGTGAGTCTCAGTTTTTTTAAAGAACGGGTTTCAGAAGATTTTCTGATACTTGACCTAGTTCTTTTATTATTCTTATTATTAATATTTTACAACAGACCCAAGGAGGGTTTCAAAAACTTGAAAAAAATAAAATTCCCTTAGGTTTCATAATGTCAGTTCTTAGATAATTCATACCAATTGGTTTTCAAAGGTGGTTCTTACACAACGGGTATCAAAAGTTTTGTTATTTTGAAAATTGAATTTTCAATTTTAATTTTTTTAAATTAAAAAACATTAAAAAAACCATGAAAATCAAATAAATTATGTGAACATTATATATGTTCAAAAGTTCATTTTGTTCAAAAGAACCTTCAAACTTTTTTAACTTCTCAAAATTTAAATCTTTTTAAATCAACTCCACCAGATTGGAAGGTGGCTTAAAATCAATTCTAAAAGCATTTGACCAATTTTTGCTCACAAATATCTATTTCTCTAAATTTTTTGCTTGCAAATGAAATCTTCTCAAGTTTGTAAATATCTTTGTAAAAGAAAAAATCCTTTCAGTCTCAATTTGAAACCCAATAATCCATAGGATTTGGCCAGTCAAAAAACCAATTCTAGGAAAAATGGTTTCATGTTTTGTCCACCATTGAAAAGGGCATTTGATTTCCTTGGAATCCACTAAGTAGCATCTAAAAATCAACATTTTTTTAGTGACAAATTTTGTGGTTGACTCATTTGAAATGGAAATTTGTTCAAAAATATCCAAATTAAAATTTGCATCTACTATTTAAATTGCACATGCAACTTTAGATTTTGCCATTAGGTGTAAACAATGATAACATTTCAAAAGCATAGGATTCATCTATCATATTCTTCACAATGTTCACCTCTTCTTCACGACCGATAAAAAATAAAATTAAACAAAGGTTTTTAAATTTGGGGTCTAGCATTAAACATAACATGTCAAACTTTCTCTCTTCATATAAAATTTTTAAAAAAGAAATGGAAGATACCAAAACATCACAATTTTTTTTTTTGGGATATTAGTAGCAAACAAAAATAACTCAAAGGCAATTTTGGAATCATCATTGATCAAATTAACTTGGGTAGGTGGGTTGTAACTTCTTTACATTTTAAGCACATGATAATGGTAGATTGTAGTGCATCAAATACTAACCGATGGTTATTAGATTAATTCATAACACATGCACTCATAATAAGAAAAAAACACTTCACAATTATTTGTGAAATGTGCCAAGTAAGGAGAGGGGACATTCTACCACTAATTATGACAGTATTTAACTTGTAGCAATGGATAATAACATCCTTGAATTACAAGGCCTCTTGGAACATAATAAGTTTATTGGCAAACCTACAACCAAAATTAAAGAAATGAATATATATGTATCAAATAAACACAATTGAATAACGAAAAAAGTTTAAATCAAAAAAGAAAAAGATTTTTTTTTGGTAGAAGATAAAAAATTCACCTTATCTTCATTGGAATATTCAATTTATTAGAATGGATGTTCAAATTTAAACATGTTTTATTCTATTTTTGTTTGCCTTTCCTAGATTTTTTAAGAGAAGTGTCGTAACCTTAGCCTTGGGCTTATAACCAAGGCAAGGGCTAGCGAAGGTGTGGGCCAAAAGTGAAGTCTGGTAGTCACATTTCATGTTCTCAAGAGTGTAGGAAAGTGTGAGGAAATGAACCCCCACATTCTCAAATGAGCTCCCACTTTGGGAATTAAAGTCGCGATGGAGTTTCGAATTTTCGAAGTGCAACTGCAAGGGTCAAAAACTCACTGGATTAAATAGTTCTTTATATCATTGAATTTTTTTTGGAACATAGATGTTTAAAATGGGCTTGCATGACCCATTTGGGCATTTAAAACATAAGTTATGGCCAAAAGAAAGGCCGATAATTGAATTGTCAATTTGATTCCGATCACTTTAAGTCAGGAATCACCCTGAAGGTGGCATGCCACATATCTTAGAAAGCTTTCAATGAGGGTTACAAGTTTGATGTAGAATTCATTTCAATTGGAGGTTTGCACACAAAGTTGTGGGCTTCCAAAGTTGTGAGAATCTCAATTTTGAAAATTTTGAGATTTCAACTTGGAAGTCTCGAGACAAAATGACATATGGGTGTTGGCCCCCTGTGGCCAGGTGTGAAGTGACTTTCTATCCCTTTATTCTTGATTCTATGAGGTGACTATACTTGAAAGTACATATGCTATCGGTGAAGGAAAAAAATGCAAAATGTATTTTTATATGTTAAGTTGCGTTTGTAATTGAACCCAAATAGCTTGCCTCTTATGCATCATTTACAATTAAATTGATAGATTTAATTTCCAAGCTCAAACATTTTAAGTCTTATAATTTTATGTTAAATTGTCATTCATTCAAACCAACTTTTAAGGATTCAACACCATTTTCAACTTGGTAACAGACCATTAATCACTTAAAATATTATATTTATCACATACGTTATTCAAATTTGACTTGCTTTATCTCATTAAAAAGCTAACTACAAAACACATATGCCTAACAAATTCCAAACTTTTCACCCAAACTAGTAAGAAGTTATGTTACCAAACTCGAGGGGGTTTTACAAAGGTAGAAAGTTCAACTTGGCAATAGACCGCCGGTCACTTAAAATATTATTCCTATCACATACGTTATTCAAATTTGACTTGCCTTAGCTCATTAAAAAGTTAATTACAAGATTATATGCTTATCAAATTGCAAGCTTTTCACCCAAACCAATAAGAAGTTGTGTTACCAAACCTGAAAAGGTTTTACAAGGGTAGAAAATTCAACCTGGTTGTAAACCTTCAGTCACTTAAATTATTATTCCTATCACATAAGTTATTCAAATTTAGTTTGCTTTAGCTCATTAGAAAGCTAACCACAAGTGCACCTTCCTATCAAATTTTAAGATTTGCACCCAAACTAGTAAAAAGTTATGCTACCAAACCTGAGAGGGTTTGTGAATTTTTTTAAAGATTTCAAGCTCCCCACACTATCCCTATTCATTTCCATTCTTTTAAAAGTACTATAAACATCCAATCTACTCTCCCTCTTTCCATCATCTACCAAGACTAATCATTATTCTCCTCCTAACAAAAGTTGTGGGAACAAGTATTTTCAAGATTTGAATTGAAAATTATGTTCGAAAGAGAGAGCTTCAAATGATCTAAATCTGCCCTTTAAAAAGAATGAGAAGGACGGAGGTGAAGGAAGATCTTAACTCAATGGCTAATGGAAGGTTCTAATGCTTAGTGGCTCTTGGAAGGTTCCAATGTTTGGTGGCCAATGGAAGGAGAAGGAGAAGCCCCTTTTCCCCTCTTTTCACTTTCCCCCCAACAAATTTTACTTAAACCTTCATTTTTTCCATTGATTTTAAGGTTTTACTTTATTGTGGTTCTAGGTTGTTATTTACGCATTTTCGTCCTTTTCCTTGATTTATAAATTATAACCACACATTTCAATGTAATAAGTCCTCCACACATTCATTGTCGATTTGATTTTGATTAAAAATATCTTTTCCATTCCTTGAAATTATGGTGTCACATATGGCCACGTTTTACAAGCCTCAAATTGCACAAATGAATGAAAAACTAGCTTCAGAGTTATCTCTAGATTTGACATTGACACAACATCCTCGTGATGAAGATTTCGAACTGTGAGAGGTGCGCGCTCGTCTTGAAATTGATCCCCTTCGAGCTTGGTATTATTGCATTTTTTCGAATTTTTGCACCTTGGTGATTTTGTTACAAGTCAACCTCGCTTTTGGTGATGAATTTGAAATCGTTTATGAAGGTTATAATTTTATTTTTGCATGGTCTTTAATTCCTAGTTTTGGACACTATCGTTGGTTGCGTAGTCCGATTTGTTGACTATTTCTTAATAGTAAGGCGGACTATTTAGTTCACACCATTCGACGCATTTTAAATTTCCTATAGTTATGAACTATCACTGTGGCGTAGCCTAGGATTCAACATGTAATTGTAGCTCTTCATTGAACTTATCCATAATCTAAATAAATGTTTCATTCATTATGAAACTCATATTGCCATTGCCACCCTATCACACTATTTATTTAATCGTTAAATTGTTTCAAATTAATTTTATGTTCATAAGGCTTAAAGATTGTTCTATTTTTATTGGACCTTTTATTGACACCCTTTCAATGAATTACTTCATGAATCTCAAACATCTTTATTACTCACTAAATATAAGAATAAGACCAATGTTTTGTTGAACACCACAAATTTTGGTGTCTGTTTCTACCCCCAACCCTCTAGAGATTTCTCACCCCTAATTACGCAACTGAGGTTTTAAAACTATGGTTACAAGTTTTTCTTAAAGAAAAGAATAAACCCAACATCTTATTCATCACTATTGTATTTCGACAAAGAAAATAACCCCCCATGCATACATGTGCATTCATCATTTTTTATTTTAACATGAAGTTATTAAAAACCCTTATTAACCTTACCACATTTGAATATTTTTTATGTAACTTTTATAAATTGAGACTATTGCACATGGTTGTGTCGGTATGGCTTATACCATGCATAAAGAATAATATAAGGGGGGAGGTGGTGGTTTCCCCCAAGTCCGAGTCGTGGTGAGTCTTGTGAGTCCGTGTTTGCTTGTGGTTCATCCGTGCACCAAAAGTGCTCAAACTACGCATTAACCAACTTGTTGTTAGGTTTGTGTAGGTCCATGTGAGTAATTGTATTCTTAGTCCTCATCCTGGAGGTCTAGTACGCCCTTCTACCTCAAAGTGTTACGAGCCAAGGAGCGTGTTCCAACTCCTTATCCTTTCGTTGTTTTCACCTTAGATTCACATTTGAGGCTATCAAGGAGCTTGGGACTGTGTTAATAAAACTTTGTACATTTTTATGAATTTGATTAAATAGACTTGGTAGAAATAAATCTAAGGTTTTCATAGACCTTTCCATTAGTTGTAGTATACTAACATGCTTTTAAAAAAACATGGCCAAAAGAAAGAAACTTTCATTTGAACTTGAAACTTCACATTTCATAATCAATTTCAAGGTGGTTGTCATTGTAATCAAATTTGACCTTTCATCTTTTACATATGCAATGATTTTTTTTCTCAATCTATATTGATTAAGCAGTTCTATTAGATTGGTGGCCAAGGTTTGACCAATTGTTTTTGTTGTTTCAAACAATCTAATAGTCAATTGTTTAGGCTACCAATTAGATTTTTAAAAAATAATCATATAACCAAAAATATCATGTGCCTCCTTGGACATCCATAAATCAAAATTAATTGTTGTAGATGTACAATCTTCCAATTTTGGTGGAACATATACTTGTTTTCTTTTTTCCATCAATTTTGGTAATATTTCATGAGAAAATTATTTTTTAGAAAGGAAAATAACTTGACGACAAGATGTAAAATTAAATCCATGAACCAAACTTTTTCCATAAATTGCAATGGCAATTGATTTTTCATAATCAAAAGGCCAATGTCCTGCAAAAAATCTTTTTACTATTCATCATTATTTAAAAAAAGATCTTTGATAGAAAAAAATTTAGATAATGCATTTCTTAAAACATTAAACCTTTTTTTTAGTAGTTGTTTCTCAAAAGGTCCTTATACTAAAACATTTACTTTTTCTTCAATTTTTTTGACAATTATTGCATGAACATTATCCACATGTTTCTTTCAGAAGTATTGTACCATATGTTTTACAATATGTTATAAGATTTTTTTTTGTGTTTGGATTAAGAACATGCATAGGACTATTGTAATAAACCAAACATTTCATGATTGTAGGATTTTTAGGATCAATTTTTTTGTCATCATTTACATAATAAAAAGCCCAATAAATTGCATTCATATTATGCTTTTTCCATATTTTTCTTTGAACATGAAATGTTTGAAAGTTCTTTTCCATTTCTTTCATTTCATTAGCATCTATTATTTCTTGTGTTGTATTTTGTTCTGTTTAAAACCTATCATTCAACATTTCATCTTCCTTATTCCATTCCATTAAACTAATTTCATTTTCACCATCAATTACCATCACATTTTCATTTTGATTTGACTCCATTTCTCAAAAGATATTAGATAGGTTGGAAAAATACAAAATAAATATGAATTTTACCAAAATTATGGCTTTTAATTTTAGTTATTTAATCTATACAAAGAATATCAAACAAGAATTGACAAAGCAATTACAAGGAAGTAAGGCAATCAGAATCATTTACAAGGTAAAAGATTTGAAAAAAATGTTTAATTAAAAAAAATGAAAACTAAAATCAACTGAAAATATGGATTTGAAATCAAATCAAGACAACCAAAAATGAAAATTAAAAAAATAAAATGAGGAAAAAACATTTCAAAGAAAAAATCCAAAAAAAAAAAGAAAAATAAATAAATACCTTGTAGTTGAAGACAAAATTTGAAAATTTTTTCTTCCACACCTACACACACCTATACAAAAAAATGTAAGGGGGAAATATTAATTTGAAAATCCAAATAACACCAACAAAACACAACAAGGAAATGTCAATGAGTATCAATAAAACATAGCAAGAATACACTACCAAACGCCAATAAAACAAAGCAAACAAACGCAAATAAACATTAATAGAGCACAACAAAAAAACATTGACAAACACAAATAGAGCATAGCAAGGAGATGTTAGTGAACATTAATAGAACACAACAAGGAGTTGCCGACAAGCACAACAAGGAAGCATCAATGAACACTAGCAGAGCACAAGAAGAAAAGGCCAATGAGCACCAATAGAGCACAATGCAAAGGTGTTGACGAACAATAATAAAACACAACAAAAAGAACTCAACGAACAACAAGACCATAAGGAGGCACCAACAACATCGATAGTACATAACATGGAAGCAATGACAAACAACAAAAATGTAATGCAAGAAAGAAAAATGACAACAAACACAAAAGATTAATCAAAGAAAAAAACAACACTCAAGCAAACAAACAATCACTAAACACTCTCTTATTAATAAGAAGAGTAAGGAGGAAAAAAAAAGGCTCAGGGCCAGCTCTACTTCTGTGATGCCTTGGAAATCTAATTTTTTTTCTAACCCTACCTACCACTACCAACTACCCAAGTACATTTAGTGACGACCCTGCTAATTAATACTCTGCTAAGAGTATCAAATTTGTTTTAAAATAGATGAACTCTGAGGTATTCGAGGTGAGAATCAACTTGAAACCTTAGCCAGTTCTCACTTTTTCTGATATCCAACCAACACAGATAAAAATCTTAAATCAGTGTTGCCAGGTTCTTTGGTTTGCAGTGTTAAACTCCAGGGTTCAGGTTCCTTTGACCCAGACTCCAACCCACTTCCTGAAACCCAAAATATGAAAAACAATTCTTGCGTCTGTGTTCAAGTTTTAGGTGAACAGGTTGAATTTTTTAAGGAGTTAACAAGTACCTTCTGGAGGACGTTAAATCAGCAGTGGGTCCTTATTGGAGACAGTACAAAAATACTGTTTGCTTCATTCTTTTCTTGTGTGCCCTTGGCCCAATCTATCTTTCTGGAAAAAAAAGATGAATGATGCCAAAACAAAAAATTTGGGTCCTTTTATGCACACTTTGAGTGTGTAATGGACACTAGGAGGCATCTTATTATAAGATGGTTTTTGGTCTCCATTACAAGCCCAGAGCATGCATAGTAAGACACAAAATTTGTGTATGGGTAACACCAAGATGTGTCTAATCATCACCATACACAACTTGGTTGGGCAATTGATTAGTCAGCGGAAAAGAAGCAGTCAATACTTTTGTACTGTGTGCAGTATGGACCCATTGCTGATTCAATGTTCCCCAGTCAATTTTATACATAAGTGATTCACATACCTATACAATCTCTGGTCTTGGAGAGTGTGTAGTTTATACATGGAATTGGACTTGGTTTTGAACCAGGCTCAAAGGATATCATGCCAAAATCAGACCACATGATTTAAATTTGAAGAACTGGGCTCAAACCCACACCCGCAGAATCTACCAAAAGATTTTAAATATCAAAACCAATAGGGGTTGTATGTTCTCTTACAAAGAGAAGAACACATGGCCAACACTGGTTTAAATCACCATCACTAGAGAAAGAGAAGGGGGGTGCTTAGAGGAGGAGGTAGCATGGAGCAATCCATTGACTCATTGATGAATTTTACCTTTTTTTTTTTTTGGTTTAGGAGGAGAATTTCCTGATTATCACTTGTATAATATTTTGCCTTTATTCACAATGAAATTAGTAGGGCTCCAAACTCCTACTGGATGAAGAATGTCAATTCTTGGAATCTTTTATCACGAGGGCTGGATCTGATTGCTTATATATCATTGGATGATGTTCATTGGATGGTATTGCTAAAATTAATATTTGTCACTTTCATATCTTATTTACAATATAATTTTGGCCAAATCTTCTTATGGATGGTCATCACATTGCCTACATGACAAAATTATGTGACAGCTTGAAGTTTTGCTTGAGTGCTTTTCTTCGAAACCCTTCAAAGAATGGTGGGAGGGTACTAACTAAGTGAGGATTGGCAATTTATGCCCCTTTTGCACTAGTCAAATTGTGCAGAATTTGCCAAAGCGGCCGATTGAGGCAGATTCAACAATTCTGTTTCAGGATTCCTGCGTGGGCTGGATAGGGCTGATTCTGGCCCATTGGCTTGCCCTAGTGAGCTCGCCTATGGACTTGCTAGGAGCCAGAACCGGCCCTAGCAGACCTGCTCTCTAGTACATATTGCCACTTACCAGAGATTCTGCTCTTCACCTTAAGCTACATAGGCTCGACTACTGTTTCAAATGCATCCAACTAGCGCATTAGAAACATCATGAGGTCTGGCAAAGAGTCTGCAAAGTTCATTAGGTGACAGAATCTTTGGCTAATGTGTGTCAAATAATGTCAGAGATAAACAGCGATCATAAGTTCGCAAATAGACTACAAAGTTCCTAATAATGTGATGGAATCTTTCACTAATAATAAGGGTGAAATCATATCAAACTTATATAACCATTAGTTAGATGTGGTTCATAACCACCAGCTACTTGGCCTGATCCTCCCAATGGCCATTAGGCTACTTAACACGTAAGAGCAAATATTTTAAAGATTTGTGTGTACAAGCTTGCATTGCGATTCCAAAACCAATCTATCAAAAAACACATTAACAAAAAATCAAGTATGTGTTGAATAATATGTAAAAATATTTGTATGGATTGTTTTCATGACCAATGTTTTGCTATTTTGTGAAATGTTTCATGAAAAAAAATTCAGAAAAAACGTGGTTAGTTTTCAGTGATTAAAATGTTCTTTTCATCAAAATTCCTTCAATTTCGGTTTTGGAGTTTGAAAACAGTTTGGAAAAAAGGTTTTTCTCAGAGATTTTGTTTTGGAGCCAAACTTGGACACACAAGTGTATTTATTATTTTTGCAGCTGCAAATGACGCCTTTCCAGCAAAATATTCTGCAACTTTTCCTTTTGAGAAAAACCTTGGAAAAACATTGTAAATATTTCACAGTAAAATATGTTTTTCCAGCCAAGAAAAATTGCCACTTTTGCGAGGAAAAAAGAGTTTTAAATAATGAGAAAAATAGAGAAAAAAAAGTAAATAAAAAATTTCTTAAATTCGTAAAATTAAAAAAAGAAAAAACCATTGTTGTGGAGTCATGGGCCAATGAATTTAAGCAGGCCTAATAATTTAATTTAAGCACCCAGTTCAACAACACTGCAGTAGCAAAGGGCTTGATTAGGTGCCTAGCTGCAGAGTTTTGGTGGGAAGGTAGGTAATTAGTAAAAGTGTGGGGAATGGCCAGACTGAACCAGCACCAACACACCATGCCCCTTATGACTCAGTTGTGGATGAGCCTCAACTGAGTTCATATCTCAGTAACCCATACTGTAAGAAGTAGGTCATATATATAGGCAGATAGGTAGGAAAATAGGTGATGATTACTAAGTAAGTAGATGGATTATAGATCAATAAGGTCTTCTTTTACTACCAACTCACATACCTGGGTTGTTAGTAGGTGGTAGTAAGAGAAGCAACTGAGCTAACCCAACCCAACCCACCATGGTTAGCTAGTGGACTGGAACCTAACAGAAATTGTTTCCTGACCACTTATCATCCATTCATCATTCATGGTGCTTTAATGGGTTCCGGTTCAATCTGGCCTGGGAAAATGAGATTGTGGGGTGGGGCAAATTTGCAACAGTTGCACTGCACTGTTGTTGCATGGTACAAGTAGACTGTTGTTGTTGCTGCTGCTGCTGCACTTGTTGCTGGTTGTGGTGTGTCTGTGCCAACTGCCATCTAGCCAGCCTGCAGCACTGAGTCTTTGACTGCCAACTTTTTTCCTGCAACTGTTGCTGCTGCTGACTTTACACTTCCCCACTTGCACAGACACAGTAGGTAGAGAGAGAGAGAGAGAGAGAGAGAGAGAGTGTGTGTGTGTGTGTGTGTCAGAGAGAGAGAGAGAGAGAGCTTGCTTGTTATGATGGACATGGGTTTTTTTTGGACATGGATTTTTGTCCATGTCCATAGCTGCAGCTTTTGAACTTTGCCAGTAGTAAGTATTTGTGCAATTTGATCTCACCTTTGTTTGCTCGAGATGATCGATTGATGATTAGTACTCATGAGCTAGCTCCAGGGTTGTTCCTACAATCCATTATGGAGTGGATGATCAAGGCTGGTTTTGATCTTGATTGACATCATGTCCTACTAGATGCAGTGTTGCAAAACAAATTTAGAGCTGATCAGACATAAGATAGAATTTCCCATCAGTAGTAACTTGCGGGATCATGCAGCTGCAATTAATGCAGAGTAGACTAGAGAGCTCAGCTACTAAATTTTTTTTTGTTTTGCTGCAGGTCCAAGATGTTTTCCAGAGCGGACGGAGACAGCGTAGCAAAATTAAGTGAGAGGATCTGCATGTGAATCAATCCACAAAGATCTAGAAGAAAAACTGTCTTTTGCAACTTGTGGTTTGTGATTAAAAAGAAAAGAATTATGAAGAGGACTGGTCCACGAGGAGCTGGTGAAGGATCTGCTTCTTCAGTGATGTTGTGCAAGTGTATGTGTGCATATAATTGGGAACCAGTGCGAGTGGTGGATAGAGATGGCAGAGTGCGGAGCTTAAACCATCCTGTGACAGTAGGGGAACTGGTTGAATGCCATCCGCACCATTTTGTGTGTGAGCCCACCAGCAAAGCTCCTCTGTACCACACAGCCATGTTGCCTCTGGACATGAAGCTAGAAGAGGGCAGAATCTATCTTCTCCTCCCACTCCCTCGTCTTCTCCCCCATCTTTCCAATATCTTCGACTCAGAGCCCCCTTCATGCCCATGCTTCCAATCCCTGCATCCCCAATTAGCAGCAGCAGCAGCAGTCCATAATATTGCAGTCACTCCAACAGCAGCAGCAGCAACTCAGGCTCTTGTACTAAATCCTTCCAAGACCAAAGAAGCAGCTGGAAGTCTAATTCATGCAGCAGCGGCAGCTACCTCACAGGATGATATCCCTGACCCAGATCCATCAAAAATTGGCACCTGTAGCATTGACAAAACCATGACAACCAGCTCAAATTCTGCTGCAGGTGCACAGTTGAGAGCAACAACAAGAATCAGTGAATGGTTCAATGTCAGCAAGTCTAATGTTGGAGGCTCAGATGTTCAAGACTGCAAGAACCACCTCAGATTGCAAGCTGCTAGATTAAGTACTGAACAAACTAGTGATCATCATCATCCACTGGGAGCTCAACAACAACAACAACAGGAGGCTGCAAAACAAGCTCGCTGCTTCATGTCACCAATGCTGATGGCATCATTGGTGCATCTTGTCAAGAAGCTCTTGTCCAGCCTAATAATTCCTTTCAGTACCAATGTCCAGGAACCTGGTGGAGCCAGAGGAGCTGGCCGAGATCTGGAGCTGAAAGTGGCGGCTGCAGGTGGATTTCATCAGTGCTCCATGAGGAACCGATGGCGGCCAGCCCTAGAATGCATCTCTGAGCTAGATTCACAGTTTGCAGCTGCTGCTGGGATGATGTTGTCAAATGAGCCTGACTGAATTATAACTGCTCCAAGTCGATCCTTATGCTGAGGCTTAAACTTTTGTTTTTTTCAGAGGGATCATCGCACATGGACTTTGCAGCACATGTATGGGGACATAAGTAGGAATTGGAAGTTCATTAATCATCACATCATCCTCACTTAATTAGCCAATGATACAACAATAATTAGTTGATTGCCAGTTTAAAATTACAAAATAGACTTGTATATGGAGTGTTGTATATACAAAAAATGAGCCATCTTAGCTTGCATTAATTACCCATGATGTGGACTTCATGCTAACCTCTTCAATGGGTGTTTTTTGTATTGCACATTATGAGCTGAGCTTCATAAGCTGAGCTTTTCAGCGGGTGTGTCTAGATTGCACATGATGGACCTTCATGCTCAGCTCTTCAATGGGTGTTGTTTATGGATCACATATTCATGATGGACCTTCATGCTGACCTCTTCAATGGGTGTTTCTGGATCTCATAGTTTGTGAGATTTTGTGTTCATGAGTTATTCTGGTAACTGTCATTCTTCCATTGTGTGAGGCTGTGCCAGTTTGATGAGACATTTCAGAATTGTAATTCCCTTGGCAACATTGATCATAAAAATCAGTTTAAATGTAAAATGTGCATAGCTTATTTTACTCTCTTCTTATGTCTCTCAAGACTTTTAGATATATGAGAAGATGATGAGTGTCAAAGCTGGAGAACTTTTGCATTTTCGGACTGGAGTTTGTGCTTTCAGTTTCTCCTCATGATAATTCTGGTCTCTCAACTCCAGTGATGCTCTCAAGTTTTGCAGCTTGAGGCCTTTTTAACCGCTCTCATTTGCAATATTTTAAAAGTCCAAAATGGAGTTAAAAGGTTTCTATTTCTTTTTATGCTTGCTCCTAATTTGGTAGCCATGACCTGCAGGCATTTTGTTTGCTTTGATGATATTCAACATGTTTTTGGTCTTTCATTATGATTTACAAGTTTCGAATGAAGTTCAATTCAATCTTGGTTGCATCATTGTACAAGCACTTCGAACAGGTTTGGAATCGTACAATAGTGAGAGATCCAATTTAATTGCTTTCAATGTCCCTTAGGTGGGTAGGTAGCAACCTTTATGGTTGACATACAAGTTTTTTTCTTACATCAGTCGGCCATGTTGGCCATGACTCCATCATTCTTCCCACAGGGCAATGCCATGAAACAAACTATCATCAATTAACTTATGACTCTTAGAAGTGCATTTTGGATCCAAAATTTGCATCATTGGATCAATTTGAAAATGATAATCAGCATAGTTCCTCATTCATATCTTGAATGCAACTTGATTATTCATCAAACACACACAATATACAACATTGGCATGGATTTTGAATCATGATATTCAACAAAAGAAATTGTTACCTAAAGACACTAGTTTAATGACAAGACAACAATAGAAGCATCATCAAATAATGCAAATTTTACTGTCCCAATCCATCATTCTAATCCAATTTCGAATTCAATGGGGATTTGCATATATGTACATCTTGTTGATCTTACTTTAAAAATTCAAACAACTCACAAGTGAATATGATCATTCAAGCATTAAGTCTATATTATTCAAGTTTCAAAAGCTAATGTAACATGTTCAATATTTGATTAACATAATAGATCAAACACATGGAAAGATTCAAAGCAGAGTAAAAAACTCCATGTCGTTGGATTGCTTGATTGTTGGATTCATTGAGGTGATCTATTTGAATTCGTTTTCCCACCAACTTCTTTTTGAACTTGTGCACCATTATGTGTTCCAATCTTTAAGAAATTGGTATACAACCCCAAGAAGAGGCTTATTTAGGGTTACAATTGCCCCATTTTGTTGTATAAAGACCAATCTGTAGAGTTACTTATCAGTTGGATATATTCAGCCAATGCTAGTTGAAAGAATTTCTACTAGTTGCAAGATGTTAACAACTAGTGTAAAAACACCACAGTGGGCTGGGTATTAGAAATTGCACCAAACTGCTGCCGGGTATCAGGCCAGGTGTCAAAGTTGATAGTCGTGGTTATTAAAAAAACTCAAATACCCGGTTTGATATATAACCACAGTTCTCATTTTTTTTGAAAAGGGTCAGATAACGACCTAAAAAATTGTCAGGGTCTTTGGCAGTTCTTTCATGAAACCCGGTGGTTCTTTGATTTTTATTATACCTGGAACCAGCGTTTTGAATCTGACAATGGTTTCTGCAATGATAAACCAAGCAGAATCTCACATTGCATAGTAAGAAAAGAGAGCAAATTTAGATGGACCTCCCATGTTATGTAAAGCTCTTGAAAAAGCCCATTGAAGCCAAAAGTGTGCAAACAATAAATTAGCTCAATGTCTTGAAATCATGGAGTACTACATTGAATCTGTTGAATATATAGCCCAAACACCAAGCAAGTATCTTTGATGAGGATCTTATTAGAGCCATCATGTACGTTGCTCATCAAACCAAACATCCCCACAAGTTCATCTCCCTATAAGCTCCCGGAGTTGGAAAGACCACTCTCCTTAGATTCTTCTACACAGTTTTTTTCTCAACTGCAGTTTTCTCATTCATCTTTGAAGTTCAAGGATGCCCAGAATGTGGAAAGGGCTCAAGAACTCTCTAATATTAACAAGTTTGGTTCATTGTACTAGTTAGGAACCTTGATGTGGATGTGAAATCACAAACATTTAATTTATGTGATTTCTATGTACCTATGTCGGAAGATCTCTTCGTCTTAAGTGTGTGTGTGACTGGTGTGTGGATGAGAGGACACATGAGTCATGAGTAGCCAGATTCTAAACTAGACAAAGTTCCGATCAATGTCAATCTCTAAGACTCTTAAGTCAAAGAATATTACACAAAAAATCAGAAATGTTAAAAGTGGATCAGGGGACAGACAATCTTCTAAATTGGGAAGGCTCAGAAATTTGTTCGTTTTTACAATTTTTACCAATGCAAGAGCTTGAAACCTAGATGGTAACTTCATCAGAAAATTTTAGCTCTCAACACAATTTTATTATTAGTTCTAAAGAGGCAGATCAAGGATACTGGAAGATCTATGGACACAATTGTTGTCATGGTGTGTAGGTAGTTGGTGTCAGAGCTACAAAAAAACTGAAATTCAGAGCCTAAATTTGAGTTACCCATCGACACCTTGGTCTCACTAGATCTGGTAGTGGATAATATGTGCAAGAAAGTAAAGAACTGAAGATGGTTTCTGTCACTATTCTCTTTCTTTCTCTTTCTTGATGGGGGAAATCTCGATTCTAGAGCTTTCAATTGTTATCAGGCAGTTGTATTAAGATTCAGCTAGCTGTGAAGAGAATAATAGTACTATCATCAGACATGATCAAGATCAATTTGGGATTTGTGGATCCTGCTGCAGGCAGCGCAACTTTGAATCCAGATTAATGATTCAACCAAGATCAGTTTCACAATATTCATGAGCTGAAATATCCCTGCATTCCGAGCAAGTGGACTAGCTGCACAGACGTCGAACTTAAAAAAGAATCCAGTCTATATATATATCAAGCTAGAGAACTTTGCACCAATTGGATGTAATAAAATTGGTATAGATTCAATGCACAGTAGGAAATTAATATCAGCATACTGGAAGTTTAAAGATTGTCTACACAATTTTTTACATGAGGAGAGGCGATGGATCATCAGCTCCATCTGGCCAGAATTATATCACACAGATTTTTTTGATTTAGGGCAATACACGATTCGACCTAGCCAGGCCGCGAGCAGCAAGATTAAAGCTCAAACTAAATTCTAGAAAAACATTTACACACTACAGCAGCAGCAGCAGCACAGCAGCAGCAGCTTCAAGTCTTCTGCCGTTTGGAAAAAGAGCACAACTAAGTTTTAAAACGTTCTGATTCTTTTGTCTCCCAATTCTTCGAGCCTGCCTTCAAGGTCTTCTCAGGAGCTTTCTTCAAGGAGCCAAAATTTCGGCAGCTCTACAGGAGTCAAGCTGCTTGTCCATGCCCAGCTGCTGCAGCTGAGAACGAGCTGAGATCTGCAAGAGACTAGATACACACAGAGCGAGAGAGCGAGATCTAGGCTTGTTAATCAGCTGTGTTGACTCGACTTGATGTGATCAGAAGAGGAACAGAAGATATTGTCCGCGTGATCGACATCGGTAGTAGACGACTTGACGCGCTTTATATGATGATACACTGCAGCTGCTGCATCTCGACGTCGACGGTCACTGCTGTTGCTGCATGCCCACGTCCTTGCTGCCTGTCGATCGAACTCCACAGCCACCGTCACCTCCGAAATGCTCTGCAGCATGGGCTTCCACGCGCTACTAGATCCGCCCGCTCGACTGCGGCTGCCTCGCAGTCTTGACGTACTAGTCGGCCTGTAGCCATGAGAACCGCGTCTGCCAACTGACGTCGCACACGACTGATCTAGGCGCTGGACGTTCGAGCTGCTGATTGCAGAGATGGAGATGCAGCTCTTGATCATCCCAGCGGCCGCCGGATCCCGGCGCGATATTTTTTGTACACTACTAGTTTTGTATTCCAGTGTGGCCACGTTTTGATCAGCTGCATCAACACCAGATGAACTCATGTGACGCCTACTACTCGACTGCAAGAGCTTGATGGAGCCGCCAGCAGAAGCTTCGCTCGACAAATTCGAAGCTGCAGCTCCCGGCTGCAGGCGGACTACTACAGCTAAGAATCGCCTGAAGAACAAGAGTTTCGTCGACGTCAATTGCTGGCGCTGCTTTTGATCAACTGTGATGTTGTTGATCTTGTGCAGCTCCTGCACTAGTCCGGCGGGATGATGGGCCTTAGATGCTGACACCCATGACATGGTGCTCGCTTGGGCGCTGTCAAAGACTCGTCGACTCGACGCCGGCGAGCAACTGCTCAAGGATCTAGAGCTTCGTCTAGACTCTGGACCATCTGCAGCTACGTCTATTCCAGCCCGCACCACCGAGGGTACTCGTCTTCCCGGTACTGCGTTAGCGCGCCCGGCTAGTCTCGAAGACTTGAACCTGATGGCTGCAACATGAGTAGCTACAGTACTCGAATCTTCTTCTTGTTGGCTCGATTGGATCCGTTTCCGTGAGGCCAAGTTGGGTGCTGTCGACGGCCGCTGTCCTGACGGATCATGAGGAGCTGCACGGCCGCCGGCGGGGATGACGCACAAGAAGTAGGTTTGATCAGGATCGAACTTAGCGTCGGGAGGCATACGGTTCTTGAGTATCAAGGGGCTACCGTTGCATACGAAGAAGTAGTGGTCCCTGCTGCAGCTGGGACTAGCCACGCCGGCGCGTGCTCCATGGCGCGGTAGTTTTTGGAGAAGCTCGGCAACAGTACACGACTTGGCCGGCAACGACTCGACGTGACCATCTGGGTACACCAGTCTCGCCGCCCGCCACTGATCCGACACGCATTGCAATGCACTGTTACCCATTTTATTGCCGCTAGCTAGCTAGCTATCTAGCCACCCCCAAAATTAAAATCGCCTAGTATTATTGCAAAATTGTTCACACATGAGCTGATGACAAGGGACCCTGATCGATCCATCCAATATCCATGATCAGAATCTTTTTTTAAATCTAGAAAACTGTTCGGACAGCTGATAACAAGCTATCTAGCTAGCTGAGATCCTGATCGATTGATCGATCCTAGCTTGATCAGTAACGATTTTTTCTAGAAAATTTCTGGATGATCAGTAGATTAAGCTCTACAAAGCCTAGTGGCAAGTCCCTTGTACTGCACCGGCAGCAGGAGGATCCACATATATTGCAGCCAGCTAGCTAGCTAGCTTGCTCGCGGTTATACGTCATGTCCCACAAACAACTTATCCATCACAATTCACTCCAGCTGCACGGAGCCAGCTGCCGCTTGGCCAAATCTGCAGCCTGAAGGACTGACCCCTGTCCAAGCAGCTCTTGTATGCATGCAATACGCAGGGCAACAGCTGGCGCTTGATCTGCATATACTCTCAAGTACTGATCTCTAACTGGACATCATGAATGTGTTCACATAACTGAATCTTCTCCAGATAGAGATCTCAATCAGGTCTACTACTCTTGCTGCAGAGCTCACGGCTATTGTTGGGGATGGTGATCTGCCAGCTCTGATCAATCCACGGGGTTTTGAGCAAAATTAGATTGCAAAGTTCTGAGAGAAGAAACAAAAAAAACTGTGAAACTAGCTCAAGCCCACAGCCTGCTGCTGCGGAAGAAGAAGATTGAAGAAGAAGTAGAAGAAGAAGAAGAAGCAACTAAGTTACTTGTTGGAGGACCTAGTACATGGGACAGTTCTTGAAAAGGTAGGTACCTACTGTGTGTTGACCAGTCCAGGGGGACACTCTCTCAGCAATTTGTGAGGAAAAAATGAGTGAGGAATTATTAGCACCAGTCCAAAAAACCAACACAAAATAATAGCCATAATGATACATAATTAAATAAATCAGAATAAAGAAAGAAAAGAACCAACACCATGACCACCCTCCAAGTTGTGAGGAATTTAACACATGTCCCACATTTTTTTAAAATTCATATTATTTCTCTTGGCATCATTTCAGGGCTTACCAAAAGTATTAATATTTGTTTCACATGATCTGTGGAAGGAAACATACAACGGGTAATAATTATATAATTCACTAAACATTTCAGTCATGAAATAATTTCATGCTTGAATTATTATTCACTATAGTGAATTTTTGTACAGGGAAAATTTGCAAAACAAGCCAATGATTTAAAACTAGTTTATAAATTATTTGGACAAATTCTAAAAACCTGTCACCATTGTTTGCTAGCCAATGACACAACATCAGAAAATTGAAAGAGCTTGGGTGATTTAAAATATCACTCGTTTTTTTATTGTGGTGAATTTTCTCCATTTTGCAAAAAACAAATGGCCCCACGACATCAATCAAGGATTTTTTTGAAAAAAAGACCTAAATTATCAAGATTTTGAAAAAAAATTAATTTAATCACCAGATTTTCACATTAGGCTCTAGTAGGTAGCCACAGTATAGAAATATTTTGGAAAAAATCTGCTTTATATAGCCAACTGTGGCTAAATCTTGTTATTAATGATCGCCACCCTGTCAACACTGAAAAACTGAGAAAAGAAAATTTACCAGCCATTTATAGAATTTTGTCACCATCTCAACATTGGTGCAGTGTTTGTTTCCAATTTTTCATGTCAAAATTTTTGCGAAATTTAAAAAATTTAATTACAAAATTTAGTCAAATTTACAGGGGGAAAAAAAAATTCCAAATTTCTTTGTCGAAAAATGAACAAATTTTTTCCAAAAAAAAACAAGAGAACAAACACTGCAAAGGTGAAGATCATTTGTGGTCATAGTTTTTAAATGTCTTCAGATAAGCTCTTCAGTTATGAAAATGCTTTTCATCAAGTTAAAAAAAGTAAACATAACTCCAGGCTTCCTCTTTCCCCCAAGCAGTTTGCTGATTCCACATTTTTACATAGAAAAGGTTAAAACAATATATATATATATATATATAGAGAGAGAGAGAGAGAGAGAGCCCAACTTATTCAAATGGATATCTAACTTTGTCTTTTCCTACTTCCATCAAACCCCAATCATCATCTCCAATCATCACCGTCACCCCCAGCAAGAATGAAGGATCCAGCCCTCTCGTTCTTGAATTTGTTTTACAGCTTTGTGTATGCTTATTTTTTTGCTCCTCTTTGTTTTCAAAGATATCACTTTTTGTTAGGGTGGAAGGTGAAAATATCAGTTTGGGGCAGTTCTTTGAATTTTAAAGAAACCACCAGTTATGGTCCTTTAAGTATTTCAGAATCAAAGGATCACTGGTTTCAATTCTTTGGCAAAAAAGCAGGGGAAAAAAAAAACCCCCACTGGTTCCCGTTCTTTCAGAAACCTCAAAGAATGGATGGTTTTCCTGAAAGAATTGGCAAAAGACGAAAGGTTTGTCTGGTCAGTTCTTTGACTTTTCGATTTGTTGAGCAAATAATTGATGGTTTTCATGAAAGGTTCAGCAAAAAATGAAAAGTTCTGTGGCCGGTTCTTTGACTTTTTAATTTGCTGAGCATCGTGATTATTTACAAAAATTGATTATTTTGACAATGTTGATCACCTGTGAGGGAGTACATACCTAGTTTGATAACCAGCGGGTATCTGTCCCTCGTTCTAAGAATCACCCAACTGTGGTAGCGGGGCATTACACCATGTGAACCTAAGATGGAGCCTGAGGTCCGCGGTGTAATGCTCTGTTGTTGTCGGTGCGTTACCTGGCATAATGATCGATGGAGGCAGGCCTTGCTGTACAGCAAGGCCTCCTGTCGCCATCTCCTGCTGTACCAGCAGAATACCTCACAGAACTGATCCACCCTAAGACGAGGCCTTTCACAAAACAAAATGCCCGCAGCAAGGTCATCACGACGAGGACAAACTCTTGGCTGATGAACAAGAGGAAGAAATTGAAATGTGCTATAACCAACAACTCTTTGCAAATAGAGTGTGGCATTTTTCATGTGCTTTTTTATTTCATTTAACTTGATGAAGAAGCTGTGGTTATATGTGTTTGTCCCCACACAGAAAGAAAAGTCTCCTCAGCTGGTCAAATGTTTGGACTCTAGCAATGGTTGATTAGCTACACCACACATAAATCAATCATATAATGGTCTCATGGTTGATTGGCCTTGGCTGTGTGTGTTGTATACACAAGAGTGTGAACAAAACTGTTGCTTGAGGACCTCAATGAAAGGTGGGGACAATTGGGAATTTGGAAACTTCTTTTGACAATTCATAAAGTAATGCTAACATGGAAACAGTGAACACCCCCCCTAAAATATAAGGGGAGGGAGAAAATACAAAACAAAACTACAATCCCCAAGGCATGCGAAAGAAAGAAAGGATCTAAAAGTCAGCGTGATGTACCACCAACTCCTTGTGATTGCATTAATCGAATGGAACTTGGGTGTAATAGAGGCAACTCCTTCAAACCTAAGGAGAAGTTGCCATGGAGGTCAACTCCATTGCCCCACCGCCTAGTTTGCAAAGTGCGTGTCCAAGAGCAACGGAGATTGAAAATATGCCAACCCAACTACGACAACCCTAGGTTCAAGATGATTGCCATTTCTATCATTTCATTAACTCAAGTTGCTTTTTGGTGTTGCCAGTAGGTAGCCAGTTGTGGCACATATAGAAATTGGATGAAATCACATAATTTTATCTCACACATATGTCATGAGCCAAGGCGTAAGTTGCCCTAAAAAGTCCATATTCTAGTGTCATGTGTAGTGTAGTATATTTTGTAGACCCTATTATGTCCATTTTCATGGTTTAGCCAAGGGTTTTCTATTACTATAAGGATGTAACTCTGCACAATTGATTATCTTTCTCCCCATATTTACCTTGCATAACTTTCCATAAATGGTACATAGTATATACAACTAACCCATATGGCATATGGATTAGTAAATTATTTTTAATCCCATTATTGTATGATATTTTTCTTCATTTCTAGTTATTGTGCCAATTGTTGAGTTTATAAGGTAATTGGGTTTAGAACTAGTCAATTTTAAACCCAATATTATACAACATTTAGTTCTTGCTCTATTGTAGTTATTGGAGATTGGTGATTGCAATGAGTGGTTCATTTGAACCTTTCAAAAAAAATTTAAAGGTTCATATGAAAATTAAACATTATTTTATAATGTTAAATTGGTGGTGTAATCTAATTTTTTGGTATCATTGGTTAAGTGGGGATAATGTGCTAGGTCATGAACTAATAAAATCAATATTAATAACAGTTCAAGTAAAGATTTCAAGAATATGCATTTATGAAAAAGAAAATTAAAATTGAAAAAAAACGATGACTCTATGGACTTATGAAAATATGGTTAAATTTTGACCATTTAAAAGTCCTTAATTAGAAATTTCTTATGATTTTGGAGAGAAGAATTTCACATAAATATTTATTATTTTGTGATATGCCACATATTGAGTCATTATAAGGAATTTGAAACAAAAATCAATATAGAGGTAAAGCCTATTTTTGAGTTTTTATTACCACTAAGTTAATTTGGAAAAAGTTATGCTAATGCAATGTCCTAACTTATTTGCTGTAAAAACCAAGTTATCATTGTGACTTTTACTTTTGGATTCACACATTACTAAAGGTACATAACATGCAAAAACAACATTGTCATCCTAGCTACATTTAGTTCTCACCAATACTACATCGATGTGAGAACTAAAGCAATGGTAGATCATCTATCTCCTTCATCCACAGTGCGTTCCTTTGCTTCTTCATTCGCATTTCTTAATTTTTAGTCTACCCAACATTGCTCACCATCTCTCATTCTTTGTTTTGTAAAGCTTTATGTTCATAGTCACCAAAAAGAAAAAAAAAATTGTGACATTGTTTAGTGCTTTACAGTTTCATTACATTATAACGTTTTAATGATTTTGTTCATTGTGCAATGTTTGTTACAACATTTCAATTTTGGTTTGCTGCAATGCTACAATGGCTTGATCTATTCCATCAATTTCATTCCTTCGATAAGTCCTTTGTCTTCTTTCGTGATTTTAATTTTCTTTTTTGATGAATTGTTGCAATGGTTTCTAATACAAGAAATATTTTATTTGCAACTAATATGATTTTATTATACAAATGATTTTGAACATGGTGGTAGTAGGTAGATTTCATGAAGTAGGGAAGGTGAATGCATGCTTGAGTGGCTCATTTTTGCAACAAAATGAACAATTGTTCCTAAATGCCCTTCATTCAAAAGCATATGATGATTAATATACTCTTGGATTTATTTATTGGGTCTTGAATCTAAACTATCAACCAGTATGCCAAAATGTGGAATCCATGATTAAAACATTTTGCAATTATGTCTTCACCTTAATCATATAGTCATTTAAGACATGTCTTTTATGACTGTTAGACTTTTCTACCAAAAATATGACTACATTACTAAATTATCAACTATTGTCATGAATTTTAATGTGTGACTACAACTAGCCATTATAGCCATGTTGATTATGAATTTTAAATATTTTCTTTGTATGTAATGAATATGTACATTATTAAAGATTCGAAATTTAATGCCTTCAACTTTTAAACACCTTTTTCCATTATAGGCAAATTGGTTAACAATTAAAATAATTTGCTAGCAATCATTGTTTTAAAAAACAAGGTATAAGTATGTAGGTTAATTTAGTAACGTAACTAATTTGTGAATTAAATACCTAATGTAAGGTAATAATTAGGTTATAAAAAGAGAGCAAAGTTATGTAGGTATAAAGCATAAGGCTTATTATTAAATTAAGAAGTATTTTTATTATAATAACCCTTTATATTTTTAAACTTAAAAACCCTTTATATAAGGTATAATATAATTATGTTTTATAAATATGTAGGTTAGCCTAGGTAAAAGGAAAGGTAAATAGCTATAAATATTATTTAACTACATTTAAGTAATGATCTAATTAACTACTTATCCACTTTAATTCTGTCATTTATACATTACATGTCTATTTAAAAATTACCTATGATCATCTAAAATTAATTTCATGATTTGATTTAGTCTTTTATTGATATTTAATTAAAAAAATTAAGGTACTATATGATCAAAATATTAATTAATATTTTGTATTATCAACTAGAATATTATTTATAATTATTTAATTTAAATATTAATTACACACTAAATTTTCTTTAGATATTCATTACGTATATAATTAAAATAAAATTTTATAATTTACTCTACTTTATTCTGAATTATATTAAATAATTAGTTATAATAAATTTATAATACATTAAAAAAATTCTACCATTTTTAATTACGAATTAAAATATTATTTATAATAAAATACTCTACCTAATTTTTTAATATTGAAAATTAATAAAACAATGTTTTTATATAAATTTATTTCAATGTATTTATTATATCAATCAATGATATTATAATTGATTGTTAATTTATGTATAGATATTATCAGCTTTAAATGAAAATTACATATTATTTAAATAAAATTTTATTTTAATTGTGAAAAATTAAAAATATATACTATTACCTTTATTTAATAAAATGCTTAAAGATGTTTACAAAAAAAATAATCAAAATGCAATTTTTTTAACATAAAAATATATATTAAATAGTATATCATATATCATATGTATATAAAATATAAAATAAATATCGTATAAAATTATGTATGCATGTTATATATAATGTCTTAATCCAAATTTAGTATTTTATTGTGGGCCCCCACTTCATAATTTTTTTTTTTTTGATCCAATATTTTTTTCATATAAGATCATTGATATATAATGTATGACTATATTAATATAAAAAAATGTGAATAAAATGAATATAATATAGAAGTTATTTATAATTTATAATAATTTTTTCATTAAAAAAATATTTATATTTTATAATTATATCACCAAAATCATATAATAAAATAAAAATTAACATGTATTTATTTGATATACCACATTTAAGTGTATTTTATTTTTAAAATACACTATGTAACATTGAATGGTTTTGAAAGTAACATTATTATATGTTGAAACATCATATTTTATGAACAATTTTAAATGTGTTATGTAATACCAAATAACTTCATATATTTAATTTTTTTTTCATTTGGACAAAATATGAGAAAGATAATGATGGTTTTTTTTTTAAAATGCCTTCAAAACATCATTGTTGAAATGTATTGAAATGCAAGATTTAAATGCAATTTTCTTCAATTCAATTTTTTATTTTTAAAATTATAATTTTTGTATGTCGATTTTGGAAAATTTTCCAAAATGAAGTTTAAATCATTTCATTTGGAAATAATATGAGAAAGATATTGTTAATTAAAATTGGCTTTTTGAAATGGTTTAGTTGCATTTCAGTTTAAAACTAAGGTGCAAGTTAGAAGTTTAACCCATATGTTTTATTTTTGAATCTCATTTCACAAGCTATATAAAGAACATGTCTTTACTTAACTTATCATAAAGAAATGCATGTGCTAATTTGGGATGTGTGAAGAAATATTGGACCCATTACATGGAAATTGCAAAGTAAATGGAATATTTTTTTGGCTATGCATTCTATTTACATTTTCTTTTTCCTACTTATGTGCCTATTTACACAAGTAGGTGGTAGTTTTTTACCTACCTACTTAAGTAAGGTCGAACCCTCTTGAAACTTTCAAATTTTAATAAATGGAAATAATAAAATAATTTGGATCAAATAATTAAAGTATTCAAAATTTCTTAGTTATTGTTTATTTATAATTATATAATATACTAATTAAAATGATATATATATATATCACTTTGTAATCATAAAAGACACAAATGATTATGATCAATGACTACAACATTTGTGATGAATCCATATTCACTATAATCATGGTAGTTGTAAATGTTTTTTACGACCACAAATGTAAACATATATGTAATCATATATGTTTGTCATATTTTCCACATTTTGGCATAATGAACTTTATTATGAAGAGAAATTTTGTGTGATTATTTATTGATAAAAAATCATTTGTTAAAAGTAATGGACTTTTGAATGGTTAAAATTAGACCATATTTTCATAAGTCTTATGAGTTGTAATTTTTATTTATTTTTCGAAAAATTTGTCCCAAAAGCATGTTTTTTAAAAGGCATTATTCATATGGACTTTATGGGGTTTTTTTTTAAGACTTCCAAAATTGAAAAATGACATCAATTTCTATTAATGTAAATGTTCATGTAAATTTGTGAAAACTTTTGTGTGGTTGACAGTTATTAATCAAAAATTACAATAATGACACTTTAAAAAATAACAACCATGTCCATTTGAACATTTTTTATGAATTTCCTAGGGATGTGTAGGGAGTTTTAAATCATCCAAAGTGAGCCATTGTACATTTCATTTACTTGATAGACATGGTAAACATTAACATAATGAAATGTAGCTATTGATGAATGTTTGTGATCCTGCACTATTTAGAATGGCATGTGATCTTGGACCTTTGTTACAACCTAATCTAGGATATTGGGTAAAACTTCGATCCACTACAGGTGAAATCATGATCAAAACAACTAAAAACGCCAAGGTAAAAATCCTTTTTCAAGGACTGCACATGACACGTGTCATTTTTGTGTTAGTTTATAACTTAAAATTTTGTATTTCAAATACCCCATTTAACACTACATTTTAAATATAAATACATTTTCATTATAATTAATTTTATATCATGTATATTATGCATCCATACCCTCTATCACATATATATGAACAACTTTTATGAAAGCCACATTTTCAAAATCCATAATTTTCAAGGTCAAAAGCACTTTTGAACCAAATGTGTTCAAATGGATTATAAAAATAATTTTCATTAGTTCAAATATTTTTGCCCTTATAATCATCAATGTTAAAATCCTTTCCAATTTTCAAAGGGAATGGTGCACATTTGGTAGAAGAAAAGACATTTGAAAAAAATGAATCTCTTTTCGAGGTTTCAATGTTTTAAACATGTAAAAGCATTCTTTGGTTGTGTCAAGATTTGAGCATGTAAACTTTGCAATTAATGAAAAATACTGCAAAAAATTTATGATAATCCAAACTATTATGCTTCCTTTTTGATCTTTCAAACATACAAAATGCAATTTTAAGGAATGTCCATTCATTTGGGTGGTTCCTTTGACTGTGATTTTACCTCTATGTGGTTTTCTCATTTTTTGTTTGGTGCTTATAGAAATGAAAGATGGATTCATCACTTCAAGATGATAAAGCACACACTTTTTGACATTGCACATCAAGTCAAGCCTCTTGTTGGAAAACAAAATGTCAAATACCAACTAGTTATACCTATTGAAATTTGAATTGCTCACACAATTTACAAGTTGGCCCAAGGAGTGAACTACTTAATGTGTAGTGAATTGTTTGCATTTGGTCAATCTATTGTTTCTTTTGTCATTCATGAAATCATTTTGATGATAAATGTTATGTATAAAAATCTTAACTATTGGTCGAATGGGAACAAGATGTTGATTATCATGCATGAATTCAAGGACTAGTGTGGTCTACCAAACATCCATGGTGCAATTGACGGGACTCATATTGCGATACTCAAACCTTCCAAACCTTTTGTAGAGGATTATTACTACCACAAAAGTAGTGGGTATAGTGTTGTTGCACAAGCCATGGTGCATTGTAACAAATAATTTCCTGATTTGTTTGTAAGTGATCTCTTAGTTTAGTGAATTACTCATGAGTGTTTTAGAAATTTAATTTGTATAAAAAAGCAATGTATCGAGATTTGTTGCATCCTAATGAAGGTTGCCAAGATGCACTACCACCATCCTAGGTGATAAGGGTTACCCCTTGTTGAATTGAATCATGGTTCTTCACAATGAAAGGGAACACACAATTCTTGAAACATTGTACAATAGAAAGCATAAATAGGGGTGTTCAATGGTTGAAAATGCTTTTGAAATTTTGAACAAACATTTTGTGAATTGTTGAATAAGAAAAAGCTTCACATTATTCTCGTGCCTAGTGTGGCGACTTGATGTGCTTTACTCCACAATCTACCAATTGTTAGAAAGGAAATAGACATGGATGCTGTCATGACAATTTGGTTGTTGAAGCTGAAATTGAACAATTACGAAAAACAACTAAACCTACTTCACACAAAGGACAAGAAATCAAAATTTAGCAAATATAATTCAAGGCCAAAAAGTGAATACTAGTAGGAAGTAACTTTTTGGTTGCTACTTGCTTGGCTTGGAAATAACTTGGATTGATGCATTTGAATTAATTAAGCTTGGTTGGCACATAACATGTAACATTGCATCTCGGAAGTTGTTGATCTAGATTAGATGATTTCAAATACCAATCACTAGAGATGGAGTGATAGTTGTGTGTCTTAGTGGTACATCAAATTGAGGTGTAGTTGTCTTCCTTCTCCTTTGTTTAACATGTTTCATGGTCATTTGTTGTTGAATCATTCGGTTCAAGGATGATTGTCTATGGTGATCCAAGCACTAACAGTGGCATTCGCCCTATTACACTCCCTTCAATCAACTAGTTGTGTAAATGTCCAAGAGGAGGAACATAGACACCATCCCCTTCTTGCATAAGGTCACACATGTGAGGCAAGTGAAAAATTAGCTTGCTCCCCCATGAAAGCATTGATCATCTCATACATGGATCGATTATAATGCCTTGATAAATTACATGTCATTTTGTTTATAGACATCAAATTTGAGTATGTTTCACTATGACCCATTAAAAAAAATTTGCATATTTTCGACTATAGTTTGTAATTAATTTTAGCTGCAACTAAAATGACATGTAGTTGTGTTGGACAAATTGCATAAGACATTAGTTGCAAATGATGATGTCATCACATAAACAATGGATGGAGTATGTATTTAAGTTGACTATATTTTTCATTTGTGGACCATATAACACATGCAACTATCATGCAATTAATGACCAATTTATAATGACCAATGTCATGTTGCCACATGGCATATTCAAAGAATATTAAGTAAATCAATATTTTTACCAATTTTTTAATTTCAACCATTTAGTTTTTAAGGTCTTTGATTCATACATGCAAACAAATAATTTTGTGTCACATGGCAACATTTATGAATTTTGAAACATTTAAAATAAAAATAAGTGGGTAGGTAAAGAAATCTAAGATAGGTAGGTAAGTAGGTCAAAGTAAGTAAGTAGGTTGAAATAAATAGGTAAGTAAGTTTTAGGACATTTTTGAATTTGTGTTTTTATTTTTGGATTTAACCAATTTAGGGTTAAGATTCTTTAATTGGTTCATCCTATTTGGCAAATCTTGTGTATTTTAATGTTTACAATGCATCTACTTATATAGTTGACACACTTGAAAGGGAAGCCAAACAATATGGGATAAAAAATCTAGTTGCAACTTAATTGCAAATAGTTTACAACTAGTTTGTGCCTAAATTTTTTATTCCATACACTTTGGTTTCCCTTTCAAATATGTCAACTCCACAAGTAAATAACTCACTCATTAAATAACTAACTCACTAACTTTCTATCTACCTACAACCAATTTACTTACTATTATTTATTACCTACCTACTTATTTACTTGTTACTTATCTACTTATTATTAATAATAGGTTGTAATGGGATCAAATATTAAATTAAAATTATTATGAACTAATTAATTAATCAATAATAAACATCCATCAATAATTATTATATAGTTATTTAATAATTTTTAAAATATTAAAATGAAAGAAATAATCAATACATATTAAAATTCATTAATCAATAACCAATTGATTAATAACTAATTTTAATTTATTAATTACAAATATTTGGATATTAAATATCAACCGAATAATAATTAAATGAAGTTTATTAACTCCTATTTAATTTAATGATGGAATATATAATATATAATTTTAATTAATTAAAAAATTATTCAATATTAATTAATTACATCATAATTATTGAACATATATATATATATTCAAAAATAATTACACCTTAAAATTACCTTTAATGTAATTTCACAAAAACTTTACATTAAACCCTAAAAATATGTTAATAATATTCAAAATAAATATTTAATGTAGTATAAGTAGACTTTTTAATTATATAACCCCAAATATGTATGCTTATTATGCCCATAATATACATTATACATTAATTTGTGACTAAATTTTGGTTACACATGCAACTAATGAGCCATGGGGGCTTATTCAAGAATGAATATAATCCTAGAAGCATTCACATAAAAAGATGAAAAAGATAGAAGTTGCACGTTAATCACAATATAAGCCCAAATCCTCCCCAATTTGGTGAAGTTGCTAAATAGTTGCAAAAGTAATCGCAAATGACATAGTCACATGTAGTCACAAATAGAATGATTACATATCCCAACATTTCTTCTAGTGACCAATGCCTTGCATATAATTGTGAATTTGGTTGAAATCATCGTAAATGGTGCCTCATTTATCTTTGTACATAGAACCATTGCATGGGTGAAGTGAGTTCCCATCTTGTGTGATGGCTTTTGCAATTTTGTGCCATTTCATTATGGTTGTCTCGAACTAACCTTGAAGGTCTACTAGTTTTAGACTTGCCATATATTCATCACGTTTTGCTTTGATCAGTGACATTATCTAAAAGTGCTCCCAATTTGGTTATCTAGTTTTTCGAGATGCCTAAAAGGATTCTAACTACTACTCATTATCATCATAAATGAGTTTCCTTCTTCCTTTCTCCCTTGACCTTCAACCTCACCCTCTTGTCGCATTGACTTTTGTTCCTATACAGATTCTTGGACATATGGTTTTGATGAATTTTAAGATTCATTGATAAGAATAAAAATAGTAAAAATGTCATTACAATTGAGGGTGTTTGGTCAACTTATGTGCTACATCTTCGTGTTGTTATGTAATTGTGTCCATTACAAGTGGAATGTGGATTCAGTATGCAAAGCATAAAGTGAGTAAGATGTCAAGCATGTAGAACATAAAGCGAACAAATAGAGTGCAGAATGAGCAAATCATCAAACATGTAAACATGGAACGAATAGTCCCAATGCAAAATATATGAATTTGAAAAAGGAAATGCAAAAAACATTGTATGGAGCTCTAGAAGCTTGAGGATTGTGTGCGAGTAGTAAGTGTGAGGAAAGAAGGATGTAGTAAGCAAAGGAGAAAGATGCAAAGGTTACACAACTTGAAGTTATTTGGATGAAATTTGTAGTGGTAATTTATTGCCTAAAAAACAATGAAAAACCTTAAGATAAATGTTTCAACCATAACATCTTACATTAATTACCATTTGGACAACATTTTTAATTCCATGTCAAATTTAGTGGTAATTACCAATTTAGGTCGGAATGTAATGAGAAAATCCAATTTCTTAATTTTGACTTAACATAGACATACCCTCATGTGTAGATGTAGATTTAAAACAACAATCAACCAACATTAGAAAAATAAAATTTGATGTTACTATTTCAAAACCCAAAACTCATTATTCTTTAATTCAAAAATGTTCATAAAACCAAAACTAGTGAGTATTAGCAAAATCAAATACCCACCCAATAGAAACAGTCATATCTAAAGGACCACGTTAACCTAATAGAAAACATTAGGCCAAGAATTCCCACGAGCCTTTTGGGGTGGTTTATAGTTTATAAAAATGGTACACCTTTGCAAATGGCTAGTCTTGGAATTATATCCCATTGATAATACAACACTTTGTTGGGCAAGGCAACCCAAAAAACATAATGCCAAGGGGCAAGGTCACCCATTAGCACTATGTCCCAAGGGGATACAACATTCAGTCAATTAGAATAGTTCTTGGAAATGCAAATGCAACAAAAATAACAAAAGAAGAAGTTAACAATTACCCATAAAAAAAAATGATGAAGAGGGTAGATGCAAGTTAGGGTGGTTCAAAAGTGGCAAGAGACCCAATCCCAAAAGTCCATATAAGTCCATATTTTAACATTAGAATGCAAAAAAATGTTGAAAATCAATGTTGAGTGGGCCCTATGTGGTGATTAATCAATTAATAAAGTCCATATGAAAAGCTATCGATCTAGAAAACTTTTTAAAATACATGTTAGGAAGAAAAAAATATCAATTCAACAAAAAATGACAAAGATTGGGACTTTTGAAAATAAGGTCCAAATATGGTCATCCAAAAGTCCATAAAGGTGCAATCATTTTAATAATGTCATGACCATATACATGGCCTCATACATGACGGTCAGTTATGGGCATGCCAATCATGCCTTTTAAGGTTAATGTACACTCTTAAGGTTAATGTACATTCTTAAGTTACCGTACGTTATTAGGTGTTTTAGGGTTATGGCTTGTTTAGGGTTTCAGCTTGTTGATGGCTGTATAAAAAAGCGAAGCTCTTCCCTTCTCTTGTTAGTTTTTCTAAATTCCTTTGTTAAGGAGAGTTTCCTCCATAGTTAGACTGAATTTCTAGATGCTCACGATGGTTATTACACGGCCACTATTTACATACACTATGCATTCTTTCCTTCTTTGCAATTTAATTCTAGAAAAACTATTCTTTGTCACTTAATGTTGAAAGCGATAAATTTTGCTGGGCTTTGAGTTCTTAGGTTTCTTTTGCTACTGGTGTTGTTGTTGCTATTGTTGTTATTGGGGGGAACTTGTGCTGTTACACTTCTACCAACTAACAGAGCTAGGATCGGAGGAGCTAGGAAGAACAAGACCAAATGGGGGAGTGATATATCCTGGAGCAGATGAGATTATTTTTTCTTTTTCTTTCTTTCTTTTTCTTTTTCTCACAAAAACATAGGAGGAGGTGGAAAGAAGCCTTGAAAACTCTTGAAGCTATTAGAGCCAACTATAGCATCAACTATAAATAAATAAAATTAGCTTTTGCACGCCATTGTTGTAGAACTCTCGGGTGATTTGCAACGTTGCATTTGACGTTTGTTCGATTGATGACCGTCCGTCCAACTAACGATCGTCCATTCGACTGATGTCCGATGTCTGTCTTACTTCCATTCGATTCTGTCCGTCTAACCTTTTTTGTCCACCGACGTTCGTCCACAGACATCCATCCACCAACGTCCATGCACCGAGGTCCATCCGTCATCGTTCATCCTTGTCAACGTACTGTATTCTTCAAACCGTATGTTGTGTTGGAATTTTGTAACTAATGTTCTATATTGCTACAAAATTTTAGGGCATGGGACAACACCATGTCCTTGGATGATGAGAGCACTACCGCTTAACCAAAACCAAGGTATCAACTACGAAGTAACACATAATCATTTGAACCAATTTCTTTAAGCTCATGATCTTCACGATGGTACCATCAAACATTTATAACACCACTGTCATCTAATACAACTCTTGCCAAGAATTCAGGTTCAAGTTACATTACATCAACGGAACATCAGAGTCCATTTGGAAGGGTTAATTAGTGGGGTATGCCTGCTGCCACACCAACTTTCACACCATCATTGTATATTCCGTTACAAGCCGTGACCTCTACACCCATATGCACCATGGAGGTTAGCAGTTCCTCTAGAGAATTGAGAAGTTCAACGAAAGGCCAAATATCATTTCTTTGAGGGAATTCAAGGCAACTTTCTCAACTATGGTTTGTGAATTGGAGTTCAAGTATGGCGTTAATTACACCGAGGTGTTTGCATTCAAACAACTAGCCCATTATGTGCACTATGAGGCATTGGATGTTTATGAACAACATTCTCTAAGGATTTTGGGCATCACCCAGATCCCTAATCCAACTTATGCCACAACCATCGCCACTGCCTCTGAAACTGCACTGCAAGCTACCATTACACATCATGGGACTATGCCCAATAATCCAAATCTAATACGTATTTCAGTAAGCCTTTCTCCTCAATTACTCATTGTTATTACTACAAACATTCCTCCCACCATCGATGCATCAACTTTTGCTGATCCAGTGGGGGAATTCTTTTGAGTTCTTAAGCTGGAATTTCTAGTCAAGAGTTCTGAAATTTTTTTGCAGTTCGCCACCTTCTCTCGGCAAAAGGATGAAACTCTCAAGATGCTTTATAAGAGGTTTTTCAAGCTTAAAAAGGATACTCAGAGCATCATAAACCTGGAAGCTGCCCATCGGTATCTTCGTTCATTAGAAGGTACTTCGACATTCCATGTGTAAGTTTTGTAACAAATTTTTGCAAAATTTGGAGACTCGTACATTTTGTTAGATGTGTACAACATTTCTGAAAAATTGGAATTGATTCATGCACACTATGGGGCTAGTATTGTGAGGCTTCCATGACGTTCAAAGCCTCAGCCTCCACCAACTACGCCAACTAGATCATCACATTCTTCTTCAAGGGCTAAAATGATGCACTTGGCTACACCCATCCTACCTTCTTGCAACTATTGTGGTAATCCTGCCCACAAAGTTAATGAGTGCAACATTCCTTTCGAGGATATCTTTTCTAATTATTATGGGAAAGAGGGACATTAGGAAGTTGTTTATTTTGCCAAGTTCCCAGAATGGAAACAACTCCAATTACCATGGCAAAATTTGCCAACATCTTCCGCTACCCCTCAACCAAAAGCTAAAGCACCTCATCCTTCCACTTAGGTTTTCCCCACCAAAGGTAATTCCAGTATGGATGCTAAGAAAAAGGAGCACGATGCTGACAAAAGGGAGGTGCTTTAATCCCATGCCACTCAAATTCAAACTTTGCAAAATGAACTCAAATCATTGAGGGCCCCATTTGTTAATCTAAAAGGTAAGTCTTCCCAACCAACTAGTCATGCCCAACCTGTACAGGGTTCAAGATCATGGGAGGGACCTCTTAGGTCGTTTTATGGCCTTTCACACGATGCCATGGTTGGGGAGTATGTTCTTTCTAGTGCACACAATTCTAGTCTGACATTAGAATTTGCCACTTCTTTTTGCCTTTTCTACTTCATGACACAAGAGGTTAGTGTGGCACCCAGAGTTTCTGCCACTAGGCAAATAATTCAGACTAATGGACTCGCATTTGGTTCAAGTCCTATTACCAGGGCTAGAGGAGCTCAAGTAGTCATGCCACAATCTTTTCGTCCTTTCAACACAAAAGAAGAACGCACCTTGTTGGTGAGAGGGGAGTAGACTACTACATCACAAGCTGCTAGGGCATCAAATTCTTGTGTCCCAAGAATACATGTACATAAAAAAAACACATAATTTTCCACTGATTAGCTTATGGAATGTCAACTTCAAATGTGTGAAGTGGTGCAAAAGTTTATGAATACAATGTTGTTTAGTTTTCAAGATTTGAAGTTAAGCACCATGAACATAATTGCAGTACTAAAGGATACCCTGAAACTATATCAAGTCTTCTATCAATCCTTGATCCGCATGCTACAGGGGTCCCATCTAACACCTTGGAAAGACATTCGATTGGCTCACGTGTTATAGATGGCATTCGTAACCTGGTCATTAGTTTTAGCATGGCTAAACTAATGGGCTTTCCTACCTCTGATTCTACATTCACATATGAAGAAGGAGCTAAGAACACCTCATTTGTGGATTTATTACTCAGCAAAGGTGTTGTGGATAGTTATTATCTCCACAAAGTCTTTCACTCATTTCCGAAGGTGGTGCCTAGTGAGAGAACTTCTATTGCCACCGGAGTTGCCATTGTCGACAATATTAAATCAACAATCCAGGTGGGAGGAGTGGTACTTTGATATAGGTGTCCAACTAGTGATTCTTGGAGTTCAATTTGCCAAGAAAATGGGCATGCTCGACTCCAAACTATGGAAATCTATGTGGCAAATTTGCACCGCTAGTTGGGACCGTAGAAGAGGTACTTAGGGAAAGCTTGGATTTTATTGCACTTAATTTCAATGAAGCTCACCATTGTATGCTCAAGGAAACACACACTATTTCCTACATTCAATAAGCTAGCCACGAATGGATAGAAGGAAATGAAGAGGAGACAACTTACACCCAAGCTACTGAAAACTGAAGGTGGTTCCTATTGACATTCAACATGGACTAGAGGTTTTACAGAGGTTCAAAGTAGCCCACGAGCCCTTGGTCAAAACTCTATCTACTTTTGAAAACATGGAGAACCATGGCAAACTGATTAAGCCAATACTTCGTCAACTAATCACCTAGACACCACCTAAGGAAGGGATTACATTACTAGAGTTCTTTGGTGGTATTGGTACAGGTCTCAAAGCCCTATTATAATCAGGGATGGTGGTTTGGAGGTATTTCTATGTAGACATTGATGTTATTGCAAGGCAAGTGGCAACATCAAGAATGATGGAGCTCACAGCCAGATTTCCACAACAATTTGCAACCACCGCATGGAAGGCCAGTTTCGCTTTCTTGCCCTTTGACATACAACTAATTTAGAAGAAACATATGGAATTACTTGGCCCCATGGACCTCATCATTTCGGGTTGGGAGTGTCAAGGATTTTCTACGGCTGGATTTGGAGAAAGCTTGAGTGACACAAAATCCGATCTTTTCATGGACATGGTAAGATTAATCACTTGGGCTCAATCTATTTCTCCTATGCTTGGTTATGTAATTAAGAACACCCTTTTTCAACTTGACTAGAGGGAGAAAGTCCAAAAGCACTACACATTAATCAAGCATTACATTGGAGAGCCATTCCTATTTGATGCGGCACAATACGGTTCTTATGCGCACCAGCCACGCAACTCGTGGACTAACCTTGCACCACTTTCAGTTTTGTAGTTGGCCCTGAAATGCACAATCAAAAGACCCAACTTGCAGGTTTTTCACATAGTGGATGATTAGAGCTCCTGCCAACTAGTTACAAGACAAGAGAAACCTCCTTGGTTTCATGTGAACACAATAGGAAATCCAAAAGGTGCTTGGCCCACCTTTGTCTCCTTCCTAGGAACACATGCCTTTCAGGGAGATGGACAAGGCCTGGTGTATCATCATGCTTCAGCCACTTGGGATGAACTAAGCCCACAAGAAAGAGAACGGGCTATGGGGTTCCAAAGTGGCATTACTAGTCACACCAAGGTGACTAAATTGGAGTGTAACGCTCTACTAGGGAAAGGCATGGACATGAACTCCCCTTCATGGTTGTTAATAACCTGTGTACTCTTTCAAATGTACATAACACCAGCACTGATTCAATCAGCTTGCAGTTCTGGCGATGCGACTACATAGCACCCCGACCAAGTACACTTGCCTATCTTCAACACTTTACACTTCACTTTTAATGTTGGGGGGGAAGAGGTACCATGTAATTTGATTCAAGTTGTTTTTGATACACCTAGAGGTACATCAACTTTTGGAGAAACAATTATAAACTTTTACGAATCTGCGCAGTTGGATAGTGGAGAACCCAATACACCAAGTTCTTCAAACACACTTTCCAACTCCATTCCATGTGTTTCTAACTACCTTTTTGTTATGGGGAACCAACTCACCACAAAAGAGAGACACTAGTTCATAAACTTACTAATTAAGTATGAGAATGTGTTTACATTCTCAATGAAAGACTTAGGTAGGTGTAAGACCATGCAGTTCTCTATAAACCTTACAGATGAAACACCCATCTATCAGAGGAGGCATAGGTTGAACAAACATGAGTGGGAACTAGTAGATGAAAGATGCAAAGAGCTCCATGAGGTTAGTCTCATTCAGCCATCAAGTTTTGATTTTGTAGCCGCTACAATAATGCTAGCAAAGAAAGAAGTGCGGGGATTATAGGCCTTTGAATCTAGTTACACCTTAAGATAAGTACCCCATGCCCATCCCTGAAGAATTGTTTGATATCATTGGAGACTCAAACATTTTCACAATTGTGGATCTAAGGCAAGGCTTCAACCAAATTGTGCTCACTGCGAAGGATCGCAAGAAAACAACATTCCATGGAAGTAACAAGTTGTGGGAATGGCTTGTGATGCCTTTTGGATTAAAGAATGCACTTGTTTTCTTTCAACGAGTCATGGACCAGGTTCTCAAAGGGGTAGATTTCTTGAAGTGCTACATAGATGACGTCCTAGTGCATAACAAGGGACTCCTGCAACATTTGGCTCATCTTGAAGAGTTATTCAAGAAGTTCCACGAAGTCAATATGAATATCCATCTTAAAAAGTGTGAGTTTGTTGTCACCTCAATAGTCTACCTTGGACACAGAATTTTGCCAAATGGTATTATGGCTCATTAGGGCAAAGAAGTAGCCATTTTGGAGATGCCTAATCCTACTGATGTTCACACTTTGAAAAGTTTCATCGGATTATGTAATTACTATAGGATTTATGTCCAAGACTTCAATACTATTACTCATCTTCTCTATGTATTGTTAAAAAAATATGTTGTTTGGACATGGAATGAAAAGGCTAAAGAAGCTTTTGACACATTTAAGGAAAAGCTTTCAAAGTTCCCCATTTTGAAAAAACTTGATTTTAGCAAGGTCTTCATTCTACACACTAACTGGAGTGCTTTTAATATTGGTGCTATTTTTGACCAACTTAATGAGGAAGGCAAGGAATATGTTATCGCCTATGCATCCCGAGGCAATAACAAGGCTAAGAGTAACTACTCTTCATACAAGGGGGAGTGTCTTGCTATTGTATGTGCCATCATACATTTCAAGCCTTATATTTATGGCACCAAGTTCACTTTGTATACCGACCACCAGCCTATCAAGTGGTTGATGACCAACGATAAGCTTATTGGTAAGTTAGCTCGTTGGGTGCTTATACTTCAGGAGTATGAGTTTGAGGTTATTTACCGACCTAGTATTATACATTAGAACGCAGATACCATGTCGCAGAGACCCCTTACTACCTTTAAAGATTTTTCAAAAGTTAAGCAAGACTTTGACCATATTCTAGTAGTACATGTATCTTATGCATCTAGTTATCTTGCACTACTGCAATGTAACCTGGTTGAGCATCCCATGGTGGATATATGGGAAGACTTGGACATTTTAAGGTTTCTTCAACATGAGGAATACCCTCCCCAAATTACATCAAATCATTGGGATCGCATACAACAACGATCTAAACGTTATTCATGGGGAGATAATCACCTCATTCGATGCTTACCACAAGGCGACAGAATGGTTCCTCCACCACATGAACGGCCTTGTCTTATTCAGAAAGTACACTCGGAGCTTGGACACTTTGGAGTTAAGCGTACTTATAGCCGTCTTGTTCCTCCTTACCATTGGAGAAGTATATATGCTCAAGTTTGAGATGTCATTGTTAGGTGTGAACAATGTGATAGAATGATAACTTTTTCCACTCGACAACTCATGCTTTCTCCACTTCCTATTGAGGGCATGTTCTATCACTAGTCATGTGATTTAACTGGAGAATTACCATAGACCTCCAAGGGTAATGTCTACATCATGATTATGATTCAACATTTTTCAAAGTGGGTCGAGCTTATTACACTAATGAACAAATCATCACATAGCACCAGCCATGTTTTTTTTACAATAGATCCTAAGTAGGTTTAGGGCTTATGTTAAGTGCCTTACTGATCAAGGATTAGAATTCAGAGGAGAATTCCAAGACTTACATGCTATCATTGACCATCGTCGGACTTCAAAGGATCATCCCCAAGTTAATGGCCTTGCAGAGAAGATGGTTCAGATGTGCAAGAAGGGACTTTGGAAGATTTATTTCAGTAGGAACAAAAAGGATTGGGACTTGGCCCTACCTTACATTACCATGGGTTACAAGATGTCCAAACACGCCTGTTTATCTCATTTTTCTCCTTATTTTCTACTTTTTGGGAGACATCCCATTCCACCCTTTTCCATTGCTGCTAAAATGGACCAAGTTGTGGACTTGGACTCCCCAACCACTTGGGCTAAGGTCATCGCAGAAAGGGCTGCTTTATTCAAGAGGGTTATGCCCATGGCCATGGAGAACTTGTCCATTGCACAACATTGAAACACCTTACGGTATGCACACACATTAGGTGGTAGTTACAAACCTAAGGTGAGACAATTTGATGTTCGTGACTTTGTGTATCTCCAGTGACAACCTAATGATACTTTAGACACTTCTTCTGATTGCACTATCTTGAGGATTAAAGTGATCAAGCCCTTAGGTGTGTTGGAGTTGCAAGGAGCTAATAGATGCACAATTCGAGATCACTCCAAAAATTGTGCACCTTGCCACCTACCGAACTTGGATCCTACCATGATCATGTCGACTTGGACTCCTTCACTTGATTATCCATGTCAAATATGTCAAAGGATAGATGATGCTAATCAGATGTTGTTTTGCAATAATTGCAATGGTGGATACCATTTTTTCTGCTTTAATTTAGAATTCATTCAAGTTCCTGCCAGCATTTGGTAGTGTTCATCATATTCTCTTGCAGCACTTTGATTTTTATTCAGACCATGCCATGTTTTTCTCAGCTCAGGTCTGGGGGGGGACACATGAGAATTTCATCTCAGCCTCCTCTTGTGCATTGTATATATATGTGCGTGCATATCTTTTTGGTTGATTAGTTTTTGCCTTTGATTAGTTTTAATCTTTTTGTTTAGTAGAGTTTGCTATGGATTTACACCCTTATGACACCATACATCATGATACTACACATCACGACAATTGTCATGCCCGTATGCATGGCCTCATACATGATGGCTGGTTACGGGCATGCCAATCATGCCTTTTAGGGTTAATGTATGTTCTTAGGTTATTGTGCGTTATTATGTGTTTTAAGGTTATGGCTTGTTTAGGGTTTCAACTTGTTAACGGCTATATAAAAGGCCAAGTTCTTCCCTTTTCTTGATAGTTTTTCTAAAATTCCTTTTTCAGGGAGAGTTTCCTCCATAGTCAGATTGGATTTCTAAATGCTCATGACTATTATTACACGGCCACCGTTTACATACACTACGTTTTCTTTCCTTCTTTGTAATTCATACATGAGAATTTCATCTTAGCCTCTTCTTGTGCATTGTATATATATGTGTGTGCATTTTGTTTTAGTTGATTAATTTCCGCCTTTGATTAATTTTAGTCTTTTTGTTCAGTAGAGTTTACTATGGATTTACACCCTTATGACACCGTACATCATGACACTACACATCATGACAATAAAACCCAAAAGCAATCATAACCACTTTTTAATTATGTGTTTTTTACACCAAAAGTTTTTTAAGGAAATTTTAATTTGAAAATAAGTTAAATTTTTGCACATTATCAAATTTAATATCTTATCTTATAAATGTCCAAAATATGAAATTATTTTCATTAACATTTGGACCTTTAAAAGTAATGTAAAAAGACTTGTAAATGGATTTGGAAAACTTAGAAAATGACATATTTAAAACCTTAACAAAAGTGTACAAAAACGTTTTAAAAGTATTTTAAAGAAATTTTTAAAAAAATTTCCCAAAAATATTCCAAGAATAATTCACAAAAAAACAATCATTTAAAGGGGTGCTAATGGTTCCCATTAACTTGTTTCCACCCATAATTATTTGATGGTTAAAGTTTTTGTTGTAATTTTTTTCAATTCATATTTGTTTTTCCATCATGTATCATATATTGAGTTCCTATAAAAAATATTGAAATAAAATCATAACAAAAAATGCATTTGAATGCTTATGTAAAACCCAAATTATAATCCATATGTCCACTTTTAAAATCTATTACTATATGATTGGTGTATGTTTATTGAATTTCATCTTTCAATGAATTTTTTTATTCAAGTTAGCAATTTTAATCCATAAATATTTTGGTCAAATTAATGATTTTACAATGTGTTTATGACATTTGAATAAAATACATTCTATAAATAATGTATGCATAATTTTATATGATATTTATTTTATATTTAATATACATACGATATATGATACACTATTTATTATATGTTTTTATGCTAAAAAAATTGGATTTTATTTTTATTTGTTTAAAAAAATTTAGAATTTTATTAAATAGATTAAAAAATGACATATTTTAAAGAATTAAAATAAAATTTTATTAAAAAAATATATCATTTGGATTTAAAACTGATAATATATGTACATAAATTAACAATAATTATATCATTGATTGTTATAACAAATAAATTAAAATAAAAATATTTTACATTACTTTCAATATGAAAAACTTATGTAGATTTATATTGTTAAAAATAGTATGTTAATTCATAATACAAACTAATAGAATAATATATTATTTATTAACTATTTCCTATAATTAGTTATTTCATATAATCCAAAAATATAGTAGAATATGTACAAAATTTTATTTCAATTATATATAATTCTACTATTAATGAAATTTGTAATGAAAAATATTCTATTTAACTTAAATAGAAATATCTCAAATATGTTTTAGTATTTAAATAGTACATAAGTTGCATAATTACAACTAATATGCTAGTTGATAATATCTAAAAATGAAATTTTCATAGTATTCCAATTAATTAATACTAATTATTAATAAAATTAATAATTAAAAATAACATTTTCCATTTTAATCTTTTTTTTTGGAATTTTCTTGTAGATCATTATGTTTCAAAATAGTCCAAGATGTTGATTAATTATAAATTAATTTATATGATAAAAATAAAGATTAAAAATAATTTAAATATTAAATATTAAATATTATCTCATGTTATGAAAACTAAATATATTATTTATCAATAATTTTTTAAAATTAAGACTACTTTAAGGTAATCAAATGATTATTTTCTAATGTAAATTTTAATTTGATGTAATATATGATTAGAGATAATAAGGATTACAAATAATTTAAAACTTAATTGCTACATGTTTTAAATAACATTTTAAAATAATGATTTCATTGTGATGTTTAAATATGATGATTTTAAAACATCAAATGTCAACTATAAAAAATATTTTGGATAAGAATATTGGAAATATTAATATATTCTAATCATATAGTACATTAATATTTTAGCTTAAATGAAATCATGAAATTCATTTAAAATGATCATAGGTAATGAAACATGTAATACATAAATGAATTGAATTAAGGTAAATAAATAGTTAATTAAATAGTTACTTAATTGTAAGTAAGTTATTTACTTACATAATTAGGTCATAAAAAGATATTTACATTTTAAATCACCTATTTACCTACATAACTTTGCTATCTTTTTATAACCTATTTATTACCTTACATTACATATTTAGTTCACAAATTAATTACCTAAATTGACCTACATACATATACCGTGTTTTTTAAACCAATGAGTGTTAGCAAAATATTTTAATTATAAACTTAGTTTGCTTATAATGGCAAAAGGTGTTTAAAAGTTTAAAGTACTAGATTTTAATATTCAATAATGTATGTATTCATTACATACATAGATAATATTTTAAATTCATAATCAAGGTGACTATAATGGCTAGTTGTAATCTCACACATACTAAAATTCATGACTATAGTCTATAGCTTAGTAATGTAATCATATTTTTGGTAGAAAAGTCTAATAGTCATAAAAGACGTCTTATATGACTCTATGACCAAGGTGAAGACATAGTCATAAAATGTCCTAATCATAGATTCCACATTTTGGTGTAGTGTGTTGTCAATGACACTAGGTCACTTTACCAGAAAGGGGAAAAAAAAAACTTTATTTAAATTTTTTATAAAAACAACAATGACCATGGGGTGGATGTTAACATAATAATGGTAATATAATTAAAAACATTTTGAAAATAATGGCATTTTCAACCATAGCCATGAAACACATCTATAATGGAATTTATATTACATTATCCAACAAATGTTATATCATATAAAATTAGATAATGTTTCATGAAGCTCTAGTTAATTGAAAATTATGGAAACAAAATTTATCCATAAAAAATTCAATGATAAAATAAAACATTCATCCAAGGTGCAATTATAATAACATGTATCATAGCAAATGTAACGATTTTTTGGTTTTTTCATGTTTTAAAGTGGTAATTTAATTTGATGCTGAAATTGTAAGATTTGTTTATATTGTTGTATTTTTAATATATCATGAGAACATGTGGATTAATTTCAAATTATTAAAATAAAAAAAAAACACTCATGAAACATTGTAACACTTGTTTTTAAGAAGTAAAAGGACTTGTAAATGGATTTCAAATTTTTTGAAAATGACATTTTTTTACCAAATTTTTAACATGAACCTTAATAAAATAGTATGAAGAAATTTTTAAAAATTTTTAAAGATTTTTTTGAAGACTTTTTGAAAAATATTCCAAGAATATTTTTGGAATATTTTCCCAAAAACAATCACAAAAGCAATAAAAAAAGTAGGCAGGTGTGGCTCATGTTATCCCATTTAAATATTCTAATGGAAGTTCTATTTATTGAAAACATGTAAATGCAATTAATTTTTTGCATCCATACATTAAATGAATGAAAAACATTGTTCATCCATAATGAAAATGAATGTTTAAATTCATCCCCATGTTTGTTTTTAAGTTTATTGGTACAACATTCATTTTATAGTTAAATTCTTAAGTTTTATTTGCATGTGTATAGGGGAAAAAACATTTTACCATCCTAAGTTCCAACTTTAAGCTTTAAATTCATGCGGTAACTTGCTTCATCCCAAATTTCAACCTAACACGTTGTGTTGTTTTTCATTGGATTGCTTGAATGTTTGCAAATTGGTTGGTGTTTCATTAATCTCATTTTTCCATGTTAAAAAAAAAATCTAAATTAATTTGTAAGGGTAGGGTTGCAAATGTGCCCCTACTAGGCTAATAAAAGAACCTTGTGCTTTTATGGACTAGGTAACCAATGAGAAATGTTGGGTTACCAAATGTAGTTGAACCATGGGGGTGGCAAGACTATGTTTGGTCACTCAACAACTTGAGTTAATTGCCAAACATAACCAATCATTCAACATTAAGCACTCATAACCATTCCCCTTTCACTAGGCATAATAAACATCCCTACCCAACACCATCCAATCCTACATAATCAAGTCAACATGGGTTATGAGGCACCACCACTCATGCACACTTTTTCCAACATGGAAACAAGGTTATCACCTTGGCTAATCAAGTGACATGGCACACACAAGTTATGAGTTATATTAACCCACACATAGCCGACCAATTGGAATGCAAGAGGCCCTTCAATGACTAGTTATGGCAAAACAAAACCAAATTTATTACAATTGGATTATGTAGTATAAGTAGGGTGTGTTATACATTCCACCTATAACATGTTGAATCTAGTGTATTATGTGATTCAACCCCCACAAATGTGCCATGTCTCAATGTCACAACCAATGTTATGGGATATACAATGAAATATGGATTTATAATAATTTTTTTATTCATTTGATTCAATAATTCAACTTCTTATTTTTTAAATGTAAATTTTTGATACAATTATCTACAATTGATAAAGTTTAGATTTAAAAAAATAATTGTTTAACCTTACCATATGACTTGTGCAATATACTTTATTCTATTACAATGTAAAATGGACTTTTATTTTAACATTAGTATGGATTCTACATATGCCGAAAAGTACTCCACCTTAATGTGCTTTCACCGAAGTATCATAAGTAAATAGCTAGCAAACGTAAATGTAAGTGAGTTAATGCTACAAAAAGCCTTACTTACTTACTTACTCACCTACATAGTTAACCATGGTGGTTAGCCACAAGATAGTATTGCAACCCAAAAATGTTTTTATGTCTAGACATCATCCATTGTGCATGGTGCATTAGTGGGTGTTGGTTCACTCTGGTTAAGCTTAGTGGTTGAAATGTTCCATTTGGAGGTAAAAAGTTTTACCAAAATATAAATAATGTTCACCACTATCGTTTCATGTGACAAATGGAACCTACAAATCTTGAGATATAGGTTTATTAAACATTCATGTAGGGAATAAAACATATAAGCATTTACTAAAAAAATGCATGAGTACAAAAATAAAAATCATAATTTTGTCCCTAAACAACAATGAACAAGGGTGAAAGCACAATATAGTATGCCAAAAAAATATCCACCATGTAGTCACAATCAATTTATGGCATAAACATGAAAAAATGTATTCAAAATTTCCTTAACTTTAATTATGAGGCAATGGTGCATTTCATTGAGTTTATGGATAATTACACATAAAGTTTGAAGAATTTTATTGTAAGAAATATGGATGAAAAACATGTTCTAAACTGGCTAGGTTTTTAAATTTCAAACATACATTTCTATGCAAATTTTAATAGATTATGACTATAATATGAAAAAAAATTTAAACACATTGATACATATTATTCTTTCATCCACTTGAAAGTATAAAAATTCCAATTATAATTGTACTTTCATTATATTTTCATATACTTGTTCAAAAATGGGACACATACTTTTGTGTATTTGTATTTCTAAAACTGTATTTAAATGCATACTAAAACATGTAATATTATAATATTATTCAATGAAGCCAAAGAACTTCCTCTTACTAATCATTAAAATAAAAAATATTTATGAGTTCAATGTATTAAGGCTTAATTTATGGATATTTTCCACAAAAAAATCAAATATCTCTCATTGGCATACTTTTACCATGCTTTCACCCACAATAAAAATCTTAATATTTGTTTTGCTTGTTTGGAGTCATAGAGCCTTTTGGATGGAAAATTTGAATGTCGATGTTAACAAAAAACCAATAAGCACCTTAACGTTGTGATTAAATATAGAGACTATGTAAAGTAACAAAAAAAAACATATTGCCAAATTTTTTAATTCAAAAGTCTACATCATCATGTCACAATGAATACACTACTAGAAAATCTTGTATTATGTAACCATCATATTTGTGATTGCATGCAGCTATCTATCATTTGCAATTATGTTTTATCATTTTTGTAACTAATCACCATATTTTTAAATTTGTTATTATCTTTGTGATTATGATGCAAATTAAATTGCATATCTTCCCATATTTATTAACTTCGATTTTTCATCCAAGAATAGGCTTTTATGTTCATTTAATCACAAAATCAACTAATTGAATAATTAGTATAAACTATGAAATAATTATTGTTACTCAATTAATTGATGATTTTAAATTAATAATAACCCCTATATAAAAAATCATTTTAATTAATTAATTCAAAATTTTAAATTGATTAATTATATATATATTTATTATTTAATATTTATTTAAGAAGTTAATAAATTAAAAAAATCATATTTAATATTTAATAATAAAAAAATTTCAATAGAACTATGAACTATTAATTAATATTTATTTTAAAAAATTACTATGTAATAATTAATTAACATATATAATGATCAAATAATTATATAATTTACTAAATTAAAAAAAACACAAAACATATGAAAAAGAAATTCCAATTGCAAATTAATTTGTAATTGAAGTGCAATTAAAAAATTTAACCCATACAATTTGTTATTGAATCTCATTTCACAAACTATATACAAAAGATGTGTTTTCTTGTGTTTTCACATTAAAATACATGTACCAATTTGGGATGAACTCCAAGAAACTTAACATTAAAAACAAAACATAATTTTTAAAAAACAATTTACATAACTATTCTTTAATTCAATTACCCTTTTAAATATTGCTACTTACATGTGTATCCAATTTACTTAGGTACCTAGGTAAGACCTACCACGTTACTTACCTAGGCCTATGTACCCTTTATGTACCAAATAATTAGTTACAACATAAATCGTTCAAAATTATATCGAGAACTTGAAGAGTCATAAACTAATTAATAAGCCTTCAACTTTAATGACCTTGACTCTATAAATAGTTGATGCCTCCCATTTTCAATATCTTCCTATTTATTTACCTAATAGTCCATTTTCAACAATGCTCCTTTCATACATAAAAAAGACTAATGAAAGGTGAAATCCTTCAAAAGACTATCCTCTTGATTTTTTTCAATAGAAATTCTGATTTTTCAAGCATAATGGGAATGTCCCCAAAAGGCTTCCAATACAAAGCAAACATGAAAATGTATGGCAAAATTAAAACAAACTTCAAAGAGGAAGTTTTCCAAATTCACTAAAATTCTCTTAGTACTTTGCCTTTTTAATATTTTCCCAAGAGTTATAATTATATTGTTATCTATTACAATGGCTATTATTTTCCTTTTCAATATCCTTTCCATTGTTGCAAATCATGGAAATTCATCCATACATGTGTTTATTCCAATGTTTCTTATACTCTCAACTCTAATAGATACCATATTTGGGATAATCATTTCAACTCTGGAAAAATGGTTAGTAGTTGCAGATGTTATACAATGGTCAAAAGATGATAATGTATACATTGACCATATACATCATCCATGTGAAATGTGTTAGCATCATGTGGAGTCATCATTTGCAACTAAATGTTTGATGGGACTTCACTTATACAGCTAATAGATTTTTAATTGTTAATGTTCATTGCAACTTGCATATAATTGGAAATTACAATTTTACAATAGGCACTTTTCTTCTAGTGATATACCATAGCAAAAATTATCTTGCATATCCATAAATACATTCAACAATTATACCAATTGAAAAACCAATAGATGAACTAAGTGGAACAAACTTCAAAAATGAACAAGACACCACAAAGGGTAAAATCATGTAATACCCATTCCCTTATAATATCAAAATACACCATCCCTAATAGCCCATCCACTCAAGCCCGGGTATATACCTAATTCATAATATAACTTAAATGTCTTTGGTAACCTTACATGGCCTAGGTATATTTTTCAACATAGAAAGGATAAATGGCATGAAGAACATAAAAGACATTCAATATGATCCAACTAAAAGTTTTCCCATTTATTTCAAATGTACCTTTGTTAACACTATGTTAATGTACCTACAAATATCCTTTGGCATGTAAAAAGGTAGTAGAACATTAATTGCCAAGTGTATTAAAGTTATTTACCAAAACATGGAAACCAAATAATAGAACCTTGGGTTTCCTTAAAAGGAAAATGCAACATGATGAAATCCAATTTTCCTTTTCAAACTAAGATGATAGGAGTTTCATCCTGTCTTTTGTGTTTGGCTTATGTCTACATGTTCACCTAAGGGCTTACTTAATTATGTTATGGGATTCTTTCACCTAAAGTTAGACTAAATGGATTCCACAAACCCTACCTAAAAAGTTATTTAGAGATTTTTTAACTTATGGATTACTTAGGGAGCTACCTATGGACTATCTAAAGAAACACCTAAGCATCTACCTAGGTTATGGGATACCTAAAAAATTTAAGTTTAGACATACTTAGGGAATTTGAACAAAAACCTAAAGATTTACCTAAATAATAGGATACAACAATACTTATGGGGTACTAAGGGAGAACATAGAATTTACCTAGGGGGTTAACATAAGACCTACCTAGAAGGCTACCTAAGGATTACTTAAGGAGACACCTAGGTGCTTACCTAAGTTATGGGATATCTAATGATTACTTAGAAAGGTACCTAGGACATATTTAGGGAATCCAAAGAGTCATCTAATGAGATACCTAGGTTATGGATACCTAAGGTTACTTAAGGAATTACATAGAATCCACCTAAGGGACTACATAAAACCTACTTAAAGGGTTACTTAAAGACTACTTAAGGAGACACCTAGGGGCCTACCTAGGTTATACTATACTTAAAGGTTACTTAAAAAGTTATGTAGAATCTACTTGTGGGGCTAGCTAAGGATTTTTTATGTTAAAGTATACTTAGGGGTTATTTAGGTGGTTATTTAAGGTTGACTCATAATGCAAAAGGTAATTATGTAAGGCCTACATAAGGGGTACCAAAAGCTAACTCATAGTTCATATGTAAAACCCTACATATTTCTTTAAGTAGTCCTTATGTATCCCCTAATTTAAGTAAGTCCCTAAGTAACCCTTATGTAACCCCTTATGTAGGCTTTTGATAGTCCTTAAATATCCCCTAGCATAAATAGGCCCTTTGGTAGCCCCTAAGTAACCCATAAGTAACCTTTTAAATGGACCCCTAAGTAGGCCATGTGTACAAGAAGGGTAAGTGATCAATAGGTAGCCCATAGGTATGCAGGTAGGTAGACCTTAACCTAGTTAGCCCCTTGCCTATGTAATCTCTTAATCTATGTGGCCATAACCTAGGTAGACTAAAATTTAATTTAAAAAAAAACTATGGTGGTAATTTTTGAGAGTTCATCATTAATTTTGAAGAGTGATCCTCATTATGACATGGACTTTATGGATAATTCAAAAGGGAGGATGAATGAAAGATCATAGTCTAGCTCTTGAAGTAAGGATTCCTTTTAAATAAATATTTTTTCTAACTTTTTTTTCTTGGTGTTTGCAAAAGTACTTAACATTTTCCTTTCCTAACAATAGAAATATTTCATTTTGAGACCTAAACAAAAATAAAATGTGAAGGTGTGCAATAAAAATTTTTGTAAAAAAAATTACAATTTAATCATAGAATATATAAGTCTACCACTAGTAGGCATATATAGATCCCATCTTGTACAAAATGACTTTTTTATATTTGTCAAAAGCATTTATAACAAGAAACATAATTGCAATTGGTAGATGTGTATGTATGTGTGTGTGTATATATGTATCTAGAAATGATTATCTAGACCCACCTTCAATGAATGGGACATGGTTTTTTTCAAACAAGGTGTGATTTACCTACAAAATGCAAAACACATCTTTTAAAATAAACTTGTGGAACATTCACAAAGACCTTTATAACCTTATTTATAGTTGAAGAATATTTAATGAATTCTAAAAATTGATAAAATCATATATTGTATTCATCATTTTTTAAAACATTTTAGTTTAGAAATGTCCAAATTTTTTTGATGTGTAAAGTTATCATTTTTCAAATTCTTGTGTGGTATTGGTACCACACCGGCACCTACACATATTGCTATCCACAATTAAAAATCAAACAACAAATTACACTATCATAGCACATGGAACGAACAAGGTCCTCATTTGCAAAGCAAAACAAACAAGAATCCAAGATGACAACAAGCAAAAACAAGTTCGCAAATAAACACTTGCATTAACAGTGATAATAGAATGAAGTTTTGTGTAATCTCAAATCACCAAAACTGATTTGAAACACGCAATAAAAGGTCTTATCCCCCACACACATAAAAAAGTTTGAATCCCTCTTCACATTGAATTGGTTCCAATTTAACTTAAATAATATGTAATTTTTCTACTAACTCATTTTCAAGCTATTTTAACTAAAATTTAACAATGCAAGGCTAAACTTCAAAACAAAGTTCACAAATGTCCAAAAGTCATATGAAGCATTCATGTGTATTCCATGATTTTCCTTCTTGATAATTCATAGTTGAAAGTTTAATTGGACTATTACCTTAAGATCATTTCTAATCAATGTGTTCTAAACATCAATTTGGACATTGTATAATGAACTCAATTTGATAAAAAAATGACCACATTATCTTGCAAGGAAGTCACAATTATGATAAAATGATGTTAATTCAAAATAAGATTTTTGTTGATTCTATTAGAGGTGAATATAATAAACAACTAAGCAACCAACTAAGCCCAAAAGAGATTTATAAAATTTTTAAAAACCACTTGAAAATGAGTTTGGAGTTTTTTTCACAAACAATTACATCCATTGGCCTCAAGGGCAAAGATCCAAAAGAAGCCCACTCTTCTTTTCTCTTTATGTTTCCTTGTGGTCCCCATGTTATTGTTCATCATTATTTTATCCCATGTTTCAAAAATGTGTTTTTTCATGTCCAAATATATTCACGTTAATAGAAGCCAACAATGCACTTTTAGTAATTATTTATTGTAGTTAAGATATCTCAAAATAACTTAAGAATATTTCATTTTTTAATTGAAAAAATCATCACAATTTCTTATAACCCAAAATTATGTTGCACGATATTATTATGTAAAGATTTGTTTAAAGAATCTCCTTAAAATATTTCATTCTCAAATCATTAAAGAGTCATTTGGGAGTTCATTAAACAATGAAAGACATTGGTTATGGTGTTTTTAGGAGCGCTTTTGAAAACTCTATTTTTATTATAATCATTCCACACACTTCCATAATATATTTCAAGCATTGTTATGTAAACACATTAAAGAAATTTACAAGACTAGTATAATTTTAAACTATTAAATGTGAAAATCCAAGCATTGGTTACATGTCCAATAGCTCCTATTAATTAGAGTGTACTTGTCCATGTAGGTGGGTAAAGGAAAAGGGTTTGATAGTTTGGCTTGAAAAGGTAGCTTATTTGATCATTTTAATATGGATGAATGAACATGCAATCATCTTCCAAAAAGTTTCTTCTTATCTCTAAGACAACACATTTTGTAATTTCTAATTCATTTCAATAAAAAAATCATTTTAAATTCAAAAAATATTCCATTGGTTCAAAATGTGTTAAATGATAGAAATGCACATTTTCTTGTTGAGGACTTTCAAACAAGGGCCCACAATTCGTAAAGGTTAAGGGGTGGTCACAAAATAAACTCCTTTCTTAATATATAAATAACATTTACATGAAAATGCACATGTTAAAAGTGCATTAAAACATGTGTATTTTCATGTACATTTAGGTCGACAAAGGAAAGGAATGAGATAATGAAGTTTGGAAAAGATAATTTGAATAGCACAATTATTTGGTATTATTTAGAATAATTAAAATGCCCACGATCTTCATGAATTGGCATGGAAAGAAGACAATTTAAAGTTAGTTAATGTGCCAATTATTATTCATTAACTTTATGAAGGAATGAGAGATGAATTTGATTAAAGGGCACCTTTATATTTCAAGGCTTGGGATCCAAATTGAATTGAATTGAATTTTGATTGGATTCAATACAACAATATAATTACATAACAATTCAAAAGTGTTGTTATTTATCTTAGCCCACATGTGAACACAAGCCAAAGAAATTTCTTCCAATTCAACATTCAATGCATCAAACATTGTGTTGAATTGCAAAATTATATACTTTTAGTTCTGACATTATTTGATATGAGTTGTTTAATAAATTTATTCAAATATTAATGTGTACACTTCAATTAGGCTTCAAGCCTTTTATTAGTCACATGTCAACTTTATATTATATGCATATGTTTTGCAATTTATCCACATTAAAAAATTGGGGGAAAAGACTTCAATGTTTCAACAAACAATATAAAATTACATAACATTTAATTCATTGTTATTTTCATTTAATATGTTTGTATAAGTTCACTATAAGGACATTGCATACACCCAATAAGAAATTCATTGTGAATAAATACAACTTTAAATGAAACTATCAATCATTGGGAATGATTCCGTATCATTTGTATGAGGCATATCATAACAACAATTTTTTTGGATTGAATTTGAGCACGACCACTCTTAGATCATATATGATATGATTGAAAACATTAGATCCAAAATGTATATAGTATCAATTTGCAAAGTAATAGAGCATTTTATTATCTATTTGTGCAATTCAAACTACTTTGAAACAACAATTTTATAAAGATTTGAATTTTGTTGTTCTACTTCAATCAAATTTGGCGATAAATCGCATACAATTATGATGATATATGGCAATGTGTGCAAAATGCTATGGTATCTTGTTGTGCATAGTTGATTGCTTTCATCAAATTCACACATTTTTGCACACATTTTATAATTTTCACATCTATATCATCTTCATAATTTCAAAATAAATAAATAAATAAATAAATTGTTTGATCATCTTTTGTCAATAACTTCTTACAATGTTTTACAACCATTGGTTGCTTGCTTTATACTAATCAGTGTTCCACGATCATACTATGTTTTCTTTAACATTGCAATATTAACAATCAATATCTTTTGCAAGGCCTATCACATTTGGCCAAATTAACTCTATTTCAATTTAAAATCACTTTATCAAGTTTATCAAATAATTTTCATGTAAAATTATTCAAATAGCTTTGGATGTTGTTGATTTTTTCCAGAATCATTAATTTAAATGACAACTGAATTTCAACAAGAATTTATAAAAGAAAGGAATTGCTGGAGTTAAATGAGAACTAAATTTCAAGGAGGATTTATAAACCAAAGCAAGTGCTTGAGTGTGATGAAGTTATTTTAATTAAAAGTATCATGCACACTCCAGATTTCAACATTCCAAAAGGTTAAAATTATCTCCTTTCACTCCTCACACAAAGCTTTTGGATAGTCACCAAATAACATTCCTCCCTAGAAGCATCACGTTGAAGGACATAGCTCATGATTTATGATCAGCTCAAGCTTTGTGATTAACATGGAGTGTTCTTGAAGAAACACAAATTGGCCAAACAAAAGCTCATAGGTAACAGTGTCCATTTACATTCCTCAATAATGGAACAAAATTCACAATCTAAACCATTTTTTTCAATATCCCAAACTCTTCCTTTCTACATAAGTGGAAGCATAATAGGAGCGACTTTTTCCATTCAAGATATTCAGCACCAGTGGTCCAATGGCCATCACCTTGTGACCCAAGCGTTATACTATGTGCTTGATTGCCCACATTATTTTGTCATGTGCCGGGCCACTGGTTATATTGCTTGCTCTGAATTTTTGAGAACTTGGAACTTTATGCCAAGAAAACATGGGCTTAAATGCCACAAGCAGACAAGACAATAATAAGCCTATCAGACACAAGAAAAAATAACTAAACTTCTTCTGTTAGTTGCATGCAGCCATTACATACACCCCATAGCCAAGACAAGATCCTCGACATCGTAATTCTGTACAGAAAAGGTCGCAAACAGATCAAGTTATCTCCTGAACAAGAATCAATGGAGTTTCCACAACTCATGAACACAGTGGTCTTTTTGAGGAAAAGCTCATGAACAACTTTATAGGATGGTTGAGTTATCAGTTGAAATAATGCCTGTTGCACTTTAACCACAAGTTTAACAAAATGCAAAATCATGGGAACAGGAGGGTGTACATACTTTTAGTATCTCATAAAAATTCAAAGTGAAAAAATCAGAACATTCTGGGATTTGGTACCCCCACTAAAGGTCAATATTACCATTGCCTATCAATGATGAACACACCTTACAATGGAGCCACATGGTAGCTGGACCCTTCCCCATCAAACTCTGAACCAGATCACCCAGCTAACCCACCCATTGTAAATCTAGTTGAGTATCAATCTCTCTACCTCACCTTGATGCTCCCACATGGAATACCCATCCCATTGAACTAAGTGTTTGTGGCCTTGGTGTAAATTTGCTGGTTAGCATGAGCAGCAACCAACCTGATGGTGCCTTTTGCCATCAATTCCTTGATGGCCCTATGTGCCAACGGACCATTTATCTGCATGCACAAGCTAAAGAGTTTACACAAGGAGCAGAATCACCACAAATAAACTGAATGAAAAACAGGCAGGAAAGCAAGTCCCTCCATAACTCCTGGTTGAAGCCCTTGTGGGTCGAGACTGGAGAAGGAGAAAGCAAGCAATAATAGAAGAGAGGAATGCTTCCTTTGCCTTCACTGCTCTAAGATGAAGCTCAAAGGAAGCTAATGTACACAAAACTTATGTCTCCCTTCTCAACTTTTGATGTTCTTGTTGTATTTTACAATTCAATTGATGCAAGAAAGATTGACAAAACAACTCAATAGTTTTTATCTATGCTCAAGCCATTTCAATTATATTATAATTTACGAATTGGATTTCAAGATTTTGGATGTCACATTGATAACCATGTTTGATTGTTAAGTGTTTGTGCAATGCAATGCAAAGGAAGGATTGCTACATACAAAAAAATTACAAGTATTTGCAATGGTTGGATTGAAATAGCATGATTGTCTAACATTTTGTGCACAAGTTTTGTAAGGTTATTACTGCATTATTTGTTGTGTTACTATGAATTTATTTGGAGATTCCTTTGTAATCTCATTGGTATGTCAAGAAGTTTGTGATTTGAAAGGGGGAGCTCATTTTCTTTTCAAAACTCCAAAATGAATATGGGTTTTTGTTTTATTTCTTATATCTTTTTTTCTCTTTCATTCCCAAGATTTGAATATTCAAGTACTTGAATATTCTAAGCATAAAGGATTTATTATTTTAACATGGGTTTTGGTGATAGTGGTTCAAAAAAAATAAGGGGGATGATTGGAAAAAATGAAAAACGTATAAATGAACTTGAACTAAATAATATTTTGGTGGTACATTGTCATCAACACTTTTCATTGAATGTTTTTTGCAATCTTGAGACTTCCTATTGCAAACACATAAGTTTAGTGGTGGTTGTCTTCTTGTTAGTTTGCATGTTATTAAAAAGATTGAATAACAACTTTCCAAATGTAAACAAACAATTTGCATTTCCTTATTGGACTTATATGAGTCCTTCATATTAGTTGCAAGTTACTAGCAAACCACATCTTTAGCACAAAAATTCTACAAAAGTTGATGATGCAAACTTTGCTAACCATTGCATCCGTATTTTTAATAAACAATAAGCACCATGTAATATTATGATGAACTTCTAAAGCTCCCTTTTACTTTTAAAAAAAAGGAAATGGAAACACAACTCAAAGAAACAGTCCAAATGGAATAAAACCCTAGTGCATGTAATGTTCAAAAACCAAGCTCCAATCATATTACATGCAAAAAGGGATTTGAGAATTGAATTCATGCTAAAAATATTGTGATTGCAAATTACCAACCTTAAAACTCATGTTCAAGATACTATTGTCAAACATAACAATCTTGTAAAATTTCATCAAGTTTTTTTTATGTTAGGATTCAACCATAGTGCACCATATACACATGTTCACAAATTTGCAATGTCTCATTCACATTACATGGTCTATAAACTGTATGTAGATACCCATTCTAATACCTTCACATAATTGTTTGAATTGTTTTTGAATCTCAATCACACTTGTAGGATTGACCTTTGCAAATGACTCATCAATAAGTAGGATTTTAGGACGACCATGAAAAGGGTGCAATCACAATAAAACAAGCCAAAATGGATGTTAGATGGGCCCTAAAAATAATCAAGATTGGAAAAACATTTATGTTTTACCATTTGAAACCATAGCAATCATGGCAAGTTGGTCCTTTCTCATTCATATGAATGTCAACGAATTCAAACCAAAAATCCATTTAACAAAATTTTAAATTTAAATTTTGATTTAGGACCTTTAAAACTGAACACTTATTGCATTAAATTGAATCAATTTTGCAAAGGACTATCAAAAGGACTCATATAACAAAACAAAATTGATGGAAAAAAATTAAGAAAATAAAAACCTATTAACCACATTCAAAAAGCACTCATACCTTAAAATATGTGAAAATTTGAAACTTTAAAAATTCAAAGAACTTTCATAAATTGATCTAGAATTTTAGAACTTCAAAAGTTTTTTATCATATATAAATGGTGTATAATGTACATGATGTTTTAAGAAAAGTTGTATTTTATTATTAAAAAAATGTAAAAATTAAAAAAATAAATTTTTGGTTATCATTTTTAAAAATGAAAGACAAAATTTACAAGGAATTGACACATTTTCAATTTTTAATATTTATTCAAAAATACCAAAAAAAAGGAATTATCTACCTAAACAATTATATGCATTTTTTATAACAATTTGCAAAAAAAATTCAAAAATTCATTCATATGGAAAAAAAAAAAAAATTGGGCAAAAAAACATGCAATCCTTTTTTTTAACAATACCATTGATTTGCTTTATCTTGTTTGTGTTCAAAAGGGTGAAAACACACCGAGGGTGGGCCAAAATTGTTGTCACATTGTACTTTTTTAAAGGTCCCATGTTTGAACTTCAACCATGTCATTATTATGAAAGACATGTTTTTGCATATTATGGTAGGTCAAAACCCAAATAAGTCAAATTCCATAGAAACTACACTTTTTAATATAATATGATGTAATTTTATAATATATTTGTGCCAAAGAAAGTACGTCACAATGTATTAAAAAATGAAAATATACTCAAAAAATGATTGAAATGAATTTTAATTTTTATGAAATTTGTAATATATATTAAAGATTATAATTCCATATTATTGGAATAAGTTTGTGAGCCATGTGAAGAGTTCGGTAATTATTATATCATAAATGGGTGTTTTTTGGGCGATGATCATAAATATGTGATAAATTAACATTTTAACAAACTATCACTTTCAAATGGAAGATGAAAAAATTATGTGAGGTGGGTCATTTCTTAAATTTTCATTTCAAACATTTTTTTGACTTAGTAATTTAAACCCAAACTTAGTGGAGTCCAAAAATAGAAACAAGTTTTATTATATTACATATACTATAAATATATCCATTATTCCTTGAATTTAATCCTTTAACTTTAATTTCTTTTTTTCAATAATATTAACTTTTATTAACTTTGTGAAAATCAAAATATCAAGCCCAAACACCAAAAGTGAAACTCAAAATTAAATGCAACAGGTTTTGTAGAAATATACATTATACACATTTCATGCCCCCCCCCTCTGCCCCCACCCATAGTGTGTTTTCACCAAAAAGCACAATTCAATGTTAAAGCTCAAGCAAGTTCCATCTACCTTTGCTCTTCTCTTAACAAGGCTCTTCCAAAAGGATTCCCAACTTTCTGCAAGCAAAATTCTTCCAATAGTTTTGTTATGCACAATTTATTTACATATTGTTTTACACATGTCTCTTACAATATTTATAGGATTTTATCTTTATTCAAAAGCCCATGAAATACACTTGGTTTCTAACTTCACACACGTATACGTTCCACATGAAAAAATGAATAAAAACACCAAAAAATAATGTGTTGGTCTTAAAGGTTCCACCACAAGTATCCCACTAACAACTAGAACATAGAACTAATGAAATAGTTACACACCAAAATGAAACCAAAAGAACCCAAACACAAAATGTGATTGGTTGAAATAAATTTGAAGGAAATTACTAGCACAATGACTTCCCAACCCAAATTCTCCAAGTGAAAAATTCAACATTTATTTGGTGAAACCAAATATTGTGAGAACAATCAAGATGGACATCATCCACACTTTCAAACCATGGCATTAAATAGGAAAATTAAATAGTAAAATAGTGGATTGAAGGAAATGGATTACAACCCAAGATTTAATTTATTACAAATTACAAGACAAAGAAAAATGGATTATGACCCAATTTCAACAAAAATATAAAGAAGAAAAAAAAGATGAATCTAAATATTTCTTCACCCAAAAAATGAATTCAATTACATTCAAAAAATTCAATTCAATTGAACCTTAACTCAATTGAATTTGAGAATTTGAATTCAATCCAATTCCATTAAAGTTGCATTCAAATGGAACTTAATTTTCACAAAATCAATTCATTGTTTTCATCATCTCATTGTCATTAGTAGTGCATAGCAACACAAAAACTAAGTGAGAGATTTATGAAATGACATTTTGAGCATGCAAGTTACCAAAGATCAAAATAATTAAAATTCATTTTAATTAACAAAAGAAAATTTTTCAAGTGCAAGGTTTGCATTGGTATATTGCCAATCATGAACTCATATGATGATGTTAATAACAATTATTACAAAGATATGCATCATAAAAATATAAAAACTCTTTTTTGAAACAATGTTAAAAAACCTTATTAAAGTAATAGTCATGTCTTAAAATCAATTGAATAAACCATTGGATTAAATTTTAGATTTCTATTATGTGTTTACACTAAGGCCCTTATCACACTAAAACCTAAAAGCCCATGATTATCAATATAGAAAATCTATGATTGAAAGAAAAACCATTTAAAGGTTCAAATTTACTTTACATAAGATTGAAGGGTCAAGGGACCATGGAAATGTAAATGGATAAAAAATCAACATTAAATGTATTATGGATAATGTTTTAAGGTTTAATGGGCTTGCTTGCCCATGGTTTCAAGTGGGTTTGCTAGCAAGCCTACTAAACCATAAGTTCACAAAACCATGATTGGGTAGATTTTGACGGTCAAAATTCATATTTTTTATAATCTTTCTTAGAAATGGGTTAGATCATGAGCCCAAAAAGCCATGATTGGTCTACAAATTGTTTTTCAAAATAATATAATAAAGTTTTTGAAGGTGGGTGGAAGGGTTTGTTAGCCCATAAAAAAGTTGTGATTGGTCAAATTTTTTTATATATATGTTTTCTTCAATTTGTAAAAACAAATTAAAAATAAAAGGTGTGCACAAAGTTCATTAGCCCATGGGCCTAAAAAACCATGTTTTCATTAGATTTTTTTACATGTTATATTTTATAATCCATGGTGATCGAAGAAAATGAAAAAAGCAAAGAAAGTGGAAAATGAAGGAAAGAGATGAAGAAAAAGAAAGTAGAAACCCTAAACTAGTAGTAAAAAAGTTACATAGAATATGTAGTTATAAATCAAAATTTACAATAAATTATTTGTGGCTCCATTATATATCTTAGTACTTTAATAAAGTGTGTTTTCACTTTACATTACACTTGACAACCCAGGCCCACACATAAGGTTTTTAGGGAGTTATGACCCTATGTACCCTGATACCCACAGTGGACCCTATAATTTACACCATTCTTCTAAAAAAGAAGGCATTTACTTGCAAGATTTTGCTTGATCAATATACACTGGACCAACTTCCTATTTCATGCCAAGGATGAGGAGAAGAAGATTGAAGAAGATTTCAAACAACTCCATATAACTCAGTTGTCAATCACATTAATTGGAGTCAATTGAGAACTCCATTAAAGAGACTTCCTCTACCCTATTCATCATCCTTTTCCATTAAGTGTTACAACTCTTCTCATGAGAGCTCAAAACACACACACAAAAAAAAAAAAAAAAAAAAAAAAAAAAAAAAAAAAAAAAACACAAAAAAAAAAAAAAAAAAAAAAAAAAAAAAAAAAAAAAAAAAAAAAAAAAAAAAA
>Ga0116229_10000106_pt1 | contig 79616 bp, 39 predicted proteins | sample S1TSphgellanicum_3_FD_87313 | JGI IMG/M metagenome (GOLD analysis project Ga0116229, IMG submission 87313) | Host-associated microbial communities from peat moss isolated from Minnesota, USA - S1T2_Fc - Sphagnum magellanicum MG | ecosystem: Host-associated > Plants > Peat moss > Unclassified...
AAGTGATATCCTCATCAGTTCTCACAAGTTTGAAATATATGTTTTAAAAGAATTCAAGTGTTGGGAAGAACTGGAATCGATGATTCTTATCTTTGAGTTTTGAAATAAACACCAGGTTTCAGGTATTTGAAAAATTCCAGAATCAAAGAGCCACCAGCTCCAGGTATTTGGAAAAAAATCAGAATCAAAGACCCATGGGATCCAGAAAATACCTGGTAGTTTTCTATGCCATGATTTGACTTAAAAAAATTGAGAACCATGGTTGTACATGATAATCAATTTGATTTTTGGCCTTGCCAATGTAATTACATCTCAAAAGATATTTAAATGTAGATTATTGGTGACCTACTTTGTATTGAGATCCATTTGATTATTGTATTTAGATTCATTATAGAGTATAGTAGCTTAAGGGATTTTGGCCCCATAGGTCTATTTTTATATGAGGAAGATGATATTTTGGCTTGTGTTGAAACTTGAGATTAATTACAGAGTTATAATATCTTGAAGGATTTTGGTTTGCTTTTAGAGGATTTTTTGAAGATTAGGTATATTTTGGCATGGTGAAATATTTGAGTTTCTGTAATTCTTCTTCCTTTGCCTTGAGATACTTTTTAATGTAAATGGCAAGGCCACAGTGTGACACACCCCCTTGTTTATAATTGTGAGCATCAAACTTTGATACCCGGATGTATTTGCTGCAGTTCCTAATACCCGCCTCACTTTGGTAGTTTCTGAAGCAGGCGTTTCACAGGTGCAGCGCACATGGGCCCTTCACAACATGGGCCCCTTCAAGTTGAAGGCCTGGATCATCTGATTGCACTTTTGACACTTTCTCCAACGACGGTGGAAACATGGGTGGAATGACAATTTTGCAATCACCTTTTGAGTTCGCAAATTCCGGAGCTTTGGGTTGCTCTGTTGTCTTGCAGAAAGAATGTGAGTCTTTGTTGCGACATTTCCTTTCATGAAGGTTAGATCTTTACAACGAAGAGGAGCTTTGTATGGAGTGAGTAATAATAGTGGGTTGCTTTGCAAGAGCCTTGATGCTGTGACGAGGTTTGTGGGCTCTTCTCCCCTTCTTTCAGGGTAGAGACATTGTGATGCACCAAGAAATGGGCCAAAGTTTGGTATCCCTATTTTCTAAGGTCATGTAGAGTCCACTGTAGAAACATTTCCGGCAAAACTGAAGGATCCACTTGGGCTCCTTCATGCTAACCATCATGTGTTTCCAATTTAGTATGTTGAATGTTTATCATCCTTATGGATGTCATTGAAAGGGTAGAGCGACTATGTGAGGAGAGCCGATCGTTTTCTTAGTGCGCAGGAAAAGGTCATGATAGTGGATGACGAGGTCGCTGATGATGGGTTGATGTGCTCTTTCGAATTTTAAGTTAGATCCATGGTACCACAAATTGATTTGTTCGATTTTTGATTTTTCATGTTTTGAGTCTTTCTGAGGAGGTAGACTCTTGTCCACGTTTTGTGGAATTATGTGTGGAATGTTTGTAGTCCTAGCTCAAAAGAATTTTGTGATTGGATTTTGGTGAGCTGATTGAACTACACTATAGTGGGGTTGCATTCCCAAAACAAGGATCTGTAGTACAAGTTATGACACAAGTTATGACCAAATGAAGAGTCATGTCGTAAATTGCTAAAATGACTCCTGACCACTTAAATCATTGTCCAAAAGGGTCAAATCAACTCCTATTCAAGAGCTTGATATGTGATGAATGCCTTTGAGTATGTAGGGAAGAAGCTTGGTTGTTGCTTAGGATTGTTATTCTAGATGAAATTCCTCTTGAGATCACTGCCTGGCTCTCGCATCTTCAAACTTAGATGCTTTCATTGTCTTTGGAAATCCCAACTATGGGATCTCCAGATTCAGAAGAATGAAAATGGGTTTTTGGGGATTCAGCTTTTGAAGTCTGAATCTGCAAGAGAACTGGAAAAATCTTGGCACAGACAACTAAATTTCAATGTCACATATGTTTCAAGAAAAGATTGGGTGGATTGAGAGTAGATTAGGACAAATGAGGAGAGGATGGGTGCTAAGATAAGCCCTAAGTAATGCTTGATAGTTACCAGTGGTTTCACTCTGAGGAAGCAGAGAAAAGTTCCTTCCCAATCACCAATTGCCATGCCCCAATGGATCAGCTAGGATAATTTTTTTTGTGACTTGGAATGGAACTGGCATCTGTGACAGGGGTAGTTGTGAGATGTGGAGATGGTGGGTCTCTGAGTTTTTGCCTTCAACCTGTTCCAAAGCCCGGACTACTATAATAATGTAAGTCCTCATTCGATCCCTGTCAATTGAGGAAAAATGATTATATCTGAGCCTCCATTGACTAATTTTGTTGTGCACCTTTTTTGTTGTCATGTGCTGAAGTACTGGCACTGATCATGACCAGAAACTTTCACATCACAGTCCAGGAATGACTGCGGAAGGGGACTAAAGTTCAAAATTCCTCTCCGGCATCCAGATTGACATTAGAAAATGGCAGTGCGAATTCAAGGCATGTGCAGTAGTTGCCATGCTGAACAATCTGTGGACCTACCTGCTGACACTAAGTCTTTCATATGTAACCAGTGCTTGTCTGTTACCACAATAGACCACTTACCATCGCAAGGGCCCGAAATTTCCTCCCACCTGCCCTCTCCTTCTGCTTCTCCTTCTTCACATTATTCCTTGATATCAGGTCCAGTGTCAGATCGTCCCCACATTTCTGATTCCCATTCATCAGTCTCTGTTCTGCCAAGGTTTCAAGACCATTCAAATTATCTGCTTCAGCGAGACCACTCTTGGTCATCCAACTCTTTGCCAAGTGTGTTGCAAATCCCACAACAGCAGCTTAAGCCTTCTCAATCTACCAGCTCCACTTCTCCCAGCAACCAATATCTTCATGTGCCACAATTTCAGATTCCCAGCCAGCAAGTAGACTCCTTGCCATCTGCTGTGCCCACCACCAAATACCAGAGCTTGCAAAATAATCCTCAGCCTAGCTCATCAGTGCTAGAAGTGAGAAATCCTTTTCTGCCTCCATTGTTTCCAAGAGACTTATCCCCTGCATCCAATAGTGAGAAACCTTCTCCAGTAGGCACTCTCTCTCCTCCTCATCACAAGCCAGTTGTGCTTCCTCTCTCCACTCGTGGTGTACAGCTATACCGGCGTCATTCCACTCCAAACCCATTGCAGTATACTCCAACACCAGCAAATTCACAGGGTTCCAAGAGGGCAGTAATTTGTGGTATAACGTATCGGGGCACCTGCCTGGAGCTTAAAGGCTGCTTAAATGATGCCAACTGTATGAAGTACTTGCTTACCACTAGGTTCCACTTTCCAGATTCTTCCATTCTTATGCTCACAGGTAGGTACCATGGCTATTTCACCTGCACCTAACACACCCTCTCTAACTGTGTCTTTCCTTGATTGTGGGATTTTCTATTGGCATGGTCCAAGGGCTTAGTTTGCAATTATGTTTAGGGTTTAGGGACGGGGCATGAAGCCCGTCATTTCTGGCCTCCATCTTTTACACACACTATGTATTACTTTAGCTTGTGACTGTAATGAAAAATGAAGTACTACCTGATGAGTCTAATTCTTGCAATTTCTGGGACAGAGGAGCAGATGGATCCACGCAGACAACCAACGAAGTACAACATAATGCATGCCCTAGAGTGGTTGGTACAAGGCTGTCAACCAGGAGACTCTCTTGTTTTCCACTTCTCTGGCCATGGATCTCAGCAGATCAACTACAACGGAGAAGAATTGGATGGCTATGATGAGACGCTGATCCCAATGGATTTCCAGACAGCAGGCCCAATTGTTGATGATGATATTAATTCCACAATTGTGAGACCTCTGCCAGTTGGTGTTACTCTTCATGCCATTGTAGATGCTTGTCACAGTGGCACTGTTCTGGATCTTCCATATCTCTACAGATACAATGGGTAAGACCAGTAACTTTTGTCTCTCACATTGTTCATCCATTTTTCATTCCTGTTATCTCATGTAAAGCTTCGGTTACATGATTAGGTATTTGCAGGGATCTGAGTACTGGAAAACTTTTTGTTCTTTAATTTCACATGATTTCAACCTCAGACATAACCTACAGAAGCTAAATGTGATCCAATCATAAAATACTTTGTGAAATATGTAACACCTCACTTAAAGATGAGGGTGTTCATCTTTCTTAGATATGAGCAGTTCACATGGGAGGACCATCGGCCGACAACTGGGACATGGAAGGGAACAGCTGGAGGTGATGTCTACTCCTTCAGTGGCTGTGATGACAACCAGACTGTAGTTGACACATCTGTGAGTCTCTTGCCTAAACCCTAAACCCTCTTGCAATGCTACATCAAATATGATATTGCAGCTTCACCTCCAGATGAGAACAGTGCAGGTTGAATGAGGATACCATTGAATTTTTCGATTAGCTATGTCTCTTCGAGTGCTAGCTAGCCAAGATCATGACTGAGTCTTCCCATTTTGCACCCAGAAATGTGACAAAAACTCAGGATGCAAATCTTCTGTAATGGATTGCTGAGATTTTGGGCTGATCATCATATACTTATCTACTACACCCACTGTTGGGAGCTGATGAAGTCAATGTGTAATAGTCATGGCAGCTCATCACTGCTATTCATGATAAAGAAGGTGATGGTCTGACACTTTGTGAGTGACTCTCATAAGGTTATGACCACACTCAATTGTTGTGTTACCTTCAAAATGTTGTGAAGATTTCTCTGCAATTTTATAGCTGTAATTATACGTACAACAAATCACCTGGTTTATATACATGTGCCTTCCTGTGACAGCATAAACACAACAAGGACTCTATACTTCTCTGATTTTGCCTCTTTGTGCAGGATTTGGCAAAGGGTACATCAACTGGAGAGATGACATATTGTTTCATACAAGCAATTGAGCGTGGCTATGGCAGCACATATGGGAGTCTTTTGAATGCCATGCGTTCTGCAGTACATTCTGCTGAAAATCAGCTAGTCACATCCCTCATTGACAAGCTCTTGAGTGGTGGCAGTTATGAAGGTGGAGAAACTCAGGTGAGTTACCTATGTCAACTCCAAGTTTACACAAGCACTTTGTCTAAAATCCTCCACAATAAAGCCATTCAGTCTGTTGAAATGCTTGGATTGATAACGCCGCTGACAGTTATATTTCATCAAATGCAGGAACCCCAGCTGACTGCTTCAAAGACATTTGATGTGTCCAAACCATTTATCTTGTAAGGTAGTCAAAATATATATCTACCTAGAGATATCTTGGTTGAAACATGAGACTACCTTTCAGATCTTCAGATTGCTTCCCTAGGAGTATAGTAATGGCTATCACCACTCTTTCAATCATAGAAGAATGAATGCCTCACAGCTCAGACCATTGACAATGTGCAAGTGAAGAAAATGAGCTGAGATTCTCATGTACTAAAGTTTTGGCACACATTTTACAACAAATTTCAAACTAATTTCTATAGAAAAAAATAGATCGAACATGGTTTGAAACTATTTTTCTTAATAGGTTATGGACACAAATTCATGAAACCTAATAGTTCATGAACTTTGTTGTACACAGCTGATTTCATCTCTTCATGTGGGTCTAAATGCACGTTGTTCAAATGGGGGAAAGAGAAGGTTTGGAGGGAGAATAGGCGTTAGTAAACTTTGGGTACATCATAATTGTCCCAATGAGAGTGTTTGCCAAGAGACAATATGCACCAGTGTTGGTCTGGTATTGACTTTTGAATATATCAGGTCATCTTGGTATTGGGTACTTTTAAAAACTTTCATACAGGCTTGGTCTTGATGTTGGGTCCAAGACTGATTTTTGGATCATATGAGGCAAGTACATACTTGGTAGTGAAACTGTAATAAAATTTGGCACTATAAAAGAATGTGGCTTTCTCACACAAAAAAAAGTGACTCATGATGCATGTGTGAAGTAAACTTTGTGGTTTCATCCATTACAATGTACAATATGTGATGTTTATTGTGGCATACATTACATTAAAATGACAAACTGACATTAGGTAATTATGTGTTGAAATGTCAACTTAACATCATTTTGACATCAGGCATATATTACATTAAAATGGCAGTTTGACATTAGGTACATTATTTACATTAATACATTACCAGACTGATACCAGTACAAGGTTGTTATTGCTTCATGTCATACCAACCTAGTAAGGTCCTTGCTACCAGTATGAACCAAGTGCAAAACTACATATGAGACCAACAGGGGTATGCACCACTGTTGCGGGATAATTGATTTTTTAGCATAACCTTCAGTTTTGGTTTTGCATCAACTCTAAATGATGGTTTCAAGTTTTTGGGCGATCTTTAAAATTTTAATAACTTTGGGTAGGATTTGGTTTTCGTTTTATAATCTCACTAGGGATAGGTTCCAGTTCTGGTTGGGTTCTTCCAAAATATCACAAGGGTGATGTAGTTTGGATATAAGTTTTTGATTATCAAATGGTTTTGGATCTAGGTTTTACTATTATAAAACTTTTCCCGGTTTCCTGTTAGTTAGGAAAGGTTCCACTTAGTCCTCAGTTAGGTTCCAATTTAAATAGACTTGATTAGTTTTGCAAGTTCTCCTCATTTGGAGCTCAGTACATCAACAAAATCATTCACCTTATTATGTTGTTAAAAGAGCTAAGGAAACATTGGTTTTGTAATAAACTTTTGCAAATAAATACACACATGCCAAAGAAATCAAATGTTACAAATAGGGCACAATTTAATTGTGAAAAAATGAAAAAAACATTGCAATTTATAATTTATAAATTGACTTGTGTTCAAAACATGTGTAATGCCCCAATGTCAAGGTTTGAAGGCTAGAATGCAACCAAATGCTAGCATTTTAAGGAAGTGGTAGCAACCTGAAAGTCATAATGTTCTTGAACAACAACATTTTCATATGCCAAGTTCATAAATCATTAGTGACTCCTCAAACCTATTAAAGATTAAAAAAAGCCACATTGTGTTTTTAAATCCCCAAAGACCATAAAAACCATAAATTTCAAAAATATAAAATCTTCAAAACCCCAAAAGTCCTAAAATCTAGAATCCACAAGATGAGAAAATCCCTACAACCCCAAAGGTTGTAGAATCTAAAATCTCCCAAGAGTACAAAATCCTTAAAACCTCAAGGACCATAGAATCCATGAAATCCATATAAAATCACAAAACCCCAAAGACTACAAAAACCCTATAGACTATAGAATCTCACAACATTCAAGAACATTAGTGTGAAAAACTCTACATTTCCTCCCTCTCATCATTTTTTGATGGCCACATTTAGTGTACTTGCAAAACATAAGAAGAACAAAAAAGACTCATTCTCCCCTAGGTAAGACATGTTCACCAAAATGCTTGTGTGAACCTTTGGTGGGCAAAAATAGACATGAATAAACAACCTACAAAAATTAGGAGATGTTAGTCCAATTGGAATTTTAAAAAATTTGAATCAAATCTAAAACATTGAAGAATAAGTTGGAATGTTTGCCTTGAACATCAATAGAAAACTAGTAAAACAAAGTTAAGCAATTGGATGCAAAACATACCAAATACAATTTAATGGGCACTAATTGGTTTCAATTATTGAAGGTTAAAAGTATGAATAAAGAACATTAGGTGGCGACCATATGATTGTAGTTGTGAAAGGTTAAAAATATGGACATAATGAAAACAAGCAAAGAGTAAGTATGAAGTTCAACCTACTGGTTGCCAAGTCAAAAGAATGTTGAAAGTGTAAGCCTTGAAAACACAAGTTGGACCCAACATTTGTAGTAATAACTTTTTATTCATTAATAACTTTTCATTTCATTGATGTTGACAAGTGATTTTTTTAATGCTAGAGATTTGAAAAAAATAAAAATCTTAAAAGTTAAAGAATGCAACAAGAACAATTTTTGAAATTTTCATATTTTTTTCATTTTTATAATATGAGGCATTGCACCTACCTAATACCAATGCATTCCACAAATAACATTTTATATTGTATTGGATCATTGTAACTAATATTTTAATATTATCAAAGGGATAGTTCATGTGCAAAAGTGAGATGTTAAAAAGGAATTACTAGATCAAGTAATGTGATTGGTTTTTATTGTTACTACAATTTGATAATTCAAAGTTATTAGTAGTTGGTGGGAGTTGCTTAAAAGTCATTTTTTCCATTGTTTTAGGTGGAGGTTGACTTGTTTCCATCACAAATTTAAATGTGTTTTAGAAGAATTTGTGGTAGGTTGGAATGTTCTAGAACATGGGGTAAGTTAGACAAGGAAATATGTTTTAAAACGCGTGGCTTAAGTTTAGACAAGGAAATATGTTCTAGGCTAACTTTGCTTATCTACCTTCCCTTTGATCTAAACGAAAATTGCTACAATAGTGGTAGTGAAAGGAAAATTAGTGGAGAGAATGTTGGATTTAGCCTTGGGGTGGCCACCATTTATTTTGATAGTGGCTGGCTACCTAAAGGGAAAAGGGGATTTTGAAGGTGAGAGAAATGTGTATTTTGTATGTGGAGAGGTGTGTGTGGGAAGAAAAGAAAAGGAAATGAGTAAAACAAAGTTATAACAATGTAGTTTTAGTAGGAGAAGGGATTCAAGTAGCTAATATTACTTGTACTTGGATTTGGTTTAAGTCATGGTTTTGTTCGGGCTTGTATGAAAAGACATTTGTTCCTCACCCCTATTGGATAGGTGCACAAGTGGGTGGACCAATTTTCCGTTCAACCAAAGTCCCTATTTACTCAAAATTCTAATCAAAATTTGAAAATTATAACTGGTTTACATTGATTTCCTTCACATGATATGAACTTATGAAAAAATGTTCATAATTAGCCCATTCAAACATTCATAAGTATAATTTTACAATTCAATTAATTTTTTTTTACACTTAACTTCCTTGTTATGGTATTTTACTAATTTCAAACCCCTAACACACACCCCATCAATCAATGGACTATATTATAGTCCATAAGGAAATGGTGGTCAAAGTATTAGTCCATGAGTTTGAGTTCAAAAGTCCATGACTTTCATAATTTAAAAAAATAAAAATGATTTTGTGAATCATGGAAATATTCAAGATAAAATTTTTAAATCGAATTCATTTTAATAAATTTCAAGATCTATAAATCAACATGAGCATTACAATGGCAATCACAAAGTAGAATTGGCTAGCATGACACCCAAATTGGTCACCTATTTGAGCATAGTCCAATTTGACGATGAATCTTGTTCTTGAGCCTTCATTAGTGTTAATGATGGGACCCACACTTGAGAGAGTGGAATGGTGATGGAGACCTATTACAAATTATATTTCTAGCATCCAGTGAATGGGGTTGGTCAATGTGGGGAATGTGTGATTAGGATCATCATTGATTGGCACAATGGCTATTCCACCCATCCATGTCATTGCATTATGATGGTTTTTTCAGATTGTGTTGATTAAATCCTTAATGCCATTCACTAGGAACTTGTTTTTTTGGCCACATTGCAAAAATTCACCACAAAAAAAAAAGCACTGGTATTATTAACCTGACAAAAGAAAAAACAAGGATAATACCAGGAAAATCCCACTGCCTGCAAGCTCTTCACTAGCAAGCAAGCTGACGAGCTAAATTCTCAGGTTTGTCCTACTCTCCAACTCTGAGAGAGCAAGCACATGTTCACAGGTCCACACAATTGTTTTGACATACCACCTACTCTTGATGTTGGGAACTTCTTTGCTGAATATTTATTTCCTTAAAAAAGTGAGGTTAGGCAGTTTTTAATTTAATTTTCAAGAATTTCAACAGCTGGGAAATAACTATGCAAAATACACCTTTTGCTGTGTATTTTGTGCTAAACATTGGTGGTAGTAGCGACAGAATTCGTGTTACTGGTTGTAAATGTTGAACTGTACTCTGCGATTAGTAGCCTAATTGTGGTACAGTCTGATCTATGAAACATGCATATGCCACAATTTTGTTTTATACATTACTGCAAGTGATCTATTAAGGGCTGTGCTCATGATTGCAGATCATCATCATACAGACGAGATCACAAGCCCTTGATGGATCGCTTGCTGATATCAGCTGGGATTCAATTTTCTCCTACACTAATACCTCACTCCATGAGCGTGATGGGTACCCATTAATCGAAATTTTAATTCAAATATGAATAAATTTGAGCTGCTAGTATATTTGAGACCTGCAGCTGCTTCGGCCATGGACAAGTTATTGTCACAGAAGGCGAAAAGAATCATGGATTATGCTCTAGACAATTGAATGGAGTTTTAGATAAATGCTAAAGGTCTATCAAAAAATAAAAATAAATCCAAAACTCTTGATTTTGTAAAGGGATGAGCAATAAATCTCAATACCCACCTCCTCCTAGCCTAATACTACCCTAGGTTTATAAATGGCTGTTAGCCTAGGTGAAAAATGATATAAAAGCTTGGTTTGATTTGCATTTTGGACGAATTCCGAAATGGAAATTGCAGTTGTGAATTCATGCTAGCACTTTACTGAAGAGCAGCAGCAGCTTCGATATGTTATGATCGATGGAACTTGTGGAATCAGAAGAAGCTGTGGCAGATTCTGGAAGTTCTGTAAATTTCCTATCGTGGACTTACTACAATTTCCAGCTGCGGAAACCCTAATGGTGTCCGCCATTACCGGATGGTGGTGCAGGTACTGGAGTGTTTTTGGTTGCCTTTTGAGGGTGGAATCCGACATGAAGATGACGGTCCTCGTGGGCGCCGATCTGCACACTAGCTGCTGAGGATTCAAGCTCGATGATTTGTTTTATATCTTCTTCTTCGCTGGTGGCCGGCGCTGCAGCGACTCCAAATCTTCCATGAATGTAGTAGTTGTCGATTGCAGAATTAGCACCCTCTAATTGATCATCTTCAACTTGTTCGCAGTCTGTCAGCGCTGTGGCGATAAGATGATGATGATCATCATGAGCTGCTGCAGCGGGTGCAGAATGAGTGGATTCATCGACTACTAATGGGCCTCCCGCTACATGGAATCTGACTGCACCGATACCTTCCAGTTCTGTTGCCTTCAGGAGTGCCACAGTCATCATCAACCCAAAAAATCCCGTCACGATTGATAAGAGTCTCGGCCGCCGCGCCATGGTTGTTACGTTTGGCCGTAATATTAGGATCCTGGGACGACGTGGGTGTAGGGTATTTCAAGCCCTACAAGCTGCTAGCTGCTGGGAGTTGGAACAAGCTGCTGATGAGTACTGACTCTAGTTTGAGTGCTAAACCGCTTAAAACGCACCTGAAATGATCTACGAGAGAGCTGCTCAATAAACAAAGTTTTGGAAGAAGATCATGAGAGACAGAAAAAAAGAAAAAAGATCAAGTTTGGAACTTCAGAAAACTCAGAATGCTGCAAACACTTGCACGGACTTTGTCCAATTACCAAGTGATCTTTTATATTCCTCATTGCAACGAGTTGATCTCTCACGCGGATCATGGATCTGTAGCTTGACATTCTTTTGGGGTCTTTTTTCTCTTTCCGTTTTTTTCTTGACACTGCAGGACGCTGATGCGAATTTCTAAATTCCACCGCAAGCAGCAAACATTTGTCAAAGTCAGATCTGCGACCAGTAGCCTACTGATCAAATTCTTTGAACACAACAACAAAGGGAGGGAGCTGGGTCCTGACAGTTCCTTTTGTAATCATGATTGTGAAAGGGGGATTGATTCCGAGCCGACTAGGCTCGCCAAGAGAGCGCGTTTTTGGAAGCTTCATGTTCACGGGCAGGAAAAAAATTATCTACTTGGCGCCCAGTCTGAGTGCCTAGCCAACAAATCTTCCTTTTGACCTCTTGTGGACATTCTTAAAAGTATTACTTTGTTGGTTAGTTAGTTAGTTAGGTAGTTTGTTAGTTTGTTAGGTTTTCTATATTAAATTTTTTAAAATTATTTTTATTATTATTTGATTTTTCAGTTTTTGATTTTGCTACAGTCATGGTCGACTTCTGACTAAAAGGAACCATTTTATAAATAAAATAATTAAACACATTCTTCCAAGTTTTTCTCAATAGAATTCATGCGGATAGAAATTCAGGGCCCAGTAGGGCTCACCGCCTGGAAATGGAGTGCGGGGAGCTATTTGACAATTTTTTTCCTTCCTTGGCCTTAACCATCGTCTTAATTATAGTTTTGAGTGTAACTGTGAAGAGGCATGTTGCATAAACCTGATGTGTGAGTATAAATGATTTACATGTACAGAGCTTACTACACTTACCTGCGACACATGGACACGGGTAGTGTAAGTGATTGTTGAATACATTTATGTGCTGTTGTGTAAATATATTGCAATCCATATTACTTAGTTGACGGTGCAACCCAAAGCTCTATATATATAAATATATACAATGGGCCACTTTGGTTGGCCCTACACAAAAATGAAAAATTAATACATCCCCAAATGGAAGCTTTTTATTATCATTGTAGTTGTTTGGATCTGAACTGGTTAAGGTGTACCAACCAAGATTTTAAAAATAGACTCCTTAAAAGAGTCATACACTTTGTTTTTCATAAATCTTAAAAATAAAAAGGCACAATATTTAAAAATATAATAAATTAAATCATCATATATTTAAAATTATCAATATCATTCACTTTGTGTCCACATGTACGATTCAAAAATGATTAATAACAGAGTAGAAATAACAATCACCTTGTGGTAAAATATTGGTACACTTTACCAAGTTTTGACTCACCTACACAATTGAAGACAATCTTGAGTGCGCTTTTGAGCGAAGGATTTGGGATAGACTGCTATGCTATTGTAGAAGATCTGAGGTCCACATTTTTGCAGTGCATGTTGCCTCACCTCATTCCAGGGATAGAACTTTTATTCTTAACTTTGTTCATCACCATTTTTGGCCTAGGCTATTAACCATCATATACACACACAACACCAGTGTTAACCGAGAAGATTGGGTGTCTACAAATATGGAGGCCCTTATACGGGTAAGATATTTGTAGACACCCAATCAAATACCCTGCATGCTTCATGTCCTGTACATCTTCTCTATATAGCATAAAATAAAATAAGAAGAGAAAAAATTATTCTTTGCATGTTTTGCTCAATGTTACCTGATTTGTACCTGTAATCTCAAAGGTAGAGGAACAAGGCATTACTAGGCTAAGAAGCCTCTTTTGCAACACTATTCTCCAACTGTTTCTTTAATCTGGAGCTAGTTTTCTGCTGACTACAATCAATTCCTGGGTCAGCACCAACAGTTACATTACACGCTCTCACACCTCCCCCCTTCCCCCAAGTCAACAGTTATTTTCATGTTTAGAACCAGTAAAGGTAGAAAAAAAAAGAATTGACTGGGGAGATGCTTTGAGAAAAGTAAAACTGTTCAGAGACAGCCCATCCTCCAAAGAAGCCGGAGTCATCTAACAAGCAACCACCAGGGCACCACAAGGGATGGATAGTGGGTGGAGAGGAAACACTTTTGCAGTGGGTTCAAGCTCCATAGCTAACCATAGTGATTGTTAGTAGTTACCTCAATTACTGTTTTTGCTACCTATTGACAACCCACTAGCCTTTACCTAGGTAAGTACAAACTACAAACCATCTACATGCATCTACTTATCTAGTAGTTACCTATTTTCCTCACTCGCTGTATGAAGTCCAACAGTTTGACTTGTTCTTCAAGTCAATTTCATGAGCTCTCTTTGAGCCCTCTTGCAGGCTGTTCAATGAAATATTACCATGTTGGTTCTCTTGCTTTGAAAGAAAAATTCTGCAAAAATTTCTTCAAACTTTGTTAGGTCTACTTTATTTATTTATTGATGAGATCTGAGTATGCTGAATCCTCCTTAGGAGAAGATGATAATGTCAATCAAATAAATCTTGAAAAAAGTCAATAAGAAGACTAATTTCAAAGTGAATTAACAAATTGTTGTGACCATGACGAGTCTGAAAGTGGTATGTGTCTTTGATGCATAGGATAAACTTCCTTGGGTTCAACCTTTTTGTCATCTATCTCTGTGGTTTAGAGTCATCCAAAGTGGAGGGCTCAAGGGCCTAGGCTCACAACAGATTCTATTGGGTTGAGAATTTGTACTAGAGAGAAAGGAAGCCCAGTACAAATTGGACTCATGTTAATGTGACTCTGATAACTCTAGATTAGCTCTAAATCTATGAAACTTGTATTCCCCATAAAAATTCAACAAGAAATTTTAGAGTGTTGTTTTGCTATCAACATAACCCTAAAGGCAAAGCTTCAAAAAAATCCCAAAAATACCAAAAACAAATACCATGGTCATGAGGAAATGGCCTCATACATGATTTTGTCATTGTGTCCCTTATTCATAAGCATAACCTCTTTTTCTCCATGCCCTTACACTAGGTTTATAAGAGAAAATGTGACTGCAGAAATTTCATAGGTCTTGTCTAAATATTATAAGAATCGTTTTTCTGCGGACAGTAAAGTTATCCGTAAAGTCAGGAAAACACAGCATCGGAACACCCTGGTTGGTCACATAGGGGATAAGATTTCGAAAAACAGGGAAAAAAAGTACACTGGGCTTCAACGGGGCATGAAACTCAGTTTAGCAGCAAATTTGGTGCTCAACTGAGTTTGCCCTGTCCTTTCTTTTCCTGAACGCCTTCAACTAATCACTGCTGCTGCTATGTGTACTGTACCTATAAATGTTCTCGAGCCTGGTGCATTTAATCCGAGTCTCAGTATCATACGCTCATTTAATAAAGTTTCATGACTTTGCGGCCAACAGCCAGGAGGGGATGAAGCATCAAATGAGGGGTGCAACTGAGGCCCAACAGGGTATGACTTCATGGATAACTCTAGTGTCCACCATTTATTCGTGTCTTACTTTATTGTAAGGTCTATAAATTTTCAGGGCAGTACGTTTCATCCGCAATTCTTTTTGTTACCTCGCCAAAGTTTGGTGATGTCAACCTGGTGACTATTAGAACCGAGTTAATGAAACACTTCAAATGAGGAACTATCAGAAAATAATCACTTGAAGCTCAACAGCAGGGTGACTATTAGAACCAAGTTAGTTAAGGGCTTCTAGACATTATGCTCATATCCAATCCTGGAGAATTGGGGCTGTTTCAAATATACTTGTATTATTTCTCAAACTTTAGGTCAAAAATCAAAATTTTCAGGTCCAAAATTTGTGATTATTCATCAAAACAAAATCACTGGTCAGTAGTCCATTAGTCATCCATAGCTCCAGCTGTGGGAATCTAGATAAATAAATAAATAAATAAATAAAGGAAAAACACCCAGCTAAGGAACAAGAGAAGAAAAAGAAAGGATTGAAGTTCAAACAAAAGACCACACCTGAAAGTGCAAAATGCACAATGGGGAGCCCTAAGAGGAGAAAACACGAAGCCTAGGACCTAATCCCATCACCTGTAGCACAAACCAAGTCGTGCAAGGAGATGGGCAAAAAATCTGGATGGGAATCTAGAGGTTTGGCTAGCCCAGGGATTGGTGATGGACCTCAACTTTGGCCTCACTGCCTAATTTCATTTTCCTCTAGTCATACACTGTTGTTGAGTGACAGTTGGACCCTAGTTGGAAATTGCAAAGTCGTCACTTGCCCCTTAATTTTGGGCTTTAAATCGCCCACTTGTGTACCCCATGCTTCTGGGACTAAATTTTCTGTGTTCTACACAGGAAACTTTCAAGAGTTGAGCTAGCAAGTCTGAAGATTCTTGACTCCAAAATTATGTGCAGGTTAAGGCCTTAGGGTGGAGGCATTCCTGACATGCCTAGGAAGACTCCAGGCCCACATTTCCAGAATGTCCCTTCACCTTGGGGCCTTACCCTAAGGTGCCAGCAAGTCAAGGCTGACATTATGTGTAGGGTTAAACCCCATGGTGAGGACATTCAACCCAAAATGAATCTACCCTCAGCTCAAAATGCAGCAGTAGCTAAGTACAGTCTGACTTAGGGGCACGTTTCCTCACATGTGGGCTTTACTCATAATTATAAAGCATGAAGTGAATGCTATGGTTGAGCCTAAGTTCATGTGGAGTCTAGATTACAAAAGGGCTTTTTTGTAAGAATTCAATTTCTGTGGTTTTCAAAGTTTGGTGTTTTTTTTCAGTTTTTAAGCATTTTTTTCAAACTAACAGTAAGGAAAACAATTCTTCCATTTTTTTCCAAACTCACCACAATCATGTGAAAATTTGCAAAAGCAAAAAAAAAAAAAAAAAAAATAAAACCACTGATTACAAGGCAAAGTAGGTGGAGGGATATTACACCTACTTAATAATGGGATTGATCTTACACTTACAAGTAGGCTTATGTCCATCGAGCACTGCTGAAGTGTAATAATATCCCTCCACCTCTTTTGTAGGAGAGATTGTCACTGATAGAAGGTGCCCCTTCAAATCCAGAAATGGATATTTCTCCAAGTGCTTTGAGATCAGCCCAAACATTAGTAGATCATGAGGCAACAGGACTTAGAGGCAACTCAAGCCTACAAGACACATAAGATGGCTCCTCTTTTTCAGGCTCAGCATCATTCCCAAACAAACAGAAGGTGCATTCCAAGTACACTAGGAAATTTCTTGGAGTACTTTTCCGTTCTACCAAAATTAAATATGAATTCAAAATGGTGGAAAAGAGGAATGACATGTATAAGGTAAGGAACATTTTTGAGGCCCTTGCTGGGTTTGAGGCTGGTTCAGCTGAGGGTGATCACGCCCTAGGCTGGGAGCCAAGATCGAGCAACAGGGGAAAAAGAGTTCCAAGTTACCTTGCACAAAGAACTTTTCAAACTTTGGAAACCTTATAAAAGTGGAAGCTCCTTTCCTAATCAAATTAGGATCTTTCATGGGTCGAAGGTTCACGTCTATTTGAAACGGACATTTTGCCAAGTAGGGAGTTCACTGGTAATGCATGGAGAAAATTTGATAATAAGCTAATTCTTTACCTTTGTCTGGGAAAACCGAGTTTAAGGGCTTTAAAGATTTCATGGTCTTGGTTGCATCAACACATTGGTCGACTGAAAATGGTTGAAACTGTTGAATGCTTCTAACTTGTAACACATGGAAGAACAGAATTTGTAGTTTCTAAATTTAATCCTAGCCATCACATGAGTCGTATAGAAAAATTTGGTGCCTTTCCTTAACCCCGGCGGGGTCTTTCAAGTATAGAGAAATTTTGTATGTGTGCCGTGTAGAACAGCAGCCTGCAAAATAAATTGTATGCTGCATTCTACAACATGAGGAGCTTCTACAATAAGCAGCTAGAAACTAAAATTTTCAATTTTCCAATGTCAACATGTTCAAGACACTAAACCATGAAAATTTGAGCACTGGCTACACTTGATGTAAGTGTGTTAGTGTGACTACACCTTTTTTGTTCTGTACGTTTGAGCTGCACATGCTGGTGTAGTTCCAACATGTCCTGAAATTGTCGACTGCTAGTTAGTGCACTGATCTGCTTTGCTCTGATTTTCTGCTGTACTTGTGCTACAGTTGCTGACGCGTTAGACCTTCGACAAACAAAAAAGATCAATGGAAAATGGACTCACATACATCGATAGATCATGTGGCGAGCAAGTTCAACTCCGAAGCCGCTGATTTGAAGACAAAATTGTAAGACCCGCTGTTTTGAATTACTGGCGGAGATTTGATCAGCTGTGGCATCGGCCGGTGGTCCGGGTTCGTTTTGTAGCTAGGAATGGCTTGCTAGCTAGTCGTGACCAGGATTGCCGCCTGGTGGTGCTGGTACAGCACTTCCTCTGTCTGCCCTTTGAGCGTGGAATTTGGAAGTTCGTTGGTGGTGGACGGTAGCCGAGGAGTCGTCCTCAGGCTCGCTGATTTTTCTTATCATTTCAACGTTGTTAACTGGAGGTAACGATGATACGACTCCAAATTTCCAAGATTTGAAGTGATTATATGAACCTGCAGCTGCTACACCTTCATCTTGTTGCGAGTCTGTGAACATGGCGATGAAATCATTGGGTTCGACATTAGCGGGTTCGACTACGGCATCGTCATCTATTACTTTTTCTGAATTCGAAAGCTGGCTGCTGCTAGGAACGTCGACGCTTCCTGGAACCCGAAACCTGATCGCAGTGGCGCCCTGGAGTTGTGCTCCGTCGAACAATATTACCACGATCATGAAACAAACTATTCCCATCATTCGGATGTTGAGCGTACTCGCGGGTGCCATGATAATCACTGGTGCTATCATGCGGGTATGTTTTGTTTCCTTATAAGAATGTAGGCTCTCTAATTAGTAGTGGTAATGTGGCTGGCTATTTTCTTCTTTCTGGAATGATGAAACTAGTTTTCTACTGTAGTTTATGGTCTGGTTCTTCTGCAACGGCAGCTTGAAGGTCTCTAGTTCTAGATGTCATCTAAGATAGCGCCGCGATGATTCATCGATCAGTCTTACTCTCTAGTAATGACAGAACATCCCTGCGACCAGCTGTGATCAGAGTCGATCCGTTGAGCTAAATATAACCAACTGTGTGATGATGGTTATGGATCAATGCTAACTAATTCGACAACGTTCGGTGAATTATGCACTACTACGCAGTCGAGACTGGTCCGGTGTTTTATATATAGCCCGAATCTGTCCAAGGCTGTCGCTCTCAGCTCTTGTATTCTCCGCCACTAGACGCGTCATCCTGCCTGCAGGACCATCCTAGCTGCTACTGCATAGATGCGCTTATAGTTTGACCACCAAAGTTCGCGGCGAATATTAATGCCGTCGCCGACTGCGCCCAAATCGATCCCTCCCAAGTCTTCTCCCAGCAGATCGGATTAAATTACTCAAGTCAAGTTCGAATGAATGTCAAAGGCTACGACTAACGACAAGTTCCTTGAGGTTAGTTGATCGTCGCAGTCATAGAAACTGATAATTAGTTGGTGTGCAAGAAAAGAAAACAAAGAAATATATACATACCACAATATTATATGTACATGGTGAAGCTTTCTTTTGTAACTTGATCATCGTCGGTTGCGGATTCTTGTATCAAATTTGTCCCCTTGCCTTCCATCCGAGCGACCTGCTGTATGCAAGATCTTGAACAGTATGGTGCAGTCGTGGGCTCCCACCCTAGTGTACAACTACTTTTCGTACACGGTTCAAAATCCTTTGAACTGACCCACTCTTACCATAGTGTACAACTACTTTTGATACACGGTTCAAAATCCTTTGAACTGACCCACTCTTTTTCGCCAGGTTCCCGGGAACTTACCAAACGGTCAAAGAGCGGAAAGTGCGCCGACGATTAATGAAGGTCGCCCCTTACACGGTACGTACGTATAGGTGTGCGTTTGCTCTACAGGTATGTGTGTGTGGTAGAAGCGTCATGGTGCGTGATCCGACGTTCAGGTGACATCTTTTGCGTGGTTGGCCCAATCCAAGTTTGTCTGAATTGACTTAGGGTGTGTTGGTATGATGATGTCATGTATTAAAAGAGGACAAAGAGGACATAAGAAAAGATAGTGAGACAATAATTCTTCCATATTTATTTTTCCTTCCTTATCTTTTCGTCACTTTCTAGAATTTCTACCATCAGTTTTTACTATGACCTGACCGCAGAGTTTTTCTTCTTCAATTTCCTCGAGTAGGCCCATTGGCCAGGATCCCCAACATTAGTTAGCATTCAATGACGACTGTCCTGCGTAGGCTGTAGCATTTTTACAAAAGTGCTGCTGTAAGTGGCGACCTACCAAGTGCCTAGGTCTAGATGTGGCTAATTTAATTATTGTTATTTCGAAAAATGGGGGAAAAATCCGAGGAAATCACAAAATTTTCTGGAAAAAAATCCCCCAAGTTGCCAAGTCTCACCATAAAAAAACCACTGTTTGCGCTCACCCAGATACCATGATGGCAAAACACAAGCCAGTTTCCTTAAACAGAACAGTGCACTGGCACTTTGTGTAGGGTGAAGGTGGAGGCCGAAGGCTTTTTCAAGATCTGATCCGATTGTAGATAATTTTGCTTGAATTAGATTTTAGCCTTTTCAAAAAAGGTTGTACTTCTCTAGCCCGGATAACCTAAACCTGTTTTAAAGGGATAGTAGCCCCATCCAGGTGCTAGCTAGTTTCACTTTCAACAAGAAGGCAGTTACATGGTCCCAGTCACATTTTAATTTCGTGACCCTTCCGTTCAGGTACCCTACAACCTGACGTAGAGCCAGCCCCAGATCCTGGTTGTTTAGAGAAACTTGCCAACACTTATTTAGACTAGCATCAAAGAAACATAACTAATTTGAAAAAATTCACTAATATGCTCGGTCAAGATGCTATAATTCTAATAACAAAACAAACACAGTATAGAGTTTTGGTTTGATATTCAAGCCCATACGTATTCAAAACTCTGGTACTAAAGGTTGTATTTCATTCTTAGAAATATGAAGAATGTTTTAAAGGATCGACGTTGCTTGGTGTTCATAAAAAAATTCTAGTACAAAACTCAATATCATAGTTGCTACAAGTGCTTACAAAACCAACATCTCAAGGTTAAATTGCCCACAGATTTGATCTTACAATTATAGAAATGACTACCAGAACAGTTTCTATCACAACTTTGTGAGTGCAAACCAAAATTTGTCCAACAAAACCACCACCCACAGTCTACTTTGGAATTTGGAATCCTGGGATAATTTAATTTGAACCAGCTAGTTTAGGTTTGTCAATTCAATGTCAAATGCATCAGATTGGGTGGTGACAATGGGGGAACGTGTACCAGCCAGTGTTTGGTGTGTAAAGAATTGCAAGAAAATTGGTTTCAATTAGATGAAAAGGAAGACTTAATTGATTGGTGGTCAAGTTGGTTAAAATTCTAGTGCACATATTACAATCTAGAAGAGACTTCATGGTTGCATGAAAATTGGCAAGCATAGTAAGCTTGGAAAAAATGATTGTTGCACCAATCTATAATTTGCTGAAATAATATTGTGTTTTCAAAATGGAGAGTTGTGTCATAAATTTTAGTTCAACTTTAAGTTGCACCCAAAATTGAGGTTAAATCACCCCAATGGCATTCTTGTTCCCTTTTGTTGTGGTTTCAGATGTTTGTTCATCAACCATGTGCATAACAAAACACTTATGCTTTGCCAAGATGCATTTGGTAGGAAACAATAGTGAAATCCAATTTTGTGTCTTCACATTGCACAAAATCTTCAACACCTTCTATTCCAAAAATTTGACCAATTTAATCATTTGGAAAGGCCATTTAAGGGTTTATGCATGGTAATTGTAAATTAATTGGAGAAGCGACTTGATTTTTTCAACCAAGGAAAATTGAAACAACATTTGTGTGGTCATGTTGTTTGATGTGTAACATAATGCACACCTAACATGAAAGGCCCATGCTTTTCCTTCACCTACATTGGACAAAAAATTTTGAACCTTGGAATGGCATCACACCATTTGCTCCAAAACATATAAGTTTCAAAGCCAAGTCAAATTTTGAAAGACCACCATATAAAAGAAGAAACTTCATGATTACCTTTGTCAAATTGTCAACATGGGAACCTTCAAGAACTTGCTACAATTTCAAAAGAATTTGGAAACATTTCCACCCTTCCACACTTAAATGCAAATTATCAATGATGGTTATTTCATTGCAAGAAATAGAAATAAATCAAACCTTTTGCACTACTAGACAAGTAGATTGAAAAACAAATTCATGCATCACTTTAGCCATGTTCCAACCAATTGTGTTAATCCAATGATGTGGAAGGTTGTGCGGCACTTTCAAGAAATCAAATAGCTCCTTTCAACCTTCAAAATCTATCTTAGGCCACCCTTGTTTAAACAAATGAAAAATTAGAACAAACTATGAAACATGGTTAGTTTTCTACTTTTATTTAGGGGTTAGTTTAGTTAGAGGGGTAAACTTCTAGCTTCTAAAGTTGTTAATAGTGGATTTATCCATTGTTTCCACTAATGGTGCATATGACACTTACTAATTTAATTAGTGTGAAGAAAGGGGTAAATAGAAAGTCAACAACCTAGCCTTCTAGAAGGGGTAGGTGGTTAACTAGGCCTAGTAATATCAGTTAATTTAGGGGGGCACAAATTTGGAAGGAAGGGAATTAATTTTCTTTTAGGAAAATAATTGAAAGATAATGGAGGACTTAAGGGATTTGAAGAAGTGGTGTGGCCCTTCCTAGCTCTCTCTTTCTTTCTAGCTAGACTTATTTCTTGACTTCTATTATGTCCCATCCTCTCTATCTCCTTTCTTCTTTCTAGAATCTTTTCTTCATGAACTTCTTCTAATATATTGCCACAAGGAAGACAACATGTATTTCTTTTGGCAATGAAGGCATAATGGAAAAAAATTAAATTATAAGGATTTACAAATACAATATGTTTTAGGTGTGTGCATGTGTTAGTAACATCAAGGTGTGGAAGTAAACTACCACTGTGGAAACAATTAGGGGAAGGAAACCAATAGGGGGGTAATGGACTAGAGGTATGGTCTAATATGGGGCAGACATTTATTTATTTTTAATAATAGTTGGGTCTAGTTTCCACAAAAAAAATTTCTTTGAATTGCTTGGGTCGGGTTATTTGAAAAATTTCCATTTCTAAGAACCTTTCAAATTTAGGTTTTAAGCAATTTAATAGGGCAGATATGAGGTGGGGTTAAGGGTTTGGAGATTATTGCATGGGTATTTGCCATGGTTATTTAGCAAAACCCCGTGTTGTACATATATCACCAATAATTTAAAGTTCTTTGGGTTTTTTACAAATATCAGTGTGGGTGCATTTTTGAATATTTGGGGGTTCTTTGATTGACCCTTGGTTTTTTGGAGTTTTTTTTAATCGAAATTTTGAGGTTTTCTTTTTATAAAACCTTGATACAGGCTTCAAACTACCGAAATATCTACATTCTACCAACTACCAACACCTAGAGACACAAGATCAAAGAAAAACAAAAAAATGGAACAAAAAATCTATCAATAGACTTTAAAAACACAAATGCCATACATATTTTAGTTTTGTTGCATAATTTTTGAAAAGGTAAGTGGATCAAACTTTCACAATGCCCCACTTTTTGAACTTTTTTTTGGTCCAAAATATCATTCTACTTATATCAAGCATGTTGTTTTAGAAAAAAGAAACCTTGTACTTTACAAGGACTTGTTAAGTACAATTATGAAAGTGATTCGATTTTTACATAAATACCCATCTATGCATTTCTTTGTGGGTCAGTTATGGTTATCGTTAATAAATATATATGTGTGTCAGGTGCAAAAGCAAAGGCAAATTTTAAAATTTTAAAATATCTGGTATGATTGGGTTGGGTCCTTGGGCTTTGCTAAATTCACCTCCGATCAATATATATATACCCATTCAAATACCCAATGGGTTTTTGGTATAGTCCTCATACCCGCCCCACATTAGTTTTGTCATTAGATTTTTTTCTTGTTATTATTATTATTATTATTTGATTTTTTTGTGTGACAACATAAGATGGTAATTTTGCTACAAGGTAGAATTACCATCCCTAATACCATCTTTTTTGTTTCTTTATTTTTTCTTCTCTTTTATTTTTGTTGGTGTCCATATCTCTTGACCTTACATAGTCGTTTAGTTGTAGAGTAAATTAATACCATGAAGGATTTTTTACTATTATTTCTTTGAAGAATTTTTTCCTAGGTCTATTTTCAAGTAGTTATAAATTTCTTTTACTAATTTCCTTGTATTTTTCTTGATTTTTTGAGCACCCTTGACATTATCATAAGGTGGGAATGTAATTTTTAGGCCCCTTGTTCAATCCTATTTACAAAAACTGCATGAATTTTTACTTTTGTTCCATAAGGGTCCCTTTTTGTAACTTGTTGAACTAGAAAAACTAGCCCATAAAACACAACATACTACCATTCATTCTTTATAATGTGTTGGTTATTGGTGTTCATGTAGTTGTAAGTATTGGCCAAAAACCACCCCTAGATGTGTAGATGGTGCTTTGCAATGATCTAAATGTTTTTGCAATTTATTGAACATAAGAACCAATAACTTGTTTCTATTCTCTACCTTATTGCAAATTATACATCTTACTTGGTCATCTTTTCTCCAAGTTTAATAATTGCTTCAACCTATAAAAGCTCAATAACTCAAACAGCCTAAAACACCTAGTTGAACTCCCATTCCTTCTTTCCAAGTTTTTAGGCAAGAAGATTTTGAATGAGATCAACAATTGAATTCAAATCATTTACAATAGTGTTAGAAGTTGAAGCTCATAGAGTTCGTTTTGAGAAATGGAATGGGTGCTTACTTTTGCACATGATGTCAAAAAATTGTAAGAATGTCAAACCTAGAGGCTTGCTCATGAATTTTGTTGAAAGTGTAGGTGTAACTGAACCATCACCTAAAACATCACTTGGGGAACAATAAACATTCAAAGGACTAGAGAAAGAAAATAACTTCTAATATTTGAAATTCAATGGGGGCTTGAGTGATGACAATGTCCAAGTTGACATGCACCAAGTAAAGCCAAATGTGGTGATGCTCTTGAACACACGATGATTTGAACCCTAATCACAAACAAATCAAAACTTACAAACAACACAAGTTATAACACGTGCACACAATGAACCCATTTAATATGTGATTATACAAACTTGATAACATACAGTAAAATGCAAGAATGCATACAAAACTTTATACACAATGTGGGAGGGATGGGATTTTTGTACTTTTAAGTTGTTATGCATCACATTCATTACACACAAGTAGGCTTTACAATAAGCTTGAAGGTGGTGACAATTGGCAATTGGAACTTCTATTCAATAGTGATTGTCTATTGGAGCTTTTGAAACTAATGGTTCAGGCAATGTCTTTGCAACCTTCAAGTTGAAATTGAAGGCAATGATGATAACATTATAGTTAAAACTAGTAACAACATGATACATTAACACTAGTTGGTGAATGAAAGACTTCAAATGTCATAAAACAAAGATGCAATAATGGACACAATTGTTGAAGAAAATTGATACAAATTGATTAGCATGTTGATTAGATTTGCACATCCAATGGCCAAAAGGTTTCATGGAAGTGGTGATAGTGGATCAAGGCTTCATCAAACAACTTGATGACTCCTATCACATCAAAATCCATCAATTGTTGGAAATTTCAGCCCAATCTAATGGTTTAAAATAACCTAAGGAGGTTGAATGCTCCTTTTTTCTCAAAAAATGTTAAACTTTTCATAAATAAATCACATTGACATTTAATAAATGAAAAAACATATTTTTAATCTACTTATGAGAACAAAATTGATTTCCTTTTCATGTTTTTCTCTTGATTGTATCACAACGTCATCATATAATTTCCTCCAATATTTTGAACTGAAAAAAAAGGAAGCAATAAAAATTTGAAAATATTTTTAACACAAAAATTGTATGTTTTGTACAATATGACAATAATGTTTTCTTTTGAGGCATGAAATTATCATTAATATGATTAAAATGGTGAAATTGAACCAAACTATGTACTAATAAGGTTGACAATATTTTAAATTTTAACATTGTTATAACAAGATTAACACAAATGTGTCAATTCCATTGCAAAAATTGAATGAAAATGTTGTTGGTGTTGATTATGACAACATATATAACCACTGTAAGTTTTTTATTTTCTTGAAAAATTTGCCATTGGTGAAATTTTACCAAAACAAAACACATGTTTGAAGGCAACCAACCATGAAATTACTTTTGGTATTTTTTCCAACTACATTGTCCCTTCCATTTAGTAACTTGTATGCATAGCTTCAATTACTTAAGCTTGTAATTTCTTGATGAATATATTATTTTGCATGTGAACTAACTATAATTTGAACTTTTTAATCTTATGTAAATGTAATTTTTGGCCCTAAATTTGATGGTTAAGTTTTAAGCTTGAAACTATAAATGGACTTTGATTTTAGAGCTTTCCACACATCATTTGAAGTAAAACGTTTCACCTATTAATGAATTATGACTTAAAAGTCAATTAACATTTTTTTAATTGTTAACTTCACTAACAATTGATTCATGTCCTATTCAATATGACAAATCAAATGTTAATTATGACATTTGAAGGTTGTGTTAAACTCAATTTTATGTTTATGATGTTTTAATGGTTAAATCAATATTTTTGGATTAAATTAATGCCATGAAAGTTTTTTAAAATTATTTCCAAAACAATTTTGTTTTTCAATTGGAGATATTAACAATAAAAAACTATGAAATATATGTGGTTAAATGAATCTTAAATTGTTACCCCCTTTCCAAAGATGGAAGTAATTATTTACACAATGAAAGTAATAACCAACCAACCAACCAACCATGACTTCAAAATTAACTTGAACTAGTGACTGAGGCATTATTTGCATTATGGTGAAGGACCACCATCATGTAAATGTTGAAAGCCCTCAAAACACATCCAAAGGTTATCTCATGAAAATGCAAAAATCATGTAAAACAAGAAATTTCAGAGGTTGGGTTACTAAAAATGATTGTCTCATTAAATATCTAGTGGACCTATTCACTTGAACATGTCATTGAAACTTAATGCCAAATTCATGTTAAAATTTTTTTCTTAAATAAATACATACATTACTAAGATATTATTTTATGCATAATGCTTAAATTTGAACAAGTTTAAAGATTCCTAACAAGTTCTAAAAAACTTTCCAAGACTTTGTTTCATGACCAAAAAATGTCTAAATAAATTCCTCAACATTCTTACAACAAATACCTTAGTTGTTAATGTATATAAACTATTCATGTGTGACAAGAATCAAGTGCCCAATTGCAATGTACAAAGGTTCAAAAAGTGAAATTTCTAAGAACTTTGGACCATTGATAGACCATGGAACATTGAATAAATTTTACTATTTTTATTTGCATAAGTGAAAATAAATAAATATTCTAGATGCTTATATAAAATTTGGAACAAATTAATTTCATTTCACATGGGAAAAAAAAAAAAATTAAAACAAGTCATAATTTATGAAGAAAAAGGTGAATTTGGGGGTCCTAAGAATGAGCATTTATGTTTCAAAAGGGGTACCCCAACCATGCTTGGACCCGATCATCAAAAGCTAACTAATCATGGTGATAATTTTAGCATACTATATGGGGATACATAATTTTGACATATTATTATCTATTATGAAAGTTATAATATGTCAAGATTATCCCCAATAGATTGTGGGCCTAACAAAAATTTGTTAGACCATGAAACACTATCCATATTGCACTTAATATTCATTTTTCATCCATTTCTATATCCTTGGTCCCTTGTATAAAGTGAATTGAACCTTAAAATGGTTTTTATTTTTCAATCATAGATTTTATATTTTCATGGTCTTGGGGCAATATGGGGTGACCTTGTCTATTTGTTAAGGAAGGTTGTTTGTTTATTTCATTTGTTTGTCATGTTGAGATTTCCCAAACCATGAGTATGGGGGTATCCAAGGTCATTTATGTCTAATGTTTGGAGATTTGGTAAAAGATAAATGATTGAATATTGGATAATTTTGTCATTGAAAACTCAATAGAATGAAAATTAAAGATTATAAGAAAATTGAGGCACACTTTTGGTATTGTTGGAAAGTATTCAACAAGTAGGATTTATTGGAGGTGATTTCATAACCATACATGTAAGGTGTGGGAGATAAGAAAATTTGAGCACTTCTTGTCATTGGAAATGTAAATAAATTACAAATCCTAGCTTTCAATTGAGAAATTAGTTGGGTATCAAGTTCATACTTGAGGCAACAACACAAGGCATATTTTCATAAAACTAAAATTCAATAATATGGGGATAATCTTTACATATTAATACTTTCATAATAGATTATGAAATTATACTTTAAAAAACTTATATAAGTGAAATATGATATATAGAAATTTAACTTCATGAGTAGATAAAAATTAGCATATATAATCCATTATTTTCACACATGTGTAAAGTCTGTTTTTACAATGTAATATGTGTACATGTGGAGGAAAATGAAGAAGATGGTATGTTGCAATTTGAGAATTTTAAAGTTACATATTCAAAACTAGGCAATGTGATGGGGATTAGGTTCATCTATATCAACTATGTAACAATTAACTATGCACATAAATTGAAAAAATAGTTACCTAGGTATTGAAATATCTCCAATAAATTTTATATAATCTTCAATTATCACCTCTTTGGACATCTTTCCATTAGTCATCTGTGATGACAAAATTTGAATATAACAACTTTTCATTGTAATTTGCTTTTTAGCTATGATCATAATCACCTTGCATCTTTACAAGTCAAACGTTGACCAAAATATGGAGGTATGAAAGATGTGAGTCAAACTACATGGCCTTGATATTTATGATTTATTATTATTATTTTAAAGTTATCTAGAGAGTTCCCTACAACAAGCCCCCAACTATAGATGCCAACATTAGTAACATACACATTCCAAAATAGTTGCAGTTTCCAATGGGAAGTGATTGTTCCTACAAAGATTTCAATCATCAAAAAATTTCACAAGCAATTGTGATTGCAACAAGGTAACAAAAAAAAACCTTATTGATATGATCTTATAGTTCAAATGATGTCGGTTAGTAGCAATGTTGACAAGTTTCCCAATTTGGAGTGTTAAATGATTCATGTGCATGTTTTTATGACTCAGACTTGAACCAACACAAGAACCAAATTGTCAACCTAGCCTTTGGCTAGAATTGGAACTGAAATGAAATCGTGAAAAAACAATATTGATCATAGGTATAGGTTTAAGTTCTTTACGGAAGCAAGTTGATCCTATTTTGAAAAATTAGGGGTCACAAGTAGGTTGAATTTATAGGTAATTGATTGGTTTTAATTTGTTGGGAACTCTATACTTATATAATATCCAACCTTGGGGAATGTGTTGTACATGGAATTAGACCTTTTTCAAGCCAAGCCCAAAGGTTCCTGAACTTGGAAAAATGTGTCAAAATTGGAATTGCATGGTCAGAAACACCAAGTTCAAACCCACACTTGGGGGACCTATCAAAATAAAATTTAAAAAATAAAAATAAATAAATAAATAAATATATATATATAACCCCAGACCGAAGATGCTCTTCAAAAGGAAGAACATGCCAACATTGGTTAGTAGTAGTGTTGTTGGGTTTAGGATATTTGATAAGTTCAAGCTAGGTTCAAGGTCAACAAACTAATATCACACCCAAAGAATTAGTTTTACTGTGTAATGTACATTGAACCAGACTTTGAATTACATGAGATATGACTCCAATTTTTCTTTGTGAGACCACTCAAACTGAAGGTTTCATCAATCTAAGAAACCATTCTCAAAACCACATTGAAGATTTTTTGAAAAGAAAAAAAATCAAAACCGAAACCAAAGGTTCTTTTTAAAATCAAGAATTAGACAAACACTGAGTAGTACCAGTATCGTTCAGTTCTTGGTTTTGAAGGGAACCAAAGTTTCAGTTTTTTTTTTTTTTGCGTTTGTTTGATGGAGCTTTTAGTGTGTTTCCTAGACCAGTTCTTCAAAGTGTTAAAAAAACCAACATAAGAAATATCCCTATCCTCTTTATGAAGGCATAGAAATTCAGTCTAGGCCTTGGCAGCTTTGGATTTCATCTAAAGCCAAAACTAATCCCTGATTAGCTAACTGTAACCAATACCTGATGACCTAACCATAACTAGTAGGGGTGTCCTATACTGAGTGTCTTCAGGGAATCTTGTGATGCAGGCAAAGTGGCTATCATTTTAAGAAACATTTAGCCAAATCTGGCAATAAACCAGATATGAAGGACAAATCTTTAGTCATCCTTCTATTCTTTTGGTCACATACTAAAAAAATAATCTAAAAATCTGGTGAATTTTTTTTTTCTTTTTTTTTTCCCTGATTTCAAGCCCCCAAAAAAAGCATTTCATTTTTAAAAAAATTCATTCGGCTTTTTGGCAGTCAAACAAAGGCTGGTCTTATCCAGGCGTTTTCCTAGGTGGGTCGGGCAGCCATCTACTGGTTTCACTTTTGGTGCACTCAGTTTCACTTGCAATGTAAATTGGCAATGAAAAGCAAACTTTAGATGTGAATGAATAATAGTGGCAAAACCCGGATATGCTCTGGAACATGCCCTACCAGTCCTCTTCCATTGAAACAAAAGAGCTTTGAAAACACCAAACTTGCCCAAACTTGAATTGTGGTAAGGAATACCAAGTTTTCAGATTTCTGGGCATCAACCCTTCCACATTGCTTATAAGCTATCCCATCCCCAAGCCATTCAAATAAACTATTCAGCTGCGTTTACTTGCATACACATGTTGCAATCTGCTTGCCAATTAGCGTTCCCAAATGGCCTCAAGGTTTTACCACATTTCAATCTTTCAGTAGTCCTCTCAGCATATACTATTGTGCACCTAAAGTGCCTTACCTATTTTCTCTACCAACATTGTAATCACTTCCATCCTTATCTATGCACCTATGATACTTACCCACCTACCAACCCAAGTATATATTCACTTATCTGTCCTTTCTCGAAAAATTCAAAAAATTGATTTTGATATATAATCACAGTTTTTTTTTTAAAAGAAAAAAATCAAATAACAAGTCAATGAATTATTGGTTCTTTCATAAAAATTATCAGTTTCTTCATGTAAATCATTGGGTTTTTAAGGTTTTAAAAATGACCTGATGGTTCTTTGATTCCGAATTTTTTTCAAAGAATTGAAATCAATGGTTCTTTGAAACTCAAATATTTAAAGAACTGGAACTAACAATTCTTTCAAATTCAAAAAGAAATGCCCAACATTGGTTTGCAACATAAGTTGGAACCTTGGTAATTCAGGTGTGATTCATCCACAAGAGTCACATTCAACTCTGATTACTTTTGATGATGTGGAAATAATAAAATATTATTATTAATAATTAATTAATCTTCAAACTCAATTATATATAAAAACGTAAATTATGAATTTCATGATTTCAATTCTTATTTTTAATTCTTCAAAAAAAAAATAGGGACAAAATATGAAATATAGCAAAATGTCATGTGAGAAAATGAAAAATCAAACTGAATGTTTCTATTTTAATCTATTAAAAAACAAAATTGTACATGTGACACTTGGATTTAAAAAATAATTCAAATTAAGAATATTATTATTATTATTTACAAAACTAAAAACATGTGAATTTTAATTATATAATTTTCAAATTGAAATTAATTTCATTGTGAGATTTTCAAAAATAAAATATAAAAAATAATTTTTTTTACCATTTGGAATTAAAAAAATTATAGAATTGAGTCAAAGGATAGATTAAATAAATATATTTTAATTGAAGATATTTTAAATTAGTGTAATACATTTCACATTTTGAAATTAAAACACATTATAAATTTTAATGTAATTATCAAACTAAAAATTAATTAAATAAAATAATGATATTAAAAATGTACATGTGTGAAAACATTTCATTACGAAATTATCTAATTATGTAATAAAGTTTTAATTTATGATATTAAACAATGTGTTTATATATTTTGCAATAATAATCTTTATCACCATGTGAAATGGTATCAAATGGGAATGATTTTGGGTTGTGGATGAGGAGTTGAAGGTTTTCATTTTGAACATGTTTTGCCTATGACATTATAGTGATGACTTGTCATAGGTTTCCCAAATTCTCATTTAAATAAGTTAATTAATTAATTAAATAAATTAAATAAATTAGAAAATGGAATCAAAAGTTTAATGTGACTTTGGATTCATCCATAGTTTAATTTAGAAGAAGAAATATATATACTATTAATATAGTTAAAAAGTTATTTGAAAATAAAATATTAATAATTTCAATGTTAAATTAATATTGCTATATCAATTAGCAGTTTCAGTCATTTTAGATAGTTAGATCAACTAAAAGCTTTAGCCATCTTAATCATTTTCAACAATCATCTTAGTCTAAAAAAACAATCAAAATTTTGACATAAATGATTAGTCCAATCTACCTTAGAATAATTGTGTCCCCTTTATGTTTTGATTGAAATTTCAATCACAAAAATCAGCATAAAAACACACATTTGTAATAGAATTTGAATCTAAAGACACTGATTTAGCTTAAGCAGAAGACATTTCTAAGCAATTTGCATAAATTTCGGGGTTTTCTACATTGGTATTAGCATGGGTGCTGATTCACCCAAGGCCTAAGGATGTCCTCAGAAAAGGATAGTACCTATCTTTTGTACTTATTTCTGTCAAATCATGTTTTTCGTCATTGAAAAATATCTTGCAATGGCTTAAGTTCAGATTCTAAGTTTGTGTGCTTGCATAATTGCAACAAAGTTTTGGTGTGTGAGTTAGTTTAGTTTCTTTAGTTCAGCTAAGTTTGTGAGCTTGCATAATTGCAACAAAGTTTTAGTGTGTGAGTTAGTTTAGTTTTTTTAGTTCAAGTTTCTAAGGTTTTGACCCTCATTTCAAGTTTTACATTACATTTTATTGTTAGTTTTGAAACTTGTGAAAAAAATATTCTTGTAATGAAAATTTGCCAAATTCATATTTCATTTCTCTTTTCATAATCACTGTTTGTCACATATGCTCAAAATTTCTTAAATCATTTTAGCCAGAAGGAGAGAAATGATTCACTATTTTAGAATCTGATCCATAGAAATCTCAAAAAGTCTGGGAAAAACACTGACTGGTGGGTGCCGCTTCACATAACCCCACATTAAGAGCCACATTAGTCCAAGGGACCAAAGGATATTCAATCAATGCCATTAAAATCTAGACAAATTGAGGTCAGGTTCGCACAAATTCAAACATGATAATCTAGACTTGTCGGTCCATCAGAAAACCCCAGACAAAATGACACAATCAACTTCCTAGAGCTTTGTTTGTTTGACTAGTATTTTCCAGCAAGGTGGATTGGGTACAGAGTTGTGGACTGCAGTACAAAAACTGGAGAACAAAACACCACAAGTAGCGAGCCACATAAAGAGTCAAGAGCTCTGCCAATTTCTTAAGTCTAATTCTAAGGACATCTCACCCAATGCATCTTTTTTCCCCACTGTTTGTGCGGCATTTCAAAAAATGGGCATTCCTTCGTATTAAAACAACCCATGATTTGAACATCCCATGATTTGTTTTGTTTTCTTCCCATTCTATCCCACCTCTGGTATCACAGGAATTTATACTCGAAAATTAGGCGCAGGTCTTTACACTCAGTAAAGTCCAAGGCTAAGCCCATGACCTTGGCCTTTACCAGACACAAAACTATGTATGCAGCATTATCCAAAGAGTCAAACCATTACAAAATCAAAAGACTTTTCTCTCCAAGGTGGAGAATAAAAATGTAATACAGTTTGTAGCTGGTGATAGAAGAAAGAGTTAATTTTTTTGGTGCCCAAGACTCGGACTATGTGCAGAGAAGGCGTGTATGGTTGAAAAGGTCCCCCTCATGTTCAAGCTCGCATCACCAAAGTGAGTGCAAATTTTCAAAACTTGCTCGGTTGATCTTGTGTACCAAAGGAAAGGCAGGGATAGCATAGAGTAGAAGGTCAAATTCTAAAGTACTTATTTATTGTAGCTTTGAACGAGCACTAGTAATCTATGACTCACTTTTCTTGCTTCACAATATAACCATATATATATCAAAAGTAAAAGAACTGCTCAACACGGGTTTGAATTGAAGTTGCTACTTTTATGAAGAACCTGTGGTTCGTTTGGCTTCAAAAACAAAAAACAATAATTGTCTTTCAGTGCAGAAATGATTGGCACTGAGACACTCCATTCAAGTTTTCAAAATAAATAAATTCTGGTTCTGATTCCATAATTCAGAAACGGTTACAGTCCAGTTCTTATGAACTTGAATCACAGGGAGCAATTAAATTCCAATTAACCCCTGGTTCTAGTCACTTTTTCTTTTCAATAATATCGTCTTCAATTTTGGTTACACACATCAGTAAACAAGAACCCAATTCTGAGTCTTGATCTTTTTAAAAAAAAACCAATTCCTGTTAGTCGCAAATCCAGTCTATTAATTGGAACTGAAATCAATGAATCTTACCTCCCACAGTGGGTACCCACTCAAGGTGGGCCAAAACCCTTGTCTCTTCCTAACAGGCAGAGCCAAATGTAACGTGCAGCCATATTTTTCACTGCTGAGATTTTACCATAAAGAGAAATTAAATATCCAAAAATGTAAAACGAATTTGATTTTTGAGGGGTTCTTTTATTAAAAAATTTAAGCGTCACCAGATTTTTCAATTTGGTTTTTGTAAGTAGCCAAAAATATAGAAGGACTATACTTCATATCTGTTTTAGAAGGCATACTTGGCTAAATCTTCCTATGGGTGATCGTCAATGGATTATAGCCATGTTTGGCTCCAAATGTATTTATTCAATTATTGTAATTAGCCAAAACTATAGAAGGATGATAAAAAGTACTTCATATACAGTTTACAGGAATATTTGTCTAAATCTTCCTATTGCTGACCATCACTGGTTTATGGCTCCATAGTTGACCCCATATTTCAATATTCTTCTTTTGTGGGTAGCCAAAAATAGAGAAGGATGATTAAAGATTTGTACTTCATATCTGGTGTAAGGAATATTTGGTTTAATCTTCCTATGGGTAATCATCAATGGTTTATAGTTTATAGCTCCATTTTTTACTCCAGATTTCAATATTTGGTTTCCATGAATAGCCAAAAATATAAAAGTGTCATTAAATATTTTAACTTCATATCTGGTTTATAGCCATGTTTGGCTAAATCTCCTTAGGGGAGATTGTCACTTTGGGGGTAGATCTTCCTATGGATGATAGCCACTACCTGAATTGGCTGCATCAACAAATTCCCATTCGGGAAAAAAAACAAAAACACTGGTAAGTTGACAATTTTTACATTCTAGATTTCCAGTCCTGACAATCCTAGACTGAACTGGCTTAACCCCACAGGCCGCTTGACTGTCTGCACACGACTATTGACTGGAACCTTGATGACTTTTGCTTGAGAGCCCACAAAGCCAAAGCACCCACCAGCCAGCAGCAGGGCGCAGGCGGGCTCTTGTACAGGCACGAGCAGGCAGAAGCTGTGGAGCTAACAAAGACTTGCAAAGCTAGTATGGGCCGCTACAATTGTCATCCTCAGCCAGCTTACGAGGAGTGTGCACTGTTGTGCAAGCAAGCCGTTGAAGGCTAGTTTTTCTCCTGAAGAACTCTTCATTTAGGTTTGTGTATCTTCGACGTAGGTTTCTTCCCAGTTGACTTAGCACTACATACTGTGGTCGGCTGGTTTCCTGCGAGTGACGTCCCAGAAAAAAAAGAAATTGTGAGCTTCAACTGCCGGTGGAGCTCACCAATTGCAATAAATTTAATGTGGTACTCCGACGTATTTAAATCATGGTGGTCATCATGTACTAGTTGGCGTGAAGGAGCCTGCTAGCTTCAAGCTGCTCTGATTATTCCTTTCTCGTGTGCAACAGCTAGCTGTTGAATATTCAAATCTAGAACATAGTTTTGTCCATGAGTGTTTTTCCTTCTACAGCCTGCTTGCTGGGTGTCAGTTACTTACTTGCTTAATTATCTTCGGCTGTTAGAAGGCTTCCTATATTGAATCTTCATGCACTCCATTCATTCAGACATGAGTAAATTGGCTGTTGGCAAGTTTGAAGGATTCAAGCATTTGCAAATTCAAACTAGTACCAGAAGTTCTGGTATTTGTTTCTGTTTAGGCGATTGCAGCAGCTCAGATGTGTAAAATTGAACAGAGATAGCTTAGGTGTCATGTTCGTTCTTATTGGTACCACCCAATCATACTTTCTCCAGTTACAGGTTTGTGATACAAGATCTGTACTCCTTTGCAGATATAGAGGAGATATCCTCAGTTGAAATTCCAAGAAATCAAGTAGAACTTGACTATCCACAACCTGGATGGGTTCTAGTTGTTGAGCAGAGGCCTGCCGGCCGGCCGGGCTGTATAATTGTGTAGCTTGTTTCAGGAATAGAGAGGTAGGTTTTACAACTATGGGAGGGAGCATCATGACCACGCCGGCGGAATCTTCATGAGCTCAAGGTTTAGATCATCAGCTTGATCTAATTGTTCTCAAGCTTTAGACACTAACTGATCTAAGTTCTGATAGGTTCACGTAGCTGAGCTGCTGGATCGATGACTTCGACCAGGAATCTTGAGATCGCCAACATTCCACCATATTTTAGATGCCCGATTTCATTCAACTTGATGAAGGATCCAGTAAGTCTGTGCACCGGAATCACATATGACCGTGTGAGCATACAGAGATGGTTTGATAACGGGAACACCACTTGCCCCGCCACGATGCAACAAGTTCACAGCCGAGATCTGACACCCAACCACACGCTCCGCCGCCTGATCCAGGAGTGGAGTGTGAAAAACCTATCACAAGAGCCGGGTATCGTCGAACGAATACCCACACCTAAGCAGCCAGCCGACCTCTTGCAAGTGCATCACATGCTACAGGACATCACAGACGGTTACATGCGACTGGAGAACCTTCAGAGACTGCACTGCCTTGCCAGAGACAGCGAGAAGAACCGGAGGTGCGTGCTAGAGGCTGGAGCAGTCCCTGTTCTAGCGTCCGTAATTGCAGCAGCAGCTGCTGATGCATCATCATCCCATAGCTGCCACCACCTGGATCATGTAAAATTAGCAGCTGCTGGTCCTCCTGCAGCAGGATCTACAGAACTTGATCAGATTTATAAGCTGGAAATCATGTCTGAAGTCGTGACTGGATGTGTGGAAGAGGCTCTAGCTATACTTGCTCTACTTCCCATGGATGATGAAAAAACTAGAAAAACGCTCACGGGTCCTACCCAGCTAGAGCAAATCAACTGTTTTCTAACAAATGGCTGCTGCAGCTCCCGCGATTCTAGAGTTTATTCTGCATGTCTTCTAGCAAACCTTGTAGAGCAAGACGTTGAGTTCAAATCAGCAATGGCATCACAACCACTGTTGCTTGAGGGATTGGTTAGTCTCCTGAAAGAAGAAGATCCAACAGCGGCTGTGAGCCGGAGCTGTAACAACAACAACAATCGGGGCTCAGCTGCTGCTGCAGCTCGTGCAGGTGCCATTGCAAGCCTTAAATGCTTTGCAGCCATTTGCTTAGCGAGTAAAAATAGGGTGAAAGCAATCGATGCTGGAGTGGCACCTGCCTTAGTGGACACACTCATGTTGCAGGTGCAGCCTAGTAGTGAAGAGCTGCAGCTGGAGAACGAGACTGTGACAGAGTTAGCAGTGTGTGTATTAGATCTTGTTTGTGCATGTGCTGAAGGTCGTGCTGCAGTTTGTGATCGTGTTGAGGCAATCACTGCCCTGGTGAAAATTGTGTTGAGACAATCTAAGCTTGCCACTGAGCATGCACTTGCTGCATTGTGGGCCATTTGTCGGTCTACAGCAGATGCACACATCCAGTTGGAAGCAGTGCGTGCAGGCTTGTTTACCAAGCTTCTTGTTTTGGTGCAGAGTGATCACGGTCCTCGCACTAAAGCCATCGCCAGCCACCTGCTGCGTCTCTTGCAAAACACAGGACGCCAAAATTCTTTAGAATGTTTGATATTCAAGCCGCTTTGAAATTATTATTTAAAAAACATATGTAAATTTTTAAGTTCATGATCAATCTAATGATTAACAACTGTACTTGAAATTTCAAACTGTAGGAAAAACAAATAAAATTGCAAATTTCGGACAGTGTCGGACCAGCCTTTTTCTTTTTGCTGGCTATCTATAGCCAGAATGCTATAAATTATAAATTAAAAGTGCTAAAATCATGTGCATTTTGAGATTTTCAATAGCCAAATTTCGACCAATTTCCTTTTAATTCGCCAGATTTCTATACATTGTTCATATAGGTAGAAAAAAATTATAGAAGGATGTTTTTTTATAAAATTATTTTCACATTTAGATTGTAGCCAAATTTGGCTAAATCTTCCTCAGGTGGATCATCGCCACATTGCCTATATCACAAATTTTAAAATTGCCAAAGAAAAGATGGAGACAGACGGTAAAGGATTCTCATACTTCTCCGAGGGTTTTTTTTTTTTTTGTTTTGGGGGAGGATGATGTGAATATTTTAGTCATGTAAATATTGACTCATGTGTGGCCTTTGCACTTGGCCCAAGTGTGAACATGATTATGTAATTGCCGCAAATGTAAACAAGACCTTGACAATAAAAACCAATTGTGAAAAAAAATTAAAGTATTTAATTAGTTTTTCTTGATCAATGAAAAATTTCAATCAGAATTCAATATCTCCCCCCATGACCTTAAGTCTAAGAATTATGAAATCAGCTCCAAGAAATCCCAGTTATCAACAGTTTTGTAGCAACAGTAAGATCATCTTGTTACAATTTCCCAAAATGTTTTAATTTTCAATATTCAATAACTCTTGCACTAAAAGTCTAAACATTATTAAAACATCTTGATGCACTCATTGTATTCATTGAGGACTTTGCAAGAGTGCTCACAATGTGACCAGGGGTACCATAGTTTGGGAGATCTCAATAAGCCTAACAAGACTAATAATCTACCTTCTTTAATAGAAAAAATTCACTACTAACACTACAAGAAATTTGAAAATATATTATTCATTCTTTAGTGGTAAAGGACACATATGATTAAAGGCTCCATAATTATATCAAATCAATTGTAGAAAACACAAAATCATTTTGGACATGACATGGTAAAAATCATTCAATAGTCATATTAAAGGATAATGGTGGAATCATTCATGACACAAAATCCATGTGTCATGAAACACAAAAGCCAACTTGAATCACACATGGCAAAATACACATACATGAAGGTTCACATGGCAATCACTTTGGTCAATTAAAATACACATGGCATGAAATAAATAGTGAAATTATGATTATTAAATTACGTGTGTCATAAAAAAAACTACAATATGACTATTACAATACACATATCAAGCAATAAATGACTAAAACCTACCTTGACAAGTAAGTTAGGAAGCTTAGGTACACCTACTTAAACATAGCCTAAAAGCTTGGTTAGGTTGCTTAGCTTAGGCTTCCTAACGCCCTAGTTTTTAAAACCCAAACTACAATAAAAACCTAAGTAAGTTATTTAAGTAATAACCTAAGTAGGTTAGGATGACTTCCTAGGTTGTAAATGCAAGGGCTTGAACTTTTCACTTACGTTTTGAAAAGTCAAGTTCTTAACTATTGCACCAACATTTTTTCTTGCGAAAAAATATGTCATCACAATTTAATAAACAATTTTTTTATTTTGCTTAAGTAACCTATTCAACCTACTTTAGTCAAATAAGTTTAAGTAAACTAAAATAGCCTAAACTCTACCTAGGGGTTTCATAGGTGACTTAACACCTTTCTAGGAAAAACATAGGACTATGTAGGGATTATGTAGGCTACTTAAGGTTATTTAAGTTATCTATGAACTATGTAGGCTTTTAAATCTTACCTAAGGTTATGTAGGGCTACCTAAGGACTATGTAAGCTTATTTAGAAAGTATGTGGCCCTCCTAAGGGTTACCATAGGTTATGTACATTATGTAAGGCCTACCTAGGCTTATGTAAATTATTTAGGGGTTATGTAGGCTATTTAAAAGTCATGTAAGCCTATCTAGGGGCTATCATAAGGTTATGTAGGTTGCCTAAAGGTCATGTAGGCCTACCTAAGGGTTACTATAAAGTTATGTAAGTTGGGTGCAAATTTTTAAAATGTACCAAAACCTTGTCACATCACTCTTTTCTTTTTTTTTTACTTAGTTTTTTTTTACAATGTAAATATATATTTATGGATGATTATGATGAAATCTAGAATTGTAATAGTCTAAAATATAATCCTTTAAATTTTTTTGACAACTTTTGATTCATTATGTTTTATGGGGATCAAAATATAAAATAAAAAAAGATTGCAATATGGACTAGACCCTTTTTGTCTTGTGTGGTACACCTTAAAAAAATTTCACCCAACTACCTAAAAGTCATCATAAGGTTATGTGAATTACTTAAGACCTATAGTATGATTATGTAAGCTACACTTTAAGGCTATGTAGGCTACCCAAGGCCTACTAAGAAGTGCTTACAAGTGATATAAACCTACCTAGACTACTAAGCTACCTAGAATCTACTTAATACCAACATGACAATCATTTTGTAGTCATAAAATAAATACCAGGTTGTTTATTTTTGAAGTCATGGTATAATTGCATTAAAATGCCATGTCCTCATTAATACATGTCATGACAAGATAATAATTATGCATTCATATAACAATTGCGAAATCTAGTTCATTTTCTAGTCATTTTTCAATTGCACTACAATGCAAAGTTATCATTATCCACATCATTTTGTCCTCTCTCATGGATGTCATAAGGATGAAATATAATCAATGAAATAATGACTTTGTGTATTCATTTATCATCTATTAATGACATAATCAACTAATTTATGACTATCTATTTTTACATATATAGGGATTCAAAGTTATATTAATATGGTCATTCATAGAGGCATTGAAAACTTCTTCTAGTCATTGTTTCCTTGCTTGCAAAGGACATGATTCCTCTTATTGTAATAATCAACATGACCTTTGTCAAAATAATAAATTATTTGAAAAAAACAGATCTAACGGCCCCAATTTTTATATTTCAAAAAAAATCACAATAATTAATAGATACACTACATCTTTTATTTATTAATCATCTTATTAAGATATCTATCTATGAGGAACAGTTGTTGTTTTTTTGGTGGTCATGTTGATATCTCCCAAACCACAACACTTTTAATCACACCCTTGGTATCATTGGAAAGTCCTTAATGAGTAATGAATGGTGCACTGAGTTGCATAACGTTGAGACCTGCAATGGAAAAGTTATTGAATGTCAAACAAATTTTCATGGAAAATTCATTTAAATCAAAACTAAAAATTATAAAGGAACTTGGGTGCACTCTTGATATTGTTGGGAAGCCCTCAGCCAGTGGTAAGATTTAGTAAAGGTGACTTGAAATTTTTTCGACCTAAGGTGTGGGAAATATTGAGTTTTGAGTAGTTTTTGTAATTAGGCATTCAATTAAATCACAAAATATGATTTTGGAAGGAAAATTTAGTTGGGTAACCAGTTCACACTTGAGCCAATGGCCCAAAAATCAGGATACACTAATCTCTATGGTTTAGACAGATATCTATATGAGGAAAGTCTTGAGTTTAGTTCACTGGAATTTTGGTCAGGATTTTCCTTTTTCTTCTGGCTGTTGAGAATTAATCAATATGAGACATCAGCAGTAGGTACAATATTGACAAGAAATTAGCTCAGTAGATCAGTGCTGCTTTGGAAGCACTGGGTTGATTTTTGAACTCTTGAGCTTTCACCACACAACTTTGGATCACAATCTAAATGCCTGTTTTTGGATCAGATAGATCTATAGATAGGTCAACTCTCTATAGATATGGTCAATGTGAATTTCTTTTGCACCAAATCTTACTAAACCCTACTACTACTGGCTGTGGGCTTTCCAACAATGTCCCACAATGCACAAGGTCCTTCTTTTGCACAATGCAGCATTGGTGATTGTTCACCTAGTAACCTGAACATCAATAAATTTTTCCAAATTTAGCTGTTATTACAGTATGTACATTTTATGCTCGACTTGTCATGGCCAACCAGGACCACTCTTCCAAACTGAAGTTTGAAAAGTCTTCAAGACAGATCAGACAAGTATGTCACTTGTGAACACTGGACGCTAACCTCCATCACTTCACCTTTTTAAGACTGCGTCTTCCTGATGCATGACAACGTAGCGCTGATTGTGCTGGCCGTCATCTGTCGACTTTTGGACAATTAAATAGCTTTGAAAGCTGGGACCTCAACTTGCAAAAAAGCTCTTTTCTCCCTTCTTCTTTTCTGTGGGGTCCCAAACTTTTGAATTTTCAATGTGGAAACCCTAGCTAGGTGCAGCTCACATATCTAGGAGGACCGTCTAGTGGGAATTTTGGAATCCATACAAATAGTCATGTTGACCAGCTGGGAATTGCCTCATGCCTTGCAACCAGTTTAGGGGTTTAACAGCATCTCCAATACGTGACCGTCCAAAGGAATTTCTCACATCACAGTTTTTGTCACTTACTTTTTTCCAACCCCACCAATAAAAGAGAAAGTTGGACTGCAAATAGGTGAGAGATTACCAATAGCAACCCAGCTGGACCAATCAAACTATCTAGTACCCAATCAGAAATAGGATCGGTCAATAAATACGATTTGACTTTGACTGTATCTATTAGACTCTTCCAGGGCTTCTCCAGGGCACAGGAATATGTGCATTTTTTCAGGGTCAGAGCAGTGTTCCAGTGAATCCACTAGATATGACTGCTCCGCCTCATCCAAGATTTCTAGGGCCACATACTGAGTATTGGTGTAGATAATTTAAGGAGGTAGTTTTTTGGGATTTTCATAAGAACAAAGAACTAAGCTATCTCCATCTGGCCCTGCCTTCGTAGGGGATAGGAGATCGTAGGAGGAGGAGGAGAGTGGAAGTTCATTTTATACTTTAAAGCTAATGCAGTGAAGTTCTATCCAAATCTCAAGCCTAGTAGTAGGGTAAACAGGCCGGTGACTGAACACATAGTGTCTCAGTAACCTCTATCTCACTCAATCTGCCTCCTTTCCAGTTGTGGTCTGAAGATAAAATGTAGACAAGTAGAAAGCGCACCAATGGGCGTTTAAATCGCTCAAAACCGGTCAAAATTGACGAAGATACACTCCTTCAAAGTTTGAGGGGGTAAAAATTGATTAAAAAAAAGGGATCGTCCACATGGCAGCCCATGATGGCTTGTTTAGTCACCTCGCACCAAACAGACACTTGCTCACTAATGAACTCTATCTACTCTCACATCAAAATGGATGAAAATGAAACATTTTGATAAGGTAACCATTCATATTTGATCATAGGGCTGAGATCACACCCAAATTAGGGCTTCTAGATTGATGATAATGGGTAAGTATTGTCCCATTCACCAAATTCGTCGCCCCTCTTCCAAATGTCTGTGTGCATAAATTTTTTGTCGCTCCCATGAAGTTTTGCATTCCTCCAAATCACTTCCTACTATTGCCAGTGACATTCCTCCTAGTCATTTCCTCCTACATTCCTAAACTTTTTCCTCTCTCTAAGCTTTAACTTTTTGAGTGTTCCCTACTACTACTGCTAGCAATGGTGATCCGTGCCCTTTCTCTCATCTTTTTCAACTCAGGTGCAAAGGAGTTTTGAGCATCTTCACATACTTCTAGCAAATTGTGGATGGGTCAAACGCTGCTCCAAGAGCTTGTGTGTAGAAGAAGAAGAACTTTTCAAAGGCACTAAAGGTTTGCTACTTTTCCTAGCAAGCTTGATTCCCATAGACTGCAATTGTCTCAAGTTCCAATGTGTGCCATTTCTTCCTCCTACTACTCTTGTCGTTGGGTTTTGGCAGCTATTGTTGCTTGTGTTGTTGCTTGTGGTGAGAGAGAAGATGATGTTGCAACATTGGTTTGATGCATGGGAGCAGACCAACTAATGATGGGAGACGATGAACCAACAAGACTAGGACCTGCAGCTTCCTTCCATGACAATGGCAACTACTTTGTTAGAAGTCTATTCTCAATTGTGTGGCACAACTCTGTTGTTTTTTCAATGACCTTTGTTGATTTTGTTACAAGTAGCTTTGTTGTACAAGAACTCTTCCTCCTTGTCTTCTTCTTCTTCCCATTTCTAAACAAGAACTTCCAGGGTTTTAATAATGTAACCACCAGTTATTATTAAGCACTCATTGTCGTTCTCACCTCTCCTACTAGCTTTCTCACCTTTTTTTGAACCTTGATTTTACCATGGCAATCCTTACAAATATTTTACCCTTTGTTACTTATTACTCATGGTTCTCTATCCAAGTTCAATGTATTTCAAACCACCTAATGGTCCCCACTTTTGTCACCTTTTAATTATCAATTGAACCCTTTCTCTTAACTATTGTTCAGTTAAATTTTATCTTTCAACTATTGTTCAAACACTCTAACCTTTTCTTTCATCTATTATTTAGTTGTTACTTTGTTGTTGCCTTTCTATTAACTATTGCTCAACTCCTACCTTTTTCTTAACAATTGTTACATTTCTCTCCATAGCTACAACCCTATTGTTTATTCTTCAATTAGTGGAAGGTAAAAGCCCTGCTACTCAACACCCTCATGATTGTTGCTTAGCCCATGTTTGCATCTTTGATTGTTACTAGGCCCATGTTGTGCAACCTAGATTCACCCCCCATGTATTTGCACGGATCTATTGGGAGACATGCTTGAAAATCATGGTGATAGCAATCACTCACTTCAGCAACAATGGTTGGAGTCCAAGCTGTAGTGAATTGTGTTCTATCACGTTTCTCAACAATTTTTTGGGCTATTCGTTCTGCTGCAAAACCTAATTCTACTACTTGTTTAGCTTTCTTATCTTCCTTATCTTTTTTTTTGCCTATTTTGATTTCTTCAATATCAACCTTTTCCATTGTTTTTTTCCTAAGGATGTCAAGGTATTCAAAACTAGTCACAACGTGTGACTTAAAATAATCAATTAATGGGTCTTTCCCCTTGGTGTGTCTTGTAGGTAAATAAAACAACAATAGTAGGTTATGCACCCTCATGGATTTTTGGGTCAAGATTAGAAGCAATTGAGTTTTTTTGTAGTAGCTTCTAAATATCCATTGCCTGATTGCCCTCATTTAGGTTTACAACATCAATTTCTACTAGCTACTATTTTATCACTATAGGGCTTTGGGGCATATCTAGATAATAATGTTAGTCATTCTCTGGCTTATAAATAGGTGGATTTTTAAATGTTAAACGTTGATTTGTTTCAGCTATATGAAGAAGTTTTATAGCAACATATTCTTTTCCCCATTAAGGATTATTTTCAGTTTCATTTTTTATTATGTATTCCTTTTCACTCCCTGCATTGTTTAAGTTTACTACAGTGTAAACTACTAATTGTCTAGTCTTGTATCCATTGCCTTTGGGTTCAAAAGCCATATTCTTGTAGACCTTTTTTTTTTTTTGCGAGTGATTGCTTTAAGGCCTGATCCACCCTTCTAACTAAAGTGATTTTGTCTGGTTCCATGTGATTGCTTTTAAACATAATTGTATCCCTAACTTTTTTAAATGTAGTCTAAAAAGGTTTGAAACAAAACACATTTAGTGGTTGTAATGCATGTGATGTGTGTGATGGCAATGTTATCATGTCTAACCCAAAACCTTTCGCCTACTCTCTATTGCTTCGAAGGTAACATGGCTATCATGTCCATCTAGAATTAACAAGTGTTAGTTGGTGAAGGACACTCCATCTCGAATTGATTTGTTAAAGAAAGAACTATTGAGATATTGGGCAACAGTTGGCAAACATAGGAAAGACAAACTTGTGACAAATTTTATGCAAAATATTTGGTCTCAGAAGAATTTGATTTTGGGGTCAATCAACCTCCCAATCCATGGATAAAGTACTAAATTTCCCTTTAGCTTGCTTGACTATGCTAAATTGTCCTAGTATTCATCAAGGATAGAATTTTTGGTCAAGGTTGAAGGCATGAGTAGATTGGTTGCCAAGGGAAAGGCGTAACTTGGCAGTATTTAGTGGGAGTCTTTACTTGATTGGCATTTAGAACTCTGATGAGAAGGCTAATGTGTCCATGGAGGAAACAAGGGCCGTCAGAGGGGAGAAGAGAGGTTGTGGACTGCTAGGATGTCAGACTTACTGAGTTTCATGTAAGGCAAAATAGGTCCAAGAAAAAGGAGGAAAAGAAGAGAAGAACAAAAGATGGGGGAAAAAGTAAAATGAAGAGGCTACAAGGTCAGATAGTGATTGAGTGGGGTTTCAGTACTCTAGTTGTAACATGGGGGTGTTAGTCTGTGTGTACCTGTGAGTAAATGTGAAAGAAAGAGTGGGTACCAAAGGAAAAAGTAAAGAGAATGGAGTAAAGCCTATTCTGCATGAGGTCAGTAAGAGCATGACCATGACCATAGGAGGATTTACCCCATTCAACCCTGTAGTGCTATCCATGAACTGGCTTAAAGGAAGTAACAAGGTACCAAGCAGTGGAAAACCAGAGGGAGAAGTGTGAAAATGGTGTTGCATAAATAGATCATAAAGAGAAGCTGTCCCATTCTGAGGACTGCAGTTCAATTTAGAATAAGGATTAGCTATTTGGCTAAGGGGTGGAGATTAGCCATATTAGATTTGAGTATATTTGCAGAAAGTTAACAAGTTTTATCCATATAGGAGACAGCGTTTTCCCTTGGCAATTTTGTGATGTAGCAATAGTGGTCACCATCATCTGGTCATAGAACAAGCACTAGGTGCTCTACAACTCATGAAAACACCAGCCACTGGGATCTCCAAGAGAAAATCAAGCTCAATAGTCAAAACAATTAGAAGATCACTCTATCACTGCCAAGTGCCAAAGGTGCAAGAATGCTAAATTACTGAGTGGAAACAAGATCATTTAAGCAAAACCTACACAAAAGAGCAAAAACTGGCTGAAAAAACAAGAGGGACAACATGTGGAGGATGATGTGCAAAATTTCACATTTTCTTTCCAAACTTTTAAGAATCGGAAAGAACAGGGAAATAACAAAATGGACAATCCTGGCTAAAACACAAAAGATTCTGTCAGAAAATGTAATTGCCCTTGTTGAAACAGAACATTCTCCCCTTTTTTTTATCTTTAATTTTAGAGGCTTTCAATTGTAATGTCTCCATATCTTGTTGTCTGACAGTAAATTAACAACTTCACTTAAATTCATTTGAAATCCACAACATTGTTTCCTTTTGTGAGCACATACCTTCTGAACAAGAGAATAAATAATGGAAACCCAAGTAGTGGCCCCAAAAATTACCCCATTTCTGCAGAAAACAATGTTTGACTCATACAGTCAATTTCTGGCAGGCTAACTTAGCCTGACTTTTGGTATTCCAGCCTTCAATGTGTTAGAAAGAAGTACTATGTACTTGATAATGGATCAGATATTGACAATTCTGGCTCCCAGAATCGACCCCTGGTGAGCCTGTTAGGGTGATGATGGGTGCAGAATCCGCAGTACTCAGCCCATTATCTCTGTTAGCAGCAGGGGATGTGAGAACTCACAGGAACACTTCAGAATTGGGCCACTGCACTGTAAGCAGCAGTGGATTTGGCCTCCAAATCACACCACAGGAGCAGGCAAATCAGCCTCCCCTGCCTTCACCATGTATGAAAGGAAACATTTGTGAGCTCCAAATCCACACAAATTAACTAATGTATGATCTTGCACCTAACCTATGGAGAAAGAACATGCAGATTCATTAGGATATGACTTCAGAATCTCTGCTCAACCCTTCAACCATTTCTTACACACAATTCCAACTGACAGAACCTTCCAAACAAACAGAGAATCCATGATTTTAGCTTACCTGCTCAGAGACATTTGAATCAATAGGGATTTTTCATTTTCAAACCCCCATTGCAACCTCATTAGGTTGTGGCAAATCTGGCAGGGGGATGATGAACAGGAAGTGAACACATCACTTTATGGACATGATTTTTATAAGACCCAAAGGGTACATGGGAAAAAGGTGATGATGAGAAGTTCATAATGCAGATAGTGCATATGCTGGGAGAACCTCTCGCATAATGACTACATCTTTGCGGGGTTGCACAGAATCCACCATTACAGTAATCTCTGACCCCAACTCTGCTCGCGTCATAATCACCGCATTTGCTTGAATTCCCAACTACAGAGTCATTTCCACTGTTTAGTATATTCCCAGCAGAGTTCTCCCTTTTCTTGGCTAATAACCTGACACAAAAATATAAGAGGTCCTCAAGAAGCAACCTCAAAACTTTCTGATGAACTTTGGCACCCAATAAGTTCTGCCATTCCAGTTCAGCCTGGCAAACCATTCTTCATTAATCAGAGGTACACACATGTCTATTGACACACAAACAAAGTGAAGGACAATTTTCCATACCTCTATAATTAACACCAGTGGTTCCCGCTCCTTAAGAAAGCGAAGGATCAGTGCATGGTAGCATGTACCCCGTGGCTGTCGCCGCAAATATTCAAGAGCCCAGTATCGGGTGCTTGATGTCTGAAGCTTACGAGCTTCACGGGTCTGCAAATTCACCACTGCCATCACCGACTCCACATCAGCACTTGAAAACAGTGGCTTCTCACCTCGTAACACTGCCTTCACCTGCCAGATCCCAAGGCTTTATGCACGTGAGGATGAATGCAACAATTAACAAATGCCTGCCAGAAACTAGTAATCTCAGTTCATCAGTTCATTATGCTTGGAATGCACGCAACATATGTATTTGTGATATACAGAGGTGCTCTTGGACTAACCTGGTAGTGTGCCAAAAGATCACCATAGCGACGAATTGGAGATGTAAACTGCACATAGCCAGGAATACCCAATCCTCCATGTGACATCGGCTTCATGAAACTCATACCTGCACGCCCTAAAAACCGCCTGAGAGCTATTGCCCGACAGGGCCCCTCTGGTATAGTTTGCAGCTCTTCCATGGGAACCTCACGTGGCGTCTGGCCCCGATATGGTAGGGAGACCAAATTTCTTTCACCAAATGTGGCTATGGCTTCACCACACACTATCATCATCTCTGTCACCAAAAGAACGGCTGGGTTCGATAGGTTCGTCACCGACAAGTCAATTGAAGGTACTGGCAAGTGGGGATTTGTCACTTTTATACATGGCTCAGGTATTGAGACATCAATAGCACCCTGGTTTTACAATGCAAATTAGCAAATGTCCATTCAAAATTGGTATAGTGAGATGCTTCTGCATTTGAATCACACTACACAGTAAAAGGAAAAGTTGCAAGCTCTGATAATCATACCAGGGATGAAGATATACCTGCCCTTTGCGCCACTCACGACGCAAATTGGCAACCTCTGCCAACATATGGAGATCTCCCTCCTCCTTCAAATTCATTGACAGGAGCTCTGTGGCATTGTCATATGAAAGTCTATATGTTGGCCTTATAGTAGAGCATACCACCTCACTTTCTGCAAGACTGATCTTCCATGCAAGCATTACTAAAGATTGTTGCAGTCATCAACAGCTACATAAAGTTGGAAAGGCAATAGAAGACAGCAAAGATTGAGAAGCAAACTTCAGCTTGATCATCTGCTTATATTTACTGAAGGTGGTTTTGATTGTGGACTCCATTGTTTGTCTATACTTCTTCACAGTAAATCCCTATTCAATCAACCTACCTGCCATCAAGGTGAAAGATGACAGAAACACTGACAGCACAGCAATCGTAGCCTTGTCTCAAACTCATGCTCCCTCCTGCTAAATCCATTGGGAACATAGGAATAGTCCCTGTAGGTAAATAGATGGATGTTGACCTCTGCTTTGCTTCCCTGGCCAGAAACCCATGAACCAACGAGACTTCTATAAGATATTTCTTAGTGTCAATCAGGACCTGCAAGATGAAAACTCTGGAATGCCAAAGAAAACCAAAAAGGAAGAATATGTACTTGTCAAGAGGATGAGCTGATGGAACCCATCGGGTAGGATCTGCCACATGGATCCACACCTTTGTGCGTCCATCTGTTAGCCTTACAGCACTCAGGCCATCATCTATCTACACTCAACACAGGAGCAATGCATCTTTTTAAGTGCGGAGAGCAAAACCTACAATCTGTTTACATATTAGCAATGTCCAGCACATGCCATCATCATACATCACTAAATGCCAGGACAAACTAGGTGTGCACCACAGCCAGAATACTTGTTTGTGCTAAATTCTCAATCACCATGCAACAGTTGTGTTCCTTGGAACCAATCCCTACATTAGGGTCCTTCTCATTCCAATGATGCTAAAATGAAGACACAAAGCAAAAAGAAGAAGGAATGCTTCACCTCCTCTGCATCATCAGAGTCAATTGTGTATACTTTCAAATGAGTCAGGTCCACGCGATCTTGCTGCATAAACCACAAACAAACTTTGGTTTTTCAAACACCTTCAGCAAATGTAGAATCTTCCATCAGTTCAGCAACATTGTGTTGTAGTCACTAAAGGCTATTGCAGTCTACTTTCCAGACAAACAATAGCTCATCTTGAAATCAATAAAGTCATGTGGGGTCTCAGGGCGTGCTCAATTGTGTACCTGATTTGCATCTGGACATGGGCTCTGTTGGATTTGATCAGCAGACAAAAGAATGTTGGTAGAAAATTGTACTGGGATATCTGATCTTAGTAGCTCCAAGTTTACATGTACTGGAAATACTCCAATCTTGATCAATAAGTCGACAGCCACCCCAGGTTTCTTGGGGAGTCCCAAGGTCTCCAATACCTAAAAATCTATGAAAATGAGATCCATGCATACATGACCACCAAAATCTCAAGACTTGACCCCACTTGCCAAGATATTTCAGCAAACAATGTGCCCCAGCAGCCCATATTGGATAAGAAGAGCAAGATGATGACAAAGATACATAGATTGTTGATGTGAACTTTTGTGGGTTACATATAATAATCAAAACTTCTGTTCAGACTAAAGCTCTTATACCAAGTAATCATGTCATCATTGTAGAATTACAAAACTCTCCAAAACTGATGTTGAAACACAGGGTAATCAGTCAGAGCGGACCTCTTCAGCACCCTTCTTCTGTAATGGTTGCCTACAAAGTTCCAAAGCATATAATTTCAAAGATTCTGTGAACATGTGGAGTTTCTCATTCGATTCCCAGAAGCTTGGTGGAGGTTTTGCATCCAATGGTTGTTCACATGCTAACCGCACCTCTCTGACATATGACAGAACTTCCTGTCGGGCAGCTTCCTCCACCATTTGCCGTTGTTGTAGATCATTCACCTTGAACCCATGCCCCATAATGCTAAGTTTTAACTACACAGAACTTATTGGGTTGGGCTGCAGATGCTAGTGAAGAACAGAAAATGCTGGCACAGGTCACTCCAAACCTTCCTGGCCAAGGAAACACGTCAGGAGAAAGCCACTGAATCCTCCCAGAGCAGGGAACAAAAGCCCTAGGGCAGTTTGCAAATTTTAACACTTTTCCAGCCATGTAATCCCAATTTGAGCTGAAAAGTCAAAAAGAAAGAAAGTCTACAGATACCTGTGAAGATGTCCTAGGTTCATAAACCCGTGGAGGTCCCTTCTGTTTGCAGCGGAAAAAAACTTGTTGGGAGGCAAGTAAGCGGTGTGCGGTGTAGCACTGCAATGCACCATCTCCATATAACATCTATAATCAACCCCACAACAAATGCATTTCTCAGGCCTGGCCAAATAAGCTTGTTGCTAATGTGATTTAGAGCATAGAACATAGCTAAAACTTCATAGATTCATCACACTCTACTCAAATACTTCAGACAGGATGTTGAGCTAACATTCTGTACAAGGTGCAAAATTTTGAGTAAGAACTCTCACTTTGGCAAGCTCAGCAATATTTAGATCCTTGCTTGATTCCTGAAGCTCCTCCCATGCAAACTCAAGAAGTGATGCATCCTAGAAAGAGCATTAGAATTCCATCAGTTCCACAAGCAATGGTATAAAGAGTCGATCAGTTTTGTCATTTCTATCCTGTATACTCCTAACTCCTAATAGATGTTCAATCCAAGAGCAAACACAGTTTTATTTACAAATGCAAATCACCTGATCTCATTTGGACTTGTCAAGAGACTGTATAACAAGAACTGGGTGTAAGACAACAGAAAAAATACCTCAAGATTTTCTGATTTTTCAATAAAACTGGCAATGTCAGCTGGCCTGAAATCTTCTTCACTTGGAACCACATATGTAACCTGCTGAGGCTTCACAGAGTGCAAATTCCCAAACTATCCAGATGCAACCCATTCCACAAAAACAAATCAAGATAGCAATTTGACTCCTTTTACGAGAAAGAAAATAAAAAAGAGAAACTTGACAAGGTTTCCAAGCAAGTCTTTGGGTTGATGAGAGCCCCTTAGATCTTACCCTTTCATAAAGGTACTGGCATGAATGGTCACTCTAAAGCACGCTCTAAAGCATCAAGATGGCCAAGATTGCATACCTAGACCAGAACCAAGAAGAGGTTGACAAATGATGAGAGCCAGATTTCAAACTGACTTGTGACCACTGAAATTCCTCTAAATGTTTGTCCCATTCCTTTAGCACTTAGAGCTTCCAAACAGCTGTTCTAGAGCTTCTTATATCAATTTCAATCATTTCTCTGCAGAATAAGAGAGAGACCAGTCCCACCTGATCCATGGCAATCCAGGTTTTCTTCCCTTCAGCCCTCTGGACAACGGCAAGCAAGCTCTTGCCAGATTCTTTAGTGAACTCAAAGAGGACTCCCTTCCTCAGCACAACTTCTGCTTGCTTCGATTCAGCAGCCTGGCATGTTGTCAGCCTTTCCACCACCCTGTTCACATTTATTTTCCTGGTCAGCATGTAACTCATACCCATGACTATTGCCACCTCAATGCACCAACATGAAAACCTAAGTTTATGCTTCCTGAATGCTCACATACTGCAAGTTTAACTCACACTCAAACTATTCAGAATCCTGGACAAAATCCTTAATAACTTAAAAATCAACTCATGACTGAAATTTCATGCAGAAGTGGAGTTGAGGAGATTCAAAACTTGGGTCACCATTTTTGTTTCAAACTATGAAATGACCTTTTCCACAGTTTATGGTTAACTTTGTACAACTTACTTTCTTGAGGTTAAGGTCCACATATGATAACGGAACATATTCCAAAGGCCTGACCTAAGAATATAACAGTGATGTAGAACACAAGACATTCTGTTAATAAATACTGCAACTACCTTTGTGGAATTGCTTTACAATGTACTGACTGCAATTGGCTCTTGAGTGAACACAAAGAAAATAAACTTGGATTCTTCAATTTAAGATTTGAAGGAAGAATCTCAAATTGATCCAGTGTAAGGCAATCTCAATGCAGCCTAATCCAGCTTTCCCTGTACTGGTAAAGGGGAAAAAGGGATTCCAAAAACCCATAACATTGAACCAGAAAAAAAAATTGGTGTCTTAGGGTTCTTAGCATTGGAGACATAGGGTTTAGTGCAGGGTTTAAGGATTCACACCGGGTTCACCTCTGGGGTTTAACACCAGGCTCTGATACCAAACCCAGAATTCCTCCAGACTTTGTAAAGAACTTACAACCAATGTTCTCTCTCTCTCTCTCTCATTACCTGAGTCGCTGTGGAAGGTACAAGCCCCTGAGACTTTGCCTGCTTATATCTTGTGCAGGATTGACAAGTGAGATTGACAGGGTGGTACGTAAGCACGGTGCAATTCTCGAAGCGACACACAAGCTCCTCCGTATGGAATTGGAGACTGAGAAAAAAGGAGGAGACGGCCGAGGCAATGTAGCAGCAGCAGCAGGAGCAGCAGCAACCATGGCTACAGTTCCCAGCCTGCTCGCGAGCCGTACGTACATTGGAGGCTAGGGAAGGACGAAACAGAAGACGGGCAACTCTCGCACTCGCTCACGTTCCAAAAACTGTCGCCTACCCATTCCTATTCCTCACATTTGCCGACCAAGCTCCAGCTAAAAATCCGATCAAAGTGACAACGATCCAACCCTAACAAAACCAGCAGGACGAAGACTGAAGAAGACAGAAAGATGCCTCTCTCTCTCTCTCTCTCCCTCCCCCCGATAATTGTGAACCAAAATTTATTCTTCTTCTCGCCGTCAAGGCTACTAGCTTGGTTGGCAAGACGTAGATGGTTTTTCAACAAATAGATTCTCGGAAAACACCAAACCCTAATTTCAAGCACAGATTGAAGCGCGTTTGTTGGCACTTCTGGCTGTAATGGACAGACTATGGAAACGACGTAGTTTTTCATCTGGTCCTCTTGTTTTTGATGAATGTTCTCCATTTGTTCCTGTAAACTAACTGTGAGTTCATTGTTTTTGGAACACTCGTGTGGCCTGTGCTGTGCTCAGTTGGCCAAAGTGTGAACTGGTTTCCTAAGTAATATTTTCCTGCCAAAACCATTTTTTGTAATTTAATTGAATTTTCAATGACAAAAACTACTCCAAATTCAACATTTTCTGCACCTTAGGTCTAAAAGTTTCCATCACCTTGATAAAATCCTACTCTTGAGAGCTTTCCAACGATACAAGAGCACACCCAAATTTCTTTATAATTTTTAGTTCTGATTTAAATTAATTTATAGAAAACAATTATTCAATATTCAATAAATTTTTCACCATATGTTGAAACATTATGAAATCAACTCAATGCACACATTACTCAGTAAAGGCTTTCAAATAGTACCACGAGCATAGCAAGAGTTGTTATGCTCCGGGACATCTCAATTTAACAAACAAACTACCTTCCTTCATAGTTAGATTTCCTAGTTTAATTGTTGTTCTATTGAAGGTATTCACAAGAGGTAGACCTATGTGTAAGGAAGGTAAAGCCTTCCATCAAGGGCATTACCAAAATAAAGACCCACACAAGGCAATAGTTGAATTCAAACCCAATTTTGGTAATGCCTTCAATCAAAGGCCCAAGTTCACCACAAAAATTCCTAAACACTATTAGGTGAATTTTTCAAAGATGTAACAATAAAATCATAAAGCCTACTTTGCTACCAGTGGAAAAATTATGTATTTAAAGGTATATTGTCCAAATACACTACAAAATTTCTAATGGATCTTTATGTGTAGGGTAAAGCTCAAAGCCATGCACTATTAAGAAAGTTCAATTTGATTAATGTGTTCGCATTGATTAAAGATGATGTCCAAACTTTATTTGGCATGAAAAATATGTCACATTTTATTAATAAATTTGACTAAAATGACATTTTTGACCAAATGTAAATCTAGACATCCAATCAAAAGTGACAAACTTGAAAAAAGTTTGTCATGATGTTAGGGTTTAATCAAATCAAACATATTTATTTCATAGTAATTAAACTTAAGTCAAGGCTACCTAGCTAACATAGCTAGCTACCTTACTAATTAAGCCTAGGTTATTAATCTAGCCTAACACAATTATCTATTATTGATTAGGACTAGGTTATATAAAACATGGCATAGCTAGTAGAATAGGGGATTGTGTTAAGTCAATAGCCTAAGATTATTTAGTAGGCTAGGTAACTATGTTAAGTAGGTAATTTAAAATTATTTAATAAGGTGAAAGCATATTACGATGACCCTCTTTGGAACACTTTTGAGTTTATTATTATCGTACATGTAATATAATTGTTCCAAAAGTATGGTACATTTAATTTTGGGTATCAATTTTAATTTTTGGGCCCTACAATTGTTATTTTTGCACAATTAATGTTATGAAATATTATTTTTAAAATAAAAATAAATTTTATTATCTAATTGAAATATCCATGAGTATTTTGTAATATACATTCATATAATAAGGCTAGTGTTTCATTTTGACTACATTAACTTTAAGGTTTCATTAGTCATTAAAACAATCACTTTTAATAGAATTTTAAAAATGGCCCATCTAGTTATGCTTGTTCTCTTCCATGTGAATGTAATTATTTATCAAAATTTCAATTTGTCACACATTTATGACATCTTTGCTAAAAAAACTCATTTTTTGAAATGAAAATTTTCAAATTAATCACATGATATCCAAACATGGCTCTAACTATTTGAAATGACATGGTTCAACATATCTTTAACTTTTTAGAAAGATTTAAAATTATTTAAATTATTTTTGGAATATATTTGTGTTTTTGAATACACAGGTTTTGGACTACATTTGTTTTCACAAATATATTCCAATCTCTCACTTTATAAAACGAAATGAAATAATTTTTTTTCTAATATCTTTTTTAGTTATGTTTTAACATAATATGCAAAAAAATTATGAAATTCTTTCAAAAGTTTGAGGTGAGATACACTCAAACATGCACACCCTTAGAAAATAATAAAATATTACACCCCAAAATAGTAATAATTTTGGACAAGTCAATTTGGAATTTTCCATTTTGATTGTATTCAATATGTCTGAAAAACCTTATTAATTCTAGGCAATGTTTTTTTGGCAAAATTTAAAAAAAACATTTTTCAATCTTTTTGATAGTTCTCAAACTTTTTTTGACATAATCATTGAGTCTTTCTTTTGTTCCTTTTTAGTTGTTGCTTCCTTGAATAGAAATTATATTATTTTTGAAATGCCAAGATTTAAAAAATTAAAATCCCTTCCTACTGAATTTTTTTTAAATTATTAGTTATTGAAGTCGAAATTTCATAGGATTATTAAGTTATTTTTTAAAATCTCCTTTACCACTAATCACCCCCTAACAAGTTTTGTTTAACACCTTTTATGGGCTTGATAATATAACCCTGCACAAAATTATGTTGTTCTATTGCTAGGTTTTTTATTTTTTTCCGTTTTTGACTTTGTGTATGCAATAAATGCAAAAAATAATCCTTGTTTTTTAGTGTGTGATGGTATGCCAATGGTTAGTGCCATATTTCTTGTAAGGGAGGAGATGGGATCAAAACTTGTGCCATGAAGCAAAACATTTGCATAGAACATTAGTGATGAATAACATGTGGATATTTTAAAATTAAATGAAAATTTGCCAAAAATTCACCAAAAAAAATTGCACCAAAATCAATTTTTGAAAATAAAATAATTATTCGGCATCAAGATGTCGAACCTAAAAAGGTACTACGATAATGTGCCCCTTTTTTAAGGTCATCAAAATTGGTTTATCTCTTGGCCCTAGGTGTTCCCTTCTTAGAATTCTTCACATTGCTTGTCAATATTCAAACATAATAACGGTAGACATTGCTTTGAATGGTAGTCATATTCTTGTTGATTGCCTTTTCAACCTGAAAATCCATAGGACTTGAAAGCCTAGTTTAATCAATATTCACAAACTTTTCATTAGGTTGCATCTTGCTTATCATAACAATGATTAAATGGTCAAATTTTAATAATCAAGCTTTACAAATGTTCATTTGATTTAGTGTTTTATGGTAGCCAAAGACGCAGATTATGGCAAATCTTCCTTTCTAACATTGTCCCCTTTGTTAACCAATGTCCACATGTTTGTATAAGTTCTAAATGCAATTTTGAATGGATTAAAGCACACAACATCAAAAGGTTGCAATGCATGGCTTGTGTGATAGGAAGGTAATCAAATCTAGGCACCATTGTTTACTTTGTGCACATCTATATCATAACATGGGAGTTTTGGCCATCTATAATAAGTAAATGACAATTAGATGTGCACAAATTTAAACCCACACAAGCTTAAAAAGAAACTATGACATTCAGTTCATTTGTTAAAAGGACTACTTATCATGGACAAGCTTGGGTTCCATCACCATTTTTTAACTGTTAATTCATATCTCATAATGAAATTTTGTCTAAATTGCTTGCCTTTGAATATGTACGCTATGCCAAACAATAACATTCATGACTTAAATAGTTTGTAACTATGATTAAATTTTAGTCATGTAGCATGACTTAATTATGTTTATGACTATATGAGTATATCATGTCATGAAGCTCACAAGTACATGATTAAGGGACATGATTTAATTTCAAAACCTTGTTTGATCAAATAATAAAAAGTATGGACACATCAAGAAATTGAAAAAATATATATGAAAAGAATTTGTTAGTTAAATGCATGCATTAAGGAATAATATTTTGATAATTTTAAAAAAAAATATTTTTAATATATAACTTAAAAATTTCCAAATGTAACCGCCAAAAAAATAAAAATTGGAATAACTTATTATCATCAACCAATTGTGAATGATTTTAAATATTGTGATTTTGCACATGAATCATAATAATAAACTTAATCCAATATCATGTATTTGAACCTTTTTTTTGGAACTTAATATTAAAAAGCATTCAAACCACACATGTGCAGGTCGTTAACATAGGCTAAAATACCTACTAAGATCAATATATAGTTTCATTTAGTATATGTTTATTTAAATAAATAACTAAGGTAGCCTACCTACTTAGGTTAATTTGTATTGAACTAATTATGTGTTTAATTCTTACCTTTTTAACTACCTTACTATCTAGGTTAAACTACCTATGGCCATAGGCTACCTACCTATGTTAATATAATCCATGTACATACTTAGGCTAAAAAATTTATATAAAAAAAAATCACCTACCTACTTAAAGCCCTCTGGTAACTTAGGTATGGTATGTAGGTGGTCTAAGTAACCTATAGATAGCCCATGTATTTAAATTAGGGTAAGCTACTTACATACCTAGGCTAATTTAACCAATAACTAATAAAAGTATTAATTATTATAATTAACTCCTATTGTTGACTTAGGTATGATTAACTAACTATATTTAAGGGTGAAAACACGGTCAAAAGAGCTAGGGGCACCAAGGTAAAAATCCTCTTCCAAGGACTATATGTGACATGTGTTGTTTTTGTGTTGGTTTATAATTTAAAATTTTGTATTTTAGGTACTTAGCCTTTTAACATTGCATTTTAGGTATAAATACATTTTGACCACAAATTGATTTTATATCATGTATATTATGTATTCATGCCCTCTATCACATAAACATAAACAACTTTTGTTAAAAACACATTTTCAAAATCCATAATTTTCAAGGTCAAAAACACTTTTGAACCAAATGTGTTTAAATCAGTTATAAAAATGATTTTCAACAGTTCAAGTATCAATGTTAAAATCTTCTCCGATTTTCAAAAGGAATGGTGTACATTTGGTAAAAAAAAAAAAAGGATTTGAAAAAAATAGAAATTATCCATTTTCAAGCCCTGAATGTTTTGAACATGCAATTTTTTTTTTGATTTGGGTCAAGTTTCAAGCATGTAAACTTTGCAATTAATAGAATATATTCCAAAAATTTTATGAAAGTCTAAACCATTATGATTCACTTGTGATCTTTCAAACATACACAACTATAGTTTTAAAGAGTGTCCACTCACTTAGGTGGTTCCTTTGACTATGTTTTTACTAATGTTGGCCAGTTTTGATTCCAATTCTGATTTAGTTACAAGGTCAACCTCATCGGAAGTTCCACAAAATCAAAAAATTAAATAAAAACCGGATTAACAATTCATAGTGAAAAGAAGAACTAGCATTGAATTGGATCGACGGTTTTAGGATTTGGAAAAAATAGGAAAAACCAATTCGATGAATTTGTTTCAACATTATTTGATTCTGGTTTTAGGTCAAGTAAAACTTCATGAGCATGCATGGTTTTATTGTTACATGGTCATATTTTGTGAGCTCCATTGTGCTTTGATAGCGGCATCCTAGGAGCTTTGGAATTTCATTGCACAAAATTCATAGTTTTGCAATTACCCACATGATGATCCACATTTCTTCTGCTTAATAAATGTCATGTCTTTGTCACTTTCAAGGTTTTTCTTCATCAAGTCAACTTTGCCTTCTGTGCTTTCCAAGTCTCTTTTGCTTTGGTTTCCTTATGGCCTTTTTTCTTTCTTTCCTTTTTTTCTCCTTCTTCTACTTAGTCTTTTTTTCCTTTGTCTTATTCATCTTGGCCTTACTTTCATGAGTGCAAAACAAAAAGAATCCATTATTATTTTTGTTTCTACATATCTTTATCCTTCTTTTCCTCCTTCACTTTGGTTTCCTTCTTCTTGGAATCTTATTTATTTTGTTGCCATAGTTGCTAAAAAAATGTATAGTTCCCATTTGTTTTATGTTATTTTTTAAATATCTTAAATCTCCTCCTTATTAACCTTTTTCTTCTTCTTTTTATTCATCTTTTTTTTATTCACATGGTTGAAAAAAAACTTGACAAAAATCCACTATTTTTGTTTTTGTTTTTTCCTAGGTCTTTCTATTGACCTTAAATTTATTCTTTTGTCTTATTCTTATTGTACAAAATTGTGTGTGTTTTATTACGTGGGAAGACTTGTCAGCTAAAAAAATTTAAGTGAAAAAAAGCTTATGGAAGGTTTTAAAAATATATATTACCTATATTTGTGAAATGAAACAAGATTTTTGATTTTGGGTTCAAAGGGGTTGCTATGAAGGCTAGATGTAACAATTGTTATGGAAAATTTTCATGGTAAGTTTTTTGTTTTGCCTTCTTTGTATGTATGTGATAACTTTTTATTTTATACCTATCAAAAAATCCTAGGACTATTAGAACTTGAATAAGTGAGTAATTTGGTGAGTGTCAATGGCCATTCATTTACTTGTGATCATTGTCTAAGTTGGGACCAAAAAATCAAATGTGAGGAATGTAATATCAATTAGACTAGTGGGTTCTATAATTTTTTTCATTTGAATGTTGTGAAGAAAACGACCTCCAATAATCCCATTCCTTGGAGCAAAGATTATATTATCTCTTATTTACTTAAATTAAAAAGAAATTATCAAATAATAAGGCTTTTTATTTATTGTCTAGCAAGTCTTTAATTTTTTTCTTCTTCATTTCTACAAAATGTATTTATCTAATTTACATTCTTGCTACTAGTGTTTTTAGTTTTTATATATGGCTTCAACAAATGTCGGCCATCCCATATCTTTTTTGGACAACATCTACGTCGAGGAACTTGACTTTGCTTTTTCTATTGAAGGAGGATCAAACCAAACATCTAGCCATCAACAAGATGCAACATGGTCATTACTTTATCATATATTACTTTAAATTAATCACATTACATGGCATCTGCATCACCACATAATAACATTTTGGGGCTTTTATGTTGTGCATAATGGTGACAAGGCTACTACCTATAGTACAACAAAAGGTGTCCTTGTATGCCTAATGATTTCATTGTATTTTTAGTGAATTCACTTGTCGTAATGAATGGGACCTAGTGGGAAAGTAATGAATTCACTAGTCTATTGAATGGGGATTAATGAACTACACCCACATTTTGTAGTAATGAACTACAACCCACAATAGTTGTGATGTATTTTGTGCCACCCCAAACACACTAATGCAGATTTTGCCAATGTGGTTAGAAATTCCAAAAGGCTTTTTACTTACAACAAGGACAATGGTACAACTACCTTGAGTAAACATGTGAAATGTGATCATGCTGATGAATATAACAAGTGGGTGTTGTATTTGGAACAAAAAAAGAAAGGTCTTGAAGCGATTGAAAACAAACAATAACATAGGAAAAGGAAAGTTGCACCTCCATCCCAAATTACAAGTTTTTTTGGAACTACAATACCATACCAGAAAAGTGACCCAAATCAACATGTTTTCCTAGAAGATCTATGTTTGTACATTACTAAAGGTTATCACCTTTTGTCATCAGTTGAAAATCCTTGGCTTAAGTGGTTAATGATGCATCAAAACCCTAAGGTGGTTTTCCAATCTCGTCACCACCTAGTAAAATAATTCTTCCTTGTATCATGTCAAAAACAATGGATTTAAATCATGTTTTTCTAGCTTTGACTCATTGTATCACTTGCACCACATCTTTTGACCTTTGGATGTCTCATGCAAATTACAATATTTTTGCAATAATGATTAGTTTTATTGATTCTGCATGGTAGCTTATTCATATAATAACGGGTTTGTTTGAAGTTCATAATATTGTACATGTTAATATGGCTAAACATGTGAAGTCATTGTTGGGCTCATTTGGTTTGTTAGATAAGGTAATAACCTATGTCAAGGATGAAGGCAACAACCTTGTATGCTTTAACTTTAGTTGTTAGTTGTTCCATTTTGAAGTTGGTTTCTTCTTTCATTGGATCTTGTTTTGGGCATGCCATGTCAAAGGCAACACAATATGCCACAAATGAAATTGAAGTTTGTGTAGGCATGATAGAGGTGAGCTTGAAGCAAGCCCAAGTTACCTTGCAACAAACCATCACTTGGAGGAAAAAATTTGCAGAAGGCTTGTAGGAATGGAAAGATTCTTGCCATTTTATAGGTATTTTGCTTAGGATTCTCAAAATACTAGTGAAAACGGAATTTGCATCATGTGTGATATTATTCCAAGAGACTTTTCAATATTAGGATGCCATTTCCATTTGTTATGGACACCAAGTGGCATCACATTTATTTTCACGAATGCCCTTTAACCACACTTGGGTAATAACAAAAATAATCAAGGTGCAATCACAATCAAATGAACCAAAAACCATGTTGAACAACTATTAAATTTTTTTCAAAACTATAATTTTTTTTAATATACAGGTAAAAGCATGATCAAGTATACATTTCATGATCCTTGTCAAGAAAAATGTAAAGTAACCATAAATCAAACCTTAACATATTAATGTTTTAAATATTATTTATTTTAATGATCAATACAAACATATTTTTGGAATTTATGTCAATGATATTGAAGAATCACATGTTTAAAAAATAGATCTAAGTAGATTTTTTAAAAATGCAAGTAGAATTTCGTAAACTTTCTAGGTCATCCAAAGAAACAAAGTAGGTTTCAAGTAGATGAAATATTGATTTTTTTACTTTCTTGGTTAATGGCCATCTAAAATTTATTCATTCATTTTCAACTTCCAAGGTAAAAATAATAATATATCAATCTTTTAGTGTAAAAGTATTTTAAAACATAATTCCACCAATCAATTTTAGAAACATTTTTTACCTACTTTTAGTACACTAAAGTTTTCCAAACTCTATATACAACATACTATAAACTCAATATTGTGCACCATAATAGTTTAACAATGATTGAAAAGGTTTCAATTCTATTTTCTTGCATTCATTTTTAAAAACATGATCGCAACTATTCATAATCATTTTTATTATGTACTTGATCGTGTTTTCACCCATACTTTGGTGGTGCCACTTTAATGCCATGTTAATAATAAGAAGTTGTGTTAAAAAACTAATATGAGTGTTGAGGAATTCAAAATAGAAATTCAAAAAATTTTATTTTAGGTTTTGGTTTTAATAAAGGACCTAAGCTAAACTTGAACAACAATTACATGAAAAGTAGTCAATTTTGTAAATTACTAAATTATAGGTTCTCTTAATAATGGAATTTTGATGAGAAACAATTTGAGATGATGTTAAATGATTACCCACACTCAAAAAACATTCACAAATTGAAAATTATGGAATTTGAAAAAAATTAAAGTTAAAAATCTATTGAACAAAATTTCAAAAATCCTTTACCACATGTAAATGAGGTCTAATGTACATGACATCTAAAACAAAGTTGTATTTTATGATACACGAAAAAAATTTGAAATAATTAGCATATTTTCATACAATTTGAAATTAGGATAATTTTTCAAAATGAAATGCAAAATTTGGTAGAATCTATGCATTTTTAGAAAATCCTTAATTCTTCATCAAAATTTAATACAAAAAAGTGATGTATTGAGGAAATTATATGTATTTTTAATAACATATTACAAAATATTTCACCCAAAAAGTCCATTCTATGAACGAATGAAGATGACCACAAAAAAATAATAATCCTTGAATCTTTTGTCATTGTTGGCTCATTTCATTGTGATTGCACCCATCAACAAAACTTTGATGCACATGGTTCAGCAATGTGTGATAAATCAAAATCAATATTATTGGCTTTTATAAGATGCATTGAATTATGTCTTTTCTTTGAACATTGCCATGAAAGCTGGAGCATGTGTGATCCAAGCAAAAAATTAGTTAAGCTTCATTCAAAATGATTTTCAATTAGAATTGATATGTTTCAAGCTTGGGGTGTTGAGCCAGATTGTTTCTATTTTATCAGCATCCTTGCATTTGCTACATCTTTTTTTTCTACCAAGGTTTACAATATGTTAGCCATGATGCAAAATCCAAAATTCAAGGGCATGAAGGTTGTGAGAGTTTGTGGGGAATTATGAAATGGCACATGGTATTATGAAAGAATATGATGAAAAAATGGTTTTGCCTTTACTCATACAAGTTTACTTTCGAGTGAAAGCACACTAGGGTGGCTAAGTTTGAACATATTAGAGACCTTTTTCAAAGTCCTTTTCTAGTGTAGTTGAAAACTAGCTTGAAATATGAATATTTAAATTATATTGAAAATACAATTTTTTTCCATTTCTAATTTCGAATCATGATGTTATAAGAAATATAAAAAATATCACAATTTTTTTAAATTTAATTTTTAAATGCTTAAAAGGGCTTTTAAAATAATTATAATTTGTGGGATTTTGAAAAGTCCATAACATAATAAATTAAAACCACATTCCATTCATTCAATGGATCTTTAGGTTTTTAATCATAATCCATTTAATATCCCAAAGTTTTAAACACATAAGACTAACACATTATAAGATAAAAGTCCATATCCATGAGTTTTGCAAGGTGTGATAAAATTTGTTGCCAAGATTCAAAAGTCCATTACTCATTAAATGTTTAGAATTTTGATGTGTTTTTTTGCATTTTTAAAATGTTAGCTCTATTAGCATAATATATGTGAATTCTTTTTTTGATATTTCAATGAAAATATTAACGTTTTATATTTAAGTTTCAAAGAGATGTAGGAGAAACTCCGAGTGTGACACCTAAAACGGAATTGCATAGAATGTTTTCACCTTTCCACCTAAATTTGATGGCTACACCAATTGTTGAAGTAACCACTTTTGAGGAGGATGATTTTTTCGGCGAACAAATTTTAATGAACATGCAAGTTCTTCCACTTTGAGGAATGAATTGTAGCTCTTTCATTGTTGGGGCAACAATCCTAGTGAATGTGATCATCCTCTCAAATGGTGGGCCGGACATGAATGTCAATTTTCTAATGTGGCATTTTGGCACGCCAAGTGTTGGGTATAGTTGAGTCTCAAATTGAGACAACACAAATTTTTAACATTGCAAGTGTAATCACTACCCTTTGTGGATCTTGACTTGGAAGTGAAAACTTACAATGTTTGGTGTTGATTACCAAAACTTGGCTGAATGATGTTCATGAAGGGTGTGTGGGAGACATAGACTCTTTTATGATTGATTTCTTGACTCCTGAAAAAGACTTGATTGACAAGAATGAGGTCATGATTGAAGAAGGATTTTTTTATGATGATGTTTAGGGTCAATCTCAATCAATTTTACAAGATAACCCTCCACGTATGTTCAATCTTTGTTATTGTGAAGGTCACGGTTGGTTTGTTGTGAAGATGTTTTAAAAATAAAGAATTGATGATAAGTTTTTTGTTGGCTTGCCTTGTTGCATGCATCTTTTGTTTGTTGGCTTGCTCTAGGATTATTTTAATTAGGGTCTTTGACTGTTGGTTGATTCTAGGACTTTTTATTATTATCAACACATGCTTGAATGTGTCCTTCCTTTCCACCACTTCTTTCAATTGCCCACTACTTTGTGTAATGAAGTTATTGACTTTCGTGTGTAATTTGGCAGGTTCAGGTCACAAGCTTTGTGTTAAAAGGTCAATTGGAGCAAGGGTGCTTCCATTCTTCATTGGAGTGCACATATCTGACTTACAAGAGTGATATATGACAACTACTTGGAAAATATATTGTAAGCTCCTAAGTAGCAGCAAACAATATTTTTTAGATAGATTTCAAATTTTTTTCTCACCTTTTTCATTTGGGTGGCTTTGTAAAATTAGCTTCAAGCATGCAGTGCAACAATATATATTTTCTTCCCATCTTTTTTAGCTATGCAATATGAGATGGTTCAGAAAATTAAGAAAATTTGGAATTTCTTGTTTGTGTTAGGTAAAGCCATATGGGAAAATAAGCATGAAATAAACTGCACAAAGGATTGATTCAAGAGTTACAATATCTGGCCCTGCTCTGGACCCAGAACCCTAGGTTTCTATCTATTACAAAACCCTGGCGTGAATTTAAAAAAAATTGAAAACCTAAACCAACAGTTTCATTTTCTGAAAAAACAACTTTGAAACCGGAACCAAAGGTCCTCCTTACACAAAGAATATCCCCTAACCAGAACCCAAGGTTACGGTCAAAAGCTGAAACCGGCCAACACAGGTACCAACCCCACACTGGTTAAAACTTGAAACAGGCAATTTGCAAAGTTTTCTTTCCAGGAGATCTACTGTGGACACTGAATCCACAAAACCTAATGTCAATGTATATTATTTAAAGAATATTAAATGTCAGCTTGGGTAATTTGATCCCAATAGCTATTTAATTGGAAAACCCCTTGCTGAAACACTGCGGATCAAGCCACCTAAACTCAAATTATTCACAGTACTGCCAATAGTAAAGTTTGGAATCTCTAGTAAGCGTGTTTTACATATTTATGTCATGTTTTTAATTTCGTCAAAGTGCCGAATCTTTGCTGGAAGAGCGCTGATAAGACAGATCTTCACGGAAATTTTTCACCAAAGAAATTGCAAAATTGTAATTTGCCATAAAATAAAACAAGGGGTGTGTCACACTGTGGCCTTGCCATTTACGTTAAAAAGTATCTTAAGGCAAAAGAAGAATTATGAAAACTCAAATATTTCACCATGCAAAAATATCATCTTCAAAAAAATCCTCTAAACAAACCAAAAGCCTTCAAGATATATTATAACTCTATAATAACTAATCTCAAGTTTCAACACAAGCCAAAATATCATCTTTCAAAAATCCTCATATAAAAATAGACCTATTACCTAGGGGTCAAAATCCATTAAGCTGCTATACTCTATAATGAATCTAGAAACACAATATCCTTGCCTATCAATAAAATCACTGATTGTGAAGTAGATAATGTTTGGAAGGTGTTGTGCCCATTTGTCACAGATAATGTTTGGGTGGTCCTATGGTAATTTTGGAGTCCTACTACTTTTCTTGAGAATGATAAGTGGATGCACAGATGTGAAATCTTGATGTGTTGATGAACAAATGTGAAATCTTGATGAGTGGATCATGCAAAGATGTGAAATCTTCCACTGAGCTCCGATTTTAACCTAATCCCCTAGAATTTTTCCCTTGAACTTTCTTAGTGTAGTTGATTGATTAGATCATGGAGTTCACGAGATATGCAATCGAATCAAATCGACACATGAGAATTAGTGGGTGGAAACTCTTAGAAATACCGAGGCAGTGGAAAAAAGAGTTCAAATCACAGTTCAGTAAGAAGAACTACTGCATTGAACGTCATGATGCAAGTCTGATCAGACATTGAAATTTGTTTTTCTTGATTGTGCAAGGGCATTATATTGACTTGCAAGTCCTGAGATTGAAAGCAAAGTCACATCAAAATTTGATGGATCACAGATGGTGACACATACATGGAATAGATATGTAGTGGCCAGTAAATCTTGTTTATGTTTGAATGGGGAGCCTTCAAATAAGATCCCAAAAGAATTGGTCCATGATCTATTTACACTTCAAAATCCTAAATTTCGGACCTGGCATCATGCAGTTAGGACTGATTTCGAAACGATCTTTCACACGTCACATCAATTGAATCAGCCGTTGAGTTAGAATTAAAGCCAGCAGCTAATGAACTAGTGGGTTAACTCTGTTCTAGCTGTGAAGTCACCCAATCCCAATACTAAATTCCGGTTCAAGTGGGTTGGATTTCAAAGTTCTCAATGGAACATTGCTAAATTAATTTTCTACCAAATTTTTGAAATAAAAAGTGTACAAACACTCTCACTTTTATGTCTACAACATTATCATGCTTTCACCCTTTTCCAGAGACTTGCCACTAATTTAAATTGTGACTGCCCAGGATAGTTTGTAGCTAATAATTTGGGGCGACATAGTTTCTAAACATTTGAATGAGACGCAGTTCAGAGCGGTTAGGACGACAAGGTGAATCCTTCCAGGCTTCATCCAGAAGCTTCAGTAGCTCAGCAGCTTTGGCCTTAGTACGCATGGTGCACTGACTTTGCAGTAGCAAAAGAATTTTAGTGAAAGCACCTGCCTGCAAAGCCGTATGCAAGGAAGCTCGACTCACGTCTGAGGAGAAAGAAAGCACAGCCCACAGTGTGACAACTGCATGCTCTGTGGCCATGCTGGAAATTCCCACCATACGTTCCACGATGACTGGAATGGCTAACTGGTGTCTCCTCATCTCCTCGCGTCCTTCAGCGCAGCTGGCGAGAATCTCCAACAGTGCAAGTGCGTGCTCCGTATAGCACTTGGACCAGTTGGCTGCTGTGATGTTGGGAAGCAACTCTACTAAAGCACCCACAGCGCCCGCTTCAACAGCCGCTATCCGGTTCCGCCTCGGTAAGCTGCATAGGGCCAACAAGCACTTCAAGCTAGCTTGGATAGCTTTGGGACGGATCCTCAGATATTCCTCCTTCAAAAGGCTCACCAGTCCTTGAATTACTCCAGTTCTTGCGGAAGAATAATCCCAAGATGACGTTGTTACCCCGTCCAATTCCGCCACCTTGTGCAGTACCTCAACTGCATTCATTTTAGCTTCCAAGCTGCTTCCTGATGACTCGGAAATCAGCCATTGCAGACATGCAGCAAGTGATGTCTGATCACCAGCAAAAACTCGACTGCAGCTGCTGTCACTACTGCAGTCATTTACTGTTAAACGAGCTATTGCTCCTAGTGCATCTTCACATGCTTGGATCAACTCCCTGCTCAGTACATTCTCCCGACTATCATGGACCATTGTCAAGTCTCCGTACTGCAGATCTCCGTGAGCAGCGGCGGCAGCAACTGGCACTGCTACTCCTGCAGCTTCTGGCAAAACTGCATTATCCCTCGCTATACTCTGCAACTTTTTCAGTGTCTGATATTGCAGAAAACTGTTTATCATACAACGTAGCAGTCGTCCTACTTGAGCAGCTGATTTGCTAACTTCTGGTTGCAGCTGCTGCTGCTTCGAGTATGGTGTTGGTGGTATGATCGACTCTTCACCGCCTGCGGCGGCCTGCGCCGCCTGAGGCATGAGATTCCCCGCAGACCAATCTCGAATCAGCCTTCGGAGGGTATGATTTGGGATAAGGTCATGGTTGGTGACGACTTGATTTGTTACGGGACATGTGTTGTGGCCTTCCTGGAGCCATTTCTCGATGCTACTACGGTCGTAAGTCATGCCAGTACTCACTATAACGGGATCTCTCATCAGATCCAAGGAGATGGGGCATGCAAAGAAGGAAGGTATAGGCACGCACACTTCCATTTCGTGATCACAATAACAACAACAAAAAAAGATTAACAAACGGATTAATCTTCCTCCCGACTTGACGGTCCGTCGATTGGCACTTGCAAAAACCACTTCTTCTCTCAAACGATGATCAGGATCTCAACTCGCGGGCCCGAGAGAGCTCCGACCTCTGACCTAGTATCTGAGAATATTCTGCATCATGAAAACCAATTAAAGCGAGTAGCAAATTGCAATTAGCCTGTCATGGGTGCAGTAGCGTGCACACCCAAAGGACGTTAACTAAGATTCCGACACTCTAGAATCGATATCAAGCTGGTTTCCGTAAGGATTTCGAGTCTGTGCAACAAAGGAATTGTGTCTTTCTGTGTCAAAAATGATCTTAAACGAATGAATTTTTTTCCCGAATTGATGCTTCACAACTCTGTGCAACTTGGAATATGCTTTACAGAACCTGGAACCTGGAACTTGGAACCCGGATGCTGCAGAACTCCATCCAACCTGCTGGAGACATATCTAAGTAGAGAAACTCACGTATTATACCTTCAAGGATACTAGCTAGTTAGTATGCTGCAATCAACTGCTTATAATTAACAAGAAGAACGATTCCTACTAGTTTACAACAAAAATTAAAGCAACAGATGTCAAGAAGAAACGAAAAGCTGATGTATGAGGAGTGTGGAGCACCCGGACGCAACAGGGGATACTAGTAGCCGAGAGAAAGACACACACACATACCCAGAGAAGAGAAGGATACGGGAAACTACAAAAGCGCCATCGTGTGGAGTCAAAGCGCGTCGTCCGCACGGTGGGTGGGTCCGTCCGTCCGTGTGTGACAATAAAGTCGGGAGAGAGCGACAAAATACACTAGTACACCGCACCGAGCAACGGTGGTAGGCCACCCTGCTGCAACTCTTTCTAACGGAATTCCTGTTCAAAATTGTCAGTAAAGTTGATTGTCTGCTAAACGATCACATGGAGGATTGCCGGTTGGTAAATGTTCCTGATGCGTTCCCAGTTTGTTCCCCCCCCCTTCAAAGTTCTCAATGTGTTCCCCAAGATGTTCACATTAGTGCCTCACTTTATCCCATATATAACCTTTGTCAACAGTCATATACATATCACCAAATTGGAGCTCTAGTCATTTATGATTGTGCACTCAACAGAAAAAACATGTGTAAGCTATTCAGGGATCTTTTAAACCAGCTAGTTTCTAATATATTATGATATTGTTTTTTGTTGCAATGTGTTGATGAAGTCAATAGAGAGAAACAGCCCAGAATTCAAGGTTGCAATGGAATAGTTGTTACTTGTTATCAGGAAGCTGCCTAAAACTTTTACACTCGTTTCCTAGTATCTTTCATATGCCATTCAAACAGGCACATAACATGACACTACTAAATGCTACTTTCCAAGAAATATAAGGAAAAGCCAAACTGAAACACATATTGCTCAAAAGACCATTCACACCCAAGGCCAAAAGGCCGACATTCAATGACACTAAGTAGACATTGCTTACCAAGAAACACAAGTCAAAACATATGTATTTGGGTGGGTGCTTTTTCCTCCATTCCACTTTTGGGCATTCTCTCTAGTTTGCACATCAGCCCTCTCTTTGTCTTCCTCCCTTTCCCTTCTGCACTGGTGTTTTTTAATTTTTATATTATTCACACTTCTTTGTTATTCTAGTAAAAGACCACTGATTCAACACACATTTCAGATGCTACTAACTTAAACGCCAGTTTTCAAGAAATAATAAGAGTAGAATAGTCAAGTGAAACTGGCCATAGCTAACCAGCACCTACCCGCTAGCCGACCACGCAGATAGGATAGAATGTGGACAGGAGATACTTTTTCCCACTGTATTCTTGTCACATAACTAATCACAGTGGTTAGTTGTGTAGTAACCATCCACATGTACAGTCTTGGGCAGTTCTCATATTTTTGTCAGAACTGTCTGTTTTGGTTCTTAGGGCGGATTCAGTTTGTAAGAATCAACATAGTTATTGAGAAAAATTCAACTGAAGAACCAATCAAGGTATAAAGTTCTTTAGTTTTTTGACTGACCTGCTTCTCATGATTCTGGTTCTCACAAATTTAATGATAATCCCTTATCAAAAGTGACTAGAACCAGGGGTTAATCAGAGGTTAATTCCAACGCATTAAACCACTGGTTCCAATCTGGGTTCATATGAAACAGACTGAAATCAGGTCTGCTTTTCAGAACCCAAACCAAATCCAGAATCGAGATTTTTAGAAAAAGAATTTAACACGGAACTAGAATCCTGATTCCATTTCTGTGTGAAAGTGCAATTCAGGCAATTTTAATTTATCTTGTAGAGCAGGAACCAGAGGTTATTCGTAAAAGTAAAGAATCATGCAACACTGGTCATTGCGAGTTTCTGATTGACAGTGCACACTGGTGGGTGCTAGGTCACGTTCTCCGGTGAAACTAAAGATATCTTAAGGGCACCTTGCAGGTGACGAATGGCCATTGCTACTTTCCAGCCTGCATGTAGGCCCAATTCTTGTACCTTGTAAAGGATCAAACTCTGGTTTTACTATGGGCAACCAATCTTTTTGAGGCATGTGGAAGCTGATGTCACATGGATGGGGAAAGGGTTAGTTCAAGGTAGTAATCATCAGATTTTATTTTATTTTTTCACCGTCAGCAACGACAGAACAAAGAACCCTCAGAATTTGGCCAATTTGGGATCTTATTCTTTTTGGGTATTTTGTACTCATACATATCCATATTGCGCAAGCCAATTGATCAACTATTGACTTTTTGGCAAAAGAAAGTTGCATAGAAAGCAATGGTTCTAATACAGTGTACTAACCAGTCAAAACTTGAATGCTTTTTGTCATTGAAATTTTACAGAACTAAATTCCTAGATATGATTTTTCATTTTTGCAAATTTTAATACCTTTCGAAGTTGGTTGAATTTTTAAGAGATATATATCCAGTAATTATTTTTGGCACCTCAAAGCCGTGTATTTCATTTTTTTTTTAATTTCACAAATGTAGGAAGTTCATGTTGAAAGAACACTTTTTAAGATTTAAAAGACACGTTTTCCCTCAACTTTTTTCCAAAAGTAGCCACAATTCGCCACAAAACAATCTCTGCCTCAAAGTTATAGAAGCCATTGATCTTGTTGCATGGATTTTATTGGGCAAACCTTGGAAGTACCTTTGAGTTATGATTAGGCCTCTTCCATTCAAAAGCATTTCCTACTCTACAATTCAACACGTTGGGGACACAAACCTATGAATTCACCACTCATTTCATACAGCACTGTTTTTTCTCTTGGAGAATTTTCGCCACTTGGCAGAATTATTTTTTTAAATGCCAAAAAATGGGTGTGTTTTGGGTTTTCTGCTTGTCAAATTTCAAAATTTACAGAAAACTTCACAGGATTTTACATCAGGTTTCAGTAGGTCACCACCGATATAGAAGCATGCTTCAGATTTTATATTTTCATATTTTTATGCCAAATTTGGCTAAACCATCTAATAGATGATAGCCAATCTTGATACATCACAAAATAAAGCACTGCTACACTGCTGAGTTTCATCTGTGCTCTTCCGCACTTCAGTGCACTCTTTTTTTATAAAATTGTGATGTTGCTCAGGTGGTGTTAGTCCATAAATATATTTAGCCAAATTTAGCAAATATTCAGAATATGAAAATATGAAATCCTAAGCACCCTTTCATGTAGGCAAGTATGGTGATTTTTGGCAATTTTTATGAATTTTTTTCTAGTTTTGGCGAATTTCTTTTTCAAAACATGGGAATTTGTGACGGAATATTCTGTTTGAAAATATCTTTTGCAAAATGGCAAAAATTAGCCACAAAAAAAATCACTGCTCCAGCATATAATCTGAAATAAATATAATTTGCATCTGAAAATGCTGAATCTGGAACACGTTGTTGCACCATGCCATATTCCAAGCTGAAAGTTGAAGGCTAAGTGCGAATTAAAAAAAAAGGGCTCTAGGACATGGGCATCAAAGTAAAATCCTTAAAAAACCCACCTGGAATCAAAAAAACTGGGAAGTCCTGGATGGTGGGAGCTAGCTTTTAAACTTTCCTGAGAGCATGGAATATTGGCTCTATGGTATGAAAATCTCAACACCGTGTTGAATCTGGGGCGCCAGGAAAGCTTTTCACCCAAGCAGAGGAAAAAGATGTAACTTAGAAGAAGATGTCAATTGTGGAGAAGGTATGTAGGTTGAATGCAACTCAAAAGCTGTCATGAACTACACATTGTGATGACATATTTTCTCTTTACTCATGTATAAAGAGTTAAGATCAAAACTTTTACCATGAAAATAGAATATGTATTAATTATATTAAACTACATATATATATAAGGGAAAAAACTATGCATCAATTGGGTATTGAGCCAAATCTCAATCAATTCCAAACATATTCTCTAGATTATTTCCCATCTTAACACTTGCAGTATATTGGTTTGGCCAATATCAATTGCTCAAGCTGAAAGGCATCTCCAATCCCAACCCTAAAATAACCTTTTCACAAATATGTTGTGATGTTCTTCATATTGTTGTTCAAAGATCAATGTTGAGCAACTATTTGTTATATTGTTCTCAATTTTTTCTGTTGGGAACTTTGGGAACTCATTGGGAAGTTCAGAAGACTCAATCAGAACGTCATGGGAACTTGGTTAGAACACTTTGGGAACACCATAATCCAAAAACTCAAATCCACTTGGAAATCAACTTTGGAACTGGCCTTGGCCTAAACCCAGAACCAAAGGTTCATATACAGATTCGACTTGTCAAACCCAGAATTATTGATCAAGAAAATTTGACCTAGCCCCATACCTAGCAACTATTATTTTTCATAAATATTTCAGAGACCCAAAATCAAAGGGTGTCCATTTAAAAAAAGCCCTAGACCCAAACCCGACAGTTCTTGTAAAAAACCAAGAACCAGCCAACATTCGTATTTACATATTTACATGGAATTCAGCAAATGATTCTGAATTAGAAACAATATGATTTTATTTTTGAGAATCTGTATTTCTCAAACCTCATAGGAGACCTTATTTTGGAGGGTTGAGTTCAATTAGCACCTAAAATTATATTACATTGCAAATTTATTTGGGCACCAACAATTAAGAATGCACGATTCAAACTGTTCCACCAGTCAAGCTATGAGATTTTGCATTTGTTGTTTTATTGAAAAATAAATTTTGAAATTTGAATATCCCATCAAACCAAAATGATGTAACAATAAACCAACTGACTTCTGGACACGTGCATCCTATCTGGAGGTTTTGTCTTTAGTCTTCACAACATATAAGTAACTACCAGAACACAATTGGGAGGATTGAAGATCTAGAAGTGAACAAACATTTTGGGTTTTGATTAAACACCAGTTCTGTACAGTTGTTGATAAACAATTTGAGGTATGTCATTCTCCACATGCTACAAAGATATAACCTAGCTTAAAACATAGTGAAGCCTACAACATTGTAATGACTAATGACCCAAATACTTCACCAGTTTGATCCCTTTGCAGTATCTCATGTTCCCTTCAATACTTTCAACCTTTCTAAGCAGGGTTTTTTTTGTTCAATTTTGTGAGGTCGATGGACCAGTGATGATCCACAAGAGGACTAAGAAAAATTTGGCTCGAGATCACAGACTAAAGTAAAGATTTCTTCTGACGGCACTATAGACTGCCGACAGACAAGAACATATGATCTAAATATGGCAAGTTCCACTTTATTCTCTCAAAATGTTGCAATTTTGGGCCTTTTTTCCTCAAAAAAAATCCTTTGGACAGTTCACAGCCCCTTTTTTTTCCACAAGTGGCAAAAAGTCGCCACAAAAATAATAAGAGCTGATCAGCAACGAAATAGAAGAGAAAATTCTTGTGAATTACTTGAGGTGCCAATTGTCAGAGTTGGAAAATAGGAAGGTATGTAGGTATTACACATGCCTCTGACATTAGGGAGGCTTCTTCAACTCCAAAATTTCCAAATGCAAAAGGCCGCTGATGAAAGACACCTTCCTGCAATGTCACGCCACTCATCAGAATTCTTCTTGCTCAGATTAGATAACTAAGAAAAGCTCGAATCCCATCTGAAAATTCGCCACACCTGACACAGCACATATGATCATACAAGTCGATCTCAGCCTTTTCTTTACTTGCGAGATTTGGTCAAAAATCGAATTCAAAAAAGAGTAAATCGTTTTTTTAAGGTTTCAATTGCCAGAAGTGTCGATGTTTCTATATTCAGTTTAGTAAGTAGCCAGAAATATAGAAGGACAATTAAAGACTTTTAATTCATATTTTGGTTTATAGGCAGATTTGGCTAAATCTTCCTCATATAAATCGTGCAACTGTTTGGGAGCATTTTCTTTACTTGTGAAATTTGGTCGAAAATCAAACTCAAAAAAGTGAAGTGTTCTTTTAAGGTTTCAATTGCCAGTCGTGTCCATATTTCTATATTCGGTTTAGTAAGTAGCCAGAAATATAAAAGGACAATTAAAGATTTTTAATTCATATTTGGTTTATAGCCAGATTTGGCTAAATCTTCCTTGTATGAGATCGTGCATGTGGTTGGCAGCCTTTTCTTAACTGGAAAAATTCTTTCAAAAGCCAAAGAAGTTTTCAAATTCTCAAAAAATGAAGTGATCTTTTAGGGTTTCAATCGCCAGAAGCAGAGAAAAGTAATAAAAATTGTCATATTTCTAGAGAATAGACTTACTGAAATATAGAAGGATAATTAAGTATGTGTACTTCATATTTGTTTTGTTTTGTTTTATAGCAAAATTTTACTAAATCTTCCAGCTAGGGAGGATGATCTTCACTATTTCTACAAGGTGGCCACTTTGGCTGCATCACAATACCCCTAAAAAGAACACTGGTGGGTGGGTGCACCCAAAATAAATGAAACTAAATGAAACCACAATTTGAATCCCATCTGAAATTGGCTACATCTGAAATAGCATACAAGATTATACAAGTCACTGCACCCAAAATAACTGAAAGCCGCCATTTGGGTAGTTTCTAGGAGAATGGCAAATCACTTCAATCCTGGGGATGTACTTCCACACATGCAGTAGTAGTAGACTGTAGTAGTAGTAGTTCCGGTATCAGATACGTTTGTGGTGAGTGAATCTTACAAAGAGGCATCAAGAGCTTTATTTGTAACTCCACATCCACCCAGAGTTTTTTCCTTGGAATTTGGGTAGTAGCCTAACTAGCTGCTTTCATCTGGGCTTGGTTGAAGGAGGGTTTTTTTAATATGTTTTTAATATTAAGTGTTTGTGTAGAACCTCCTTCGATGTTTTTTTAGTTCCTCCTTGGATTTGAACCCATCGCCACAAAGAAGTAAGATCTAATTATTACCACTAACTTTCTTTTTTTATCAAAATAACCTCATCTAATTTACTTTTCATGTTATTATTAGTAAAACTCCATGACATAATTGTGCAGGGTGTTGTAGTGTTGTAACCTTTCTTCTTCTTTTTTCTGACATCTCACAATGGTCAATGAGGTGTTTAGTGTCTTGGGTGACAACATGCCTTGTAGGATTTGAATAAGCATGCTAGCAACATTCAATGCATGTATAATTTTGGATACATGGTTTTGTTTGGCTTATGTGAACAATGCTTCATAGAATGCTTCAAGGTTGAATGAATAGTGCTACATTTAATTTTGTGAGTGCAAAATGTGATTTTATTATAAAACATGAAGGGGAAATTGTGGTTACAAGTCAAAGCTTCAAGTAAAAAATTCAAACCCACAAAAAATAGCAAATTTCAAATACATACCAACCGCAAAGACAAAACTCAATGAGCCACAAAATTTTGTTTATGTTTATCAACCAAAGGGGTTGAAACTGAATCCAATTTTGGATTCTTCCCAACTAGAATGAAAGGTGAACTTACACATACACACACATTACAACCCTAAACTTCAACTTAACAAACAAGATCATGCATCTTTATCATAATTACCAAGTCTTCAACTAAGTCGTTTTGGAGTGGTAGAATGGAAATGTCTCAAGTATGTAAAATTCTTGCACATGCATCCAAACCATTGGGTCCAAATGTTTTATCAACCAATTTTGAAGCTTAGATTTCACAACCTTCAACATAAAAAAGGATATCTCATATTCAACATTACACATAAGAATAACAATGGAAAGTTCCATCAGAAAAATATATTGCATATATACAAGATATTTATAATAGGTATTTGTACATATCTAATATTTTTTATTCACTTAGTTTTTTAATACAAAAAAAAGTGCCTAACCCCCTCCCCACCCCCAAAGAGATATGTTTACAATCAGAAGGAAGTTTTAAAGTCAACATACTGTTGCTCTTCATGGTAATGGGGAAAAAAAACCTATTAAGTTAGAAATGATTTATAAAGCATAAACTAGAAAAATAAAATAAAAATTGCAACTTGTCATATGCAACTTTTTTTTTTGTAAAAACAATTTTCTTCTAATGATAAGAACAAGTTGAAAACTAGTAGGCAAGATTTTATACTCATAGAAATGACCAACTAAAGTGGGTAGGAAAAGTAAGTTTAACATCTGGCTACATTCAATTGATGTTAAATTTAATACCAAGTTTGCAAAAAATAAAATAAAATAAATAGATTAAATATTCCCAAAAATGTAAATGTAAATTCATGTTCAAGGATACTTTTTTATCAACCTTTAAAAGATATTTATTTTTTCAAAATGTATACTTGATTTACCATAAAGTCAATGAAGGTGCCCATCCTTTTAAAAATTTTAAAAATCAATACTCCATTTAATTGCAATCCATTTTGGTCAATGTTCACATCTTTTGCAAATATATGGATTTTTTAGAAAAATATTTAAATGCACATAAACAAGTGATCCTTCAATATCATTGTCATGAATCAAAAAATTGTTCATATTAATCATTGAATAAAATAATTTATTCACTTTCCATATATCAAAGTTTATTATGGTTACTTGTCATTTTTTTGACAAGGCAAGTTGCTTGTACAAATTGTCTTGCTTTGACCCCACCCATAGACATGAAAGTCAAATCATATAAATTGAGAGATTATTTAAATGCTACAACCTCAACCAATCATTATGGCCAACCAATAAAAAATAATCATTTTTAACTTTCATTTTGGAGATCATTTTATCATGTGCATATTTATAGATGCAAATTTAGTTTCACGTTATTTTAATGTCGTACTTCATCCAAAGTATTAAAGTTATCAGTAAAGTTGTAAAAACATGACATTGCAACTTCTAGTTTGGTTGAAATTCAAAACATAGCAAACAAATGCCCATGACAAAGTTTATAATTATGCCAAAGCAAACACATGCATAGAAAAAGCCAAAAACATCTTTGCTTATGGAAAAAAGCTGGAGGTATTTAGAATTGGTATTCAAATTGTGGTTTGGGAAATGCATGAGTTTGGCATTGTAGATCAAGTTATTTTGGTTTGATGTTTTCTTTTGTGCAATTTGATATGTGAGTTTATTTGTTTCACACCGGTTTGATTTTCAAACTATCAATTTTTGCAATGCCACCTTTGGTGTTTGTTACATATGCTTCCAATTCATGTTATTTCTTTTGGTAATAAAGAAAATTTTCATATTGCAACATTTCTTTCACTTTTGGATTCATTAGAAAGTATTTAACATTTGTTTTAACCATCATTGGTATTCATGTGGAGTTCATAGAATTCAAATTTCAAACATTGCTTTGAGAAATACAACTTTTATTCTCTATTGGATTTCACTAATTTCATGTATTCATCCCTACTTTTGGGGTTTTGTCATCAATTTGGCTAACTTTGAATATAACAACACTCTGGGGATGAAAAAACTCAAAGAAGGGGTCAAATTGGAGATGATTTTAAGAATAATTTTACTATTTCATTCTAACATGTAATGAAAAAAAATAATCATCAAAACTTAAGTCATGGGCACATATCCAATGGCTCTTTTTAACTTGAAACCAGGCTCTTTTTAACCATGAAACTAGGCCCATGAAACCCTTCTCCTTGAGAGCTTTCCAAAGAGACCAAGAATGTGATTTGAAGCATCCCTGTTGGGTGGATCTCATAAGTTCAAACAAAACAAACAAACTACCTTTCTTCATAGATAGATTGGTTTATGTGTCCTATTCAAAGTATTACGACCTTTTTCCAAGGTGGGATATGCAGCTATATGCTAATTTTTTGGGGTTGTTAGTGTTAATTAATATATGCACCTATATTTTGGATCGCCAGCTAAAAACTGGGTTGTGTTCTGGACTAGGCCGTGGCAAAACCCATTATCGCATAAGGAAATAGTGGTGAGCCTGATAGGATGTGCTCTCCATGCCCAAGTAGCCTTTTTTTGTGGCCTCCCCAATTTTACAAAGGTCATACATATTTTGCATTTAAACCAAATCTTATGGCATCCAATTTGGAGTTTGCAACCTTTAATTAGAGTTAAAATGTGGTGCAACCATATGTAAAATAAGATCACATTGAGATCACATTTGGGGGGGGGGGGGATTCCTAGTTTAATTGGGGACCTTGGAATTTTTTGTTGAAA
>Ga0116229_10000108_pt1 | contig 79236 bp, 62 predicted proteins | sample S1TSphgellanicum_3_FD_87313 | JGI IMG/M metagenome (GOLD analysis project Ga0116229, IMG submission 87313) | Host-associated microbial communities from peat moss isolated from Minnesota, USA - S1T2_Fc - Sphagnum magellanicum MG | ecosystem: Host-associated > Plants > Peat moss > Unclassified...
GATTTGGTTAAAGGGATCCCAACACCACTTCAAAATTGCTTGCTATCATGATAGTAGATATCCCACTGGAATTTTGTGAAGAGAGTAAATGGAAAATGGATCCCTCAGCTGAAGAGGTACTTTCCCTCATAAAGTTGCTCCAAAAGTTTTATGAGTATCAGTTAGAACCCTTCATAGAATGCATCAATCAGAGCTCCAGAAGTTCGAATATGATTAGCTTGAAATGTTTGAAAAATGGCATCATTGGAGATCCCTCAAAACCAAACAAATTGGCATGCAATTCAACAGATGAGCTCAATATTTCAAATTCAATGGATTTCTCTGTAAACAACCAAAATGTGACAATCAGGCACGTTGATGTCTGGTTGTGATCAACAAGTTTGTCAGTTTGTCTGTGACAAACAAAAAGTGATGGTGGGGATGTTGGCATCTGATTGCAAAGAAATTCCATGAACAGATTAAATGGATTTGGGATTATGCCCATGAAAGGATCAGTATATGTTGTTGCGAGTATTGAGAGAAAATTCTATTCATAATGCCCCTTCCATTCTAAGTCTGCTCAGTGATGCAATAGACTTTCAAGTGGCAACTTGATGGTAACATCCTGATCCACAGTATGAAAACAAGGCACTTGCAATGGCAAATTCTATATAGAGTGCAGGACTGAATGCCTGCACCTGACAAAAAATATATGGTCCATTTTGTACACAACTATGTTTCTATATACCTTTCAGTAATAGAGCCCAAGCAAGGCAGCTCCCCCAACACCCTGAAAATCACCAGATCCATCTGCAAGCCCATTAACAAGCTATGGAGAGGAAAATAGTATCACTTAGCATCCTCAAAATCCACAGGACTGAGTATGTGTGCGGTTGGAGACAGTGCATTGGGATGCCTGAGGGAAACACAACCTAATGTGTTTGCATTGACACCCAGTGTGGTATCCTTTTAAACATCGCACTTCCTCATCTGGGAGGCAGTTTTTACCTGTGGACTCGCATACTGCAGATAGAAACAACCATTGTGGAATTCAATTTACTTACAATTTGCTTCCTAGCCTTGAACTTTTAGGGCAGGTACACAATATAGCAACTGACAGGAGGAACATCTCCAAGAGCTCCAGGAAAAACCCACAATTTGTGGTACTCGATCCATTTTCTAACAAAAGTACCCAGCTCATCCCTGAGAGAAAGAATGTAATAACAAAAGTAGTTTTGAGATAAGAAATCACTACTAGCTCATGCAAAATAGCCACAAACATGAGAAAAGGACAGGCTCTGCCAGAGACCAACCTTTACCCATTCCAGCCTTAACTACACAATCTCTGACAGATGTGATTTGTTTAATAGTGAGACAAATAGTGACATGATGGACATGAAAAGAAGGAACCCAGATGTGCAGGACATGATGTGAAATTTTAAGGAACTTACAGACAGGATTTTGGGTTTCAGGATTTGCTGGTGGTGTTAGCATGCGCCGCACAAACTGCTGGCCATGAATGTCTCGTGATGTTACCTGCATTCAAAACATGGTAGAATGAGCAGCTAAGAGCATTTTCTCAAGTAGCTGAAGACATTGTGGATATGTGAAGATATTGTGGGTGCCAAAGAATAGGGAGACAATAACTACCCCCAGCTAGAATCTGTGTCTACTGCAATCTGGAGAGGCGGTCATTTGGGGTTTTTGTAATGGGTTGGTACCTCTACTGATTGAGCTTCGTCAAGGCCTTCAATGACCATAAATTTCCTGCCAACTTCTGCACATCCAACACCCATCACATGTTGGTCAAAACATCATCGTAAACTGAGAACTCTGGACATGGATCTTTGCACAGGAAACAGAGTTTTGAAGCCCAGTCAGTGGGTGGGTGGGTGGAATGGGGTGGGGGGAAGAAGAGCATGCACCTGTTGCCACCAACAACAGCATTACGATCCCCATGACATCCCGGTAGTGCATTGTGTCACAAAGCTATGGGGGAACAACGATAAAATGTTCACTAACTTTCCTTTCTCCACAAACAATCAGACCCAAGAAAAGCGTCGATAAGAATGTGAGCGAAATGGACTGCTCAACAAAGTGTATTGCTCCACACACACACACACACAAGTAAGTGATGTAAGAAGATGATCTAGATATGTGCAAAATAGTTGTGCAAAAGAGACACATACATACATGCACAGAGAGAGAGAGAGAGAGAGAGAGAGAGAGAGATGCGACAGACAGAGAGTAAGCTTGGCGACAACTGATTTGGTCTGTCAGAATCACTGATTAACACCAAATGGTGGGCCAGAATTAGAAAAAAAGATTGGGAATAAGAGAGACAGACCGTAGAGACTCGAGACTCAGGCAACCTTTTCTTTTTTTGGCTGGCTATATATAACCATAAAACTATATTAAACATTAAAAGTGCTAAAGTCAAGTTCTTTTTTGAAGATTTTCTTGATCAAAATTTCAGTAAATCGCCATATTCCTATACATGGTTCAAGTATCTAACCAAAAATAAAGATGGATGTTTTTAAAAAAACTAACTTCATATTTAGGTAGTAGCCAAATTTGGCTGAATGCAACATCGCCACTTTGGCTACATCACAAAAACTGACAAAAACAAAGCACTGCTCGAGAGGTAGCCAGCCGGGGTGTTGGCGGTGGGGTAGTGGGGCTAGCGATTGAGCGGTGGAGCTTCAATCTCTAAGCTCTTCTCACCCACAATCATCTCAGCTTGGATCTTCCGAGTCATGCTTCCCAATTCCACAGAAATTAGAAGGGTTGGTAGAATTGCAGCATATGATCAAACCTCTTTACGACTGTCATGCATGATTCCTTCTGTGTACCGCGACCACTCTTTTTCCAAATTAGAATCTCTGCGTTTTTTGGGACTAAATTTGGGCAGTTGGCTTTTTTTTCCCCTCAAAATGGCTAAAATATGTGTGTATGTGTATGTGTTTTTTTGTTTTTGTAGTTGCCAGATTTCAACAATTTTTTTTGGAAAAATCGCCAGATTTCTCTACTGGGGTTTTAGCGTGTAGCCAAAAATATGAAGGATTCTTAAAATTTAAAAACCTTTCATACCTGGTGTATAGCCAAATTTGGCTGAATCTTCTTGTGGATGATCGCTAGTTTGGCTACAGCTCAAAATTGGAAAAAAAGCCCCTAGTCCCCCCAATATGAGCTTCTGAAACAGAAGCAGTCATTAGTCATTACCTCTGAGACACAAGCAATGGCCATTTATTGCTTCAGAGGCACAAGCATTCGTCATTCATTGCTTTGGAGACACAAGCATTTGTAGCCATAAACAAGAAGGTTGATTAAAGACTTGTATTCATTTCAGGTTTATAGCCAGATTTGGCTAAATCTTCCTAGGGATGATAGTCACTTAGGCTACATGAAGAAATTCCTTAGAAAACACTGTTTAGTTATGCCAACAATAGGTAGTGCATTCATTTTCAAATTTCAAGATCAGCTTACTAATTGACGCCATTCATGATTGATGTGTTACGCAATAGCAAGAGGAGGAGAATTGAGCCTAATTATTAGAGGCAGGATGATTGGGGGGCGGGGGAGGAGGACCCCACATGGACTTCTCTCCTTGCTTTTTGGTGTGGTTTGTCAGTTAAGAACACTGATGAGTGTATAAGAGAAGGGCTCCAAATGGGCCCCTTCCTACTAATGGCCTGGCTTGGCTGGCATTGCAAAATTAGGAAGGGTCCACTCGAGGGGTGATGGCTCAGTGGTATAGCCTCTGTCTTGGACCCTAGGATCTCAAAAGGGTTCTGGGTTCAAACCCACTAGTGCATAGATGAAAGTCTAGTCGGCCCTCTGCCACCAAGCTTGACTGTGGCAAATGGCTTGTCAGTTCAGGTCTGCTGTTTTGCTTCAGAAAAAGAAAGAAAAAAGAAAGGGTAGGAAAGGAGCCATTTCGACATTTGCTCCATATACCCAAGGGGTGATGGTCCTGAGGTGTAGGGAGCATATAGCTATAATTCTCGAAACAGGGAGCCTCACCCTTTGCAAACAACTGCCAAAACTAGCTAAAAATAGTAAAATCCAACTGTCAAGGGGCATTATGAGTGTAATGCTCCCCACAGGCAGTCCTCTCAGCTGGGCAAAATTCTGCCTCACAATTGCTCTAAAGAACAAAGGCAAAACTGAAACAGGTTTTTCTGAGTCATTGTAAAACACACGACCTCTGATGGAAACATACTGGCTCTATTGGAGGAAACAACCACACTAGAGGAATCATAGGACAAGGGGACATATAGGAGACTTAAAGATAACATTTGAAAAACATACAGATATTGAATTGGACCTAAATATTGGTGCTAGTCCACAAGGAGTGGACGTCAGGTAGACGCTACTTTGATTGCAATGGCCCATATCAAAAGTTGGAGATCACAATGAATGGAATGTCCCTCCCACAAGGAGGGGAAGTTAGGTACAAGTCAGTACTCCAAAGAGTGCAAGGGCCTGATTTCATGTACTGTAGTACTGGGCTTGTTGGGCAGCAAAGTGCCTAATAATTGTTATATTTTTGTTATTTTTGGCAGTTAAAATAATAATGTTTTTCAATTCTAGGCACTGTACTAAGTAATGAAGCTAGTGCCCTTGAGGGTTTTTTTTTCCAGATTTTCTGCATGGCATGTAAGAACTTTTCAGAATTTTTGGAAATTTCAAAAACGATTAATTTGTGCATAACCAGCCTAGGTACTAGGGTAATAGACACTTGCAACTTTGTAATGTGTACTGAAAACCCATTTCCTAAATAGTATCAAATTGACTAAGTCAAAGGACATCCTATGCCTTTAGTGTCCCACAACAATTTATTAGCACAAGTATGCAATAGTTGTCAAGTTATGTGTGCATGTAATTTCACCCCCTCAAAGAAGAAGCAAGTCCCTTAGGTGTCGATTTTGATAGTTATTCTTGATGTAGAAATGGAATGGGAAATAAACCTATCAAGTTTAAAATAGTGATGTTTGTTCAAGTGCAAAACCTTCAAAAGTTCATTTTTAGTGTGTCTGTAACTAAAATAAGCCACTTTGTTAGGAACTGGAATTTGGTGCTTTTTTAGGATTAGAATAAAAAGGGCAGAAAAAAAGTAGAGATCCCTTATTTTTGAACTGAAAATAAAATGGCAACATATGTCAAAACTTACTCAAAAATTAAATGAATCCTTAAGATAGTTAATGGCAGAGTAGACCTGATTGCTCATAAATATTGAAACAGCAAAGGAAGTAATTACGTGAACCTAGAGGAATAAGAAGGGGAATAACTTAATGAGATGACAAGAGGAACCAGAGCAGCCTCTTTCTGGCTCCTCCATTAAATCAGAAGTTGAAATTTAGGCAATTCTTTAATAAAAAATTTCTTGAGATTTCCTATGAGAAAAAAAAGTGACTACATTAAAAATGCTTTTTACTAATATATAGCCAGTAAAAAAAAAAAAACACCAGTGAAACTAGTCTAAAAGGAAACCTGGAAAGGACCAGCATGTTCTGCCTAGATTGATCCATTACAGGAATTGAACCCAAAGTGGGTGAAATTAGATAGGAGAATTGATGATAAATTTTGTTGGCCAACACTTTAATATTCAGCCTTGAAGCTTCTCCAACCTTGAAGGTATGAGTTTTTCGAGTCAAAGGACACAAACTTGACTTAGGGTTTGCATGATTCATTGATATTGGCTTTGGCAACAGGTTAGAGAGGAAAGTAGAAAAATTTAGGAATCCTCCTATATTTTGGGAACATGCTAGAACATATTGCCAAAATCTAGTGATTTAAAAAAAATTACTCATAATGTGACAACTTTGGGATTTCTTTTGCTCTGCCCTCTTTTTGGTAGCCGGGATGTAAAAATTGACCCCAAAAAAAAACAGCTGATTAGTGCACAGAAAGGTTGATCTGAATTGGAGTTGTAAACAAAACACTTTTTTCCTTTGTACAATCCTTTTACTTACCCCACTATGTGAAGGATTGCCATTTTGGACCTAAGCTAAGTGCAAAATATGGGGTGCATTATAAAAGCAAATATGTCCATAATGTACTACTATCTTTTATGCTTGAATATGAATTGGGGAAGGTATAAGATAAACGACTTGAAGTACATACGACCCATTAATAGTAATACTTAAATGCATTTATTTCACAATTGCTAAAGTAGCACATGCTTAGAATACCCTTGTTTAATATTCTAAATCATTCCAATTATATTTGAAATCATAAGTAGAGGGGAAGCCCAAATGGAAAGGCCATTGTCTAAATCTTTTGTTACAGCATTTGGGATATACATACATACAATCATTGGACTAATTTATTAATTACAATATATCACCAAATAACTGCAATTAAAGACCTGAAAACATACGCAACCAAAAAAAAGCTTTTATAATTTCCAACTATTGGTACAGGTAACGGTAAATATTCAAAACAATTACCTAGTACCAGGAAAAGGTAAATCTTAAATATATACAAACCAGTTAGGGTACACAGACCAGTCAGTTCAGGTATATACTCTAAACCTATTTTATATACTCTTTGACCCTCAAGAATATATGTAAACTCGTTACCCACTCGACAAATATGCATTACCCGTAAGCTGGAATTAAGGAGTATATTGTGAACTCAGGACCAACCTACCTCCTTGACTTGGAAATTGTAGTTAGTTACCTATTCCAAACCCCCTCAACAGTCCTCTAAACCTTTGAAACCCCATCTGACGTCTTATAATCTGGAGCTACTAGAATACCATTTGCACACAAATGAAACCCGATGATGGCCATCCATTGATCCGCCCCATAATCTAGATGTACCGCTCTAGTAAATCCAATCCTTCTCCTTCCCGGTAGAAAGTAAGTGGTTTATTGCAATATCTGTTAGATGGTACACAACAATTCACAAACATTAGTGGTGCAGTAAACACAATACTTGAATTCTAGAGGAAGCTACCGATAAGCTAATGAAGAAAACAAACCTCTCCATATGACTAATTCCATAAGTCCCCCCATAGATTTGATCAATGACAAGCCTAACAATGTTAGCAGAGGAGGAAAATTTTCAAGGAGTTTTATGCTTACATCTAAAGTGTGGATCGAATTATAGTGGACCTCTGCCCAAAAGCTCAAGTAAATTTCTGCACCACCCTATCAAATGCCGTGTTAGATGCAGAAGTGGACAGGCATCACTCTCAGATCAGTACAATGTAACTCATAAGATGTCTTCATGGACCTTCAGGTAAAGCTAGCAAGTTTAGAGACATTGCTTGCCATAGCCATGCACAAAGTTTGTTGATGAAATAAATGCCACGCGTTGCAACAATGGCTCCCACAAAGCATCACACCACGGGACTCTGGAGGATTTGGAAAGCACGGTAGTGACCTCGCTTTGATTTTTGCTGTGTGGGTACAATCTCAATAAAGCATGTGTCCTTGAAGGAGGTGACCAAAGAAATCCTCACACCATACTGCAACCCACCGCAACAGCTTTTTTAATGCTTTATTTCTGCAACTTGGAAGTTCAATTGTCGGGAAATCAGTCATTCTGCTCTCTCCCTCTCTCTCTTTGTTTCCATTTAAACTACTGATCGAGTCTCGGGTCTCAAGTCTATGGCACATGAAACATGATATGGAAAGTCTATTGGTAATCAGAAAAAAATCAGATGTAAATTCATTCCTCCGTAGTGTGATTGGCATATAGTTTCTCGGCATCTCATCTTATTCCACTATCTCTGTTTCTCACTGCAACACTTAATTCCTGTTTGACTGAGGAATACTCCCATCAAGTAAGACAGTAATGGTGCAAACAGATCTGCAAAAGAGATATAGACGCATAATACAGGCTAGTGGAAAGCTAACATAATCAGCAGCAGCTTGCAGTGTTACATGATCACCCCATTCACCACTCCTGCAATTCATGAACTCCAGGTTATCATCTTCAGGACCATACAAAATCAACTCAAATCCAAGACACCTAGGGCAGAAATAACAGCATACAAAGAAAAAGGGGTTTGTAAACAGCAGACTTGGCCATTTTTTCCAGGTAATCCCCATATTCCATCTGGACGTAACCCGAATATGCATCCGGAGTCTTCCTGAGCTGCTCCCACCACCCACACATTGGATTTCCAAAAGAGCCTCATTACTGGTTGCATCCCTTCCTCTGATGACTACATAAGTTATTCCCACTCAGTCACTACTATCTAGATAAAAACCAAGTTTACTCTGTTTTTGCCTCCCAAGCTTCCCTGTGTCCCCCTCCACCTAATGATGTCAAGTTGCAGACCAGAATGACCAAAGGAAAAGAACAAAGGAAGATAGATCTCCATGGTGTCAATCAGCCCACAACTGTACATTGGATTTGATACCCATCCACTTTCTGCAGAAAGTAAAACTGAAGCTTCTGATACTGCACTAAGGCCCGAGGGAGGTGGCCATTTTCCTTCCGTAAGGAAATCCTCTACAATTAAAAACATCCCTTTAAAGTCAAATACCATCACACAATGGAAGGGCTCACAGAAAAGCTTAGATACCTGCTTAACCACTGAGTCTCTCACAAAGTTGTGATACTCAGGAGAGTGATAGAGCTGATCTGATAATGCCCGAAACTGCCATCAGTTCAATCACCCAAACATGCAAAAGTGAATGCCTGCACCTATCACTTCCAGGTAAGTTTCAGTAGAAAACTTATCTGCTAGGTGGACTCCAAAAGTTGGACTTCCCTCCAGACCTCCCACATTCACTTAGCCTAAACCATTCATTGTTTTATCAATTTGGAGAAAATAATCATTCAAGAACCCATATCTAGATATGATTTGGAAGTTGCCACAATTACTTTTGGACACAAGGGTTGCTGTAACAATATCTTCAGCCTGCCAACAGAGTATCACCGTCGTAGGATGCCTCTACACTCCAGCAGCAAGAAATACTCACGCTACTCACCACCTTAGCCACATATAACGACTTGCAGAAATATTCCAGCATTATTCAATCCACAATTGATCTAGAAGACCTAATCCATGCCCACATTTGGCAAGGATAATTTCTCCAATTGAAGTCACAATAATGTGGAAGGTGGGGAGGATAACCTGACAATTCCCATCACCTTCAATTTTCTGTTCACTCAGCCCATACAGGCTCAACCTGTTCTCCCTCCACCTCAAAACAGCCAACCCAACAGGTTTATCTCATGAGGAAAAGGGACTGTCACCACAAAATGGTCTTACAATGAATTCAACTGTGATCTCACTCTGGACACACAATACATTCCTCCTTGTACCCAAGTCAAGACATCTGAAAAAGGAAGTAATGGATTAGATGTTTTCACCTGTCCAGCAAGCGTTGATGATCTTCTGAGGCAACCTTTTGAGTTGGGATATCCGCATTAATTTTTGGAACATGCTGCACAGGTGTAGTCAACCTCCCCAGTAAACATGTGTTGAAAGCATTTGTTCTCAGAAAAATAACCTGGTGATTGGAGTAAAAGATACAGAGATTCAAATGAAAGCCAGATCTTGCTACAGATTGATCACATTATGTAATCCACTCCATAAGGGAACTTGACAAAAAGCATGATAACTGAACTCATCTTGAATCTCTCCACAGGAAGTGTACTCCCCAAGCAACTGAAGTTGTAGGACTAAGTAGGAAAGTTGAGCATACAGGTAATGAGTTGAGCGTGGTAAGGCATCTTGCCATTTCTCTGTCATGTGGGTGATCCTCAGAGAGTACCAGTGATTTTTGTGAGTCATCCTCTTCCAACTTGTAATGCGGAGCTTTGTGAATAAAGCTTGAATTGGTTGAATCCTGGTTCTCATCTTCAGCATTACAGATTCCCTCGCCTATTATCTCCATCTGTCCTTCATCCCAATACAGTATCACTCCATCTTGTCCCAAATGTGTTGAGACCTGGCTGCATCTTGTTGCCACAGCAACTCCATCAACCCAAATCTGTGACATCTGCACCATTTCAAAACAGAAACTGACGCCTTATGTCCACCAAAGTCAAGTTGTTCAGTTTATTGAAGAACACTCTCACACGATGCTAATCTAAAGCAAGCAGTTACAAAGTCGGAATGATAAACCTGCAAATAAAACAATCTCAATAAATGGTATTGATGTCCTATTGCTCAAGTTGAGGACTGTAACTCCCTTAATCTTATAATACCATGACTACAACCCAAGACAAGAAAAGATTAGTTCTGAAAGTCACCCAGGTCATCTTTTCACTGCAATAAACAAGGACTTGCCACTGAACACAAACATGTCTCTTCCTCTCCATAAAGTACTAAATTGATGCTTTTGAGGGCTATCCTTGCTCATAGTTGACAAAATTATTGTGCTATAACTCCCTCATAAATTTTCAAGATCACAACCAAAGAAAGCAAATATGACTTTGGCATTGACAGACTTAACTTGTAAACACACATGCTGAGAAGAATTACCATGACCTGAAAACCATGAACTAAATTTGTCATGCCAAATGCATTCCCAAAGTATTTCAATCACGGGAATAGCAAGAATACAGCTCAGGCTACACCATTCTAACAGTCTACCTGCTTCAAACATAGGGACAATAGGACCTGTGGCTTCTGAAGTTTTGGCAGCAACTAGTATTTCAAACTCCCAGGTAGTTATAATTTCATCATTGGCAACTGTGTTTCGCCCACACAGTGTTGCCATATCCAGAATCCTATAAGGCCTATTTGTCACACCTCAAACCACAGACAAGTTACCATCATCTCTTCATGCATCATATCATTCCATGACTCAACCTTCACAAATTCACTAGGGCATGGCATACCCATGCTTGAGGAAAACCTAATTGATGAGTGACAAACTTCTGTGAATAACTCATCAGCTCAGTGATCCAAAACTGAAAAAAGATTTGTACAACTTACATAAATCTAACAGGCAGGCCAATAAAGTCAAAACTTTAACTTAGAAAAAAGCTTCAAAAAATTCTGATACCTCAAAGGAATGTAGTTGCAGACTCTCCCTGTTCTGAAGAACGCCTTTTCACATAGCCCAGAAATCAAGAAGCCTGTACGATTGGCATGCACATATGGATCAGCAGCCCTCCAGGGACAAGCAGTAAATTCTGCAATCCTTGTCAAAAGAATTCGGAAACACTCAGAAGATATATATCTGTATTGAAACATTTTCAATGCATCAACCAGCAGTTAGAGGGACCGTCTCATTGTAGTAAAACTGCTTCCCTGGTGACGTTGTGCATGGATGTGTAACTGAGAACGGCAAAAAGGTATCGTCACGATTGTCCAATAGAACAAAACAGGTTCACTGCAGCTGCTAGCCAGACTCATCCAATGTGCAACCGGCCACAATACAAAGTCCTTAAGCAAGATCGATGTCAAACAGCTCAGAAACGCGAATTGAGACTACGAATCAACAACAGCAGATGCAATGACCGAAATTCTGTAGACGAAAGATCGCAACAAAAAACCTTGAAGCACGCAGCTTGATGTGATATACAAGACAAGAAACCAAAATTGTGGACGTCCGTATGCTTTCAAAGAACTAGTCAATTCGTTCAACGACGACGAAAACTTCTCTGGGATTCCAGACAACTTATTACCGATGTCCAGAGCAATTGTGGACATCTGTATGCTTTCAAAGGAATAAATATGCAGAACATTAAGTGCATCATTATCCGCTGAGACTTCTTCAACGACGAGGACGACGAAAACCTCTCTACGATTCCAGACAATTTATCACCGATGTCGAGAGCAATTGTGGACATACGTATGCTTTCAAAGCAATAAATATGCAAAACATTAAGTGCATCATCAGTCGCTGAGACTTCCTCAACGACGAGGACGACGAAAACTTCTCTACGATTCCAAACAACTAATTACCGATCTCCAGAGCAATTGTGGACGTCCGCATGCTTCAAAGAACCAAACGGGGCCATGGCGTGTTGTTGCTCACGTCTTTTCGGAATCGAGAATTTTTTAAGAAAATGGAAAACGTAAGTGCATCATCATCATCCTCCGCTCAATTCTTCAAGAACGACTTCCGACGATGACGACGACGAAAACTTGGATATGCCAAAACAGAAGCGCATGAACTCCGGAACTAATTCCGGAATGCTTTTTGTTTTGAAATCAGAAGGCAAAATTGAGTGGCAATGGCGAATGCTTCGTACCTGTTGCGCTAAGTGAATGGATGGCGATGTCGTGCGATTACAGAAGAGACGTGGAAGGCTAGCTTCTTGTGAGTAGGAGGAAGTGTGACGGGAGAGAGAGTGGAGGTTCAAAGGGCTTTGCTTTGGTTTGCTTGCTTACGGGCACAGACAGCGAGGGCTACAAGGTGCCGGCCAGCTTGCTACTTACAGGACAAGAGGTGGAGTCCCGCGAGGCCCACCTACGTTTCGCACGTGGATGATGAGGAAAATTTCAAATTGCTTCGACTGTTTATTCGTTCCCGCTAAGTTATAGTTTCTAAACTTATATTTATGTGTAATGGCTAAGGACACAGGACTTTTCTGGGAATGAGAACCCGGCACGAGGTGGGAGCTGTGTAAGTGTGCGACCTGAATTCATCCCCAGAACACCCCCCACCCCTTCAAGGTCGTTACCAGTGTTGGCCGGTTCTTGGTTTTCTCAGGAACCGTCAGGTCCGGGTCTAAATTTCTTTAAGCGTAAAGACTCCCCAGTTCCGGTCCAGGTAATATTTTCAAAAATTAAGACTCTTCAGTTTTGGTGCAAGGTCAGATTTTCTTGACCAACCCTTTCGGGTCCAACAGGTCCAACTTTTATATGAACCTATGGTTCTAGGTTTAGGCTGGGTTCAATTCCATCTTATTTTTGGGGATGGTTTGAAAGCTTATTTCAAAAACAATTTTGATTCTTTTGAATTTTGGTGTTCCCAAAGTATTCTCACCAAGTTTTCAAAAAAATTTCATGATGTTCACATGACGTTTTTTAAAGTTCCCAAAGTTGTCAAAGTGTTCCTCAACATGTTCCATGTGCAACAAAAGAAAAAAAACATAAGAAGTAGTTAGCCAACACTGATCTCCACTCAAGTGGGCCCTATTTGAGCTTATATTCAACATAGAGAACAACTTGAAGAACATTGCAACATGTTTGTGTAAAGGAACATATTAAAAAAATATGTTGAACCTAAAAAAAAAAAATTCCCACCCACCAACCTACTATCCCCTCATCGACCTTCTCACCAATACATTTAAATTAAAAGTAGACTCTTACCCATCTACTTTGTTGCAACCTTAGCTTTGGGCTTGCGACCAAGGCAAAAGGGTTGCAAGGTTGCGGGCCAAAAGGGAGCCCATGAGTTAAGGCAAAGAGGTCGCAAGGGTGCGGGCCAAGAAGAAGCTCGGGAGTCACATCACATACTCCCGGGAGTGTAAGGGAGTGTAAGAAAGTGTGAGGGAATGAACCTTCACACTCCCAAGGCAACTCCCACTTTGAGAGATGGAATCCTGGTGGACTTTTGAAACTTTAGAGAACAATTTTAGGGGTCAAAACTCAATGGCTTGTGGCGTTCTTTGTATCATTAGAAAGCTTGTGGAATGTAGATATCTAAAATGGGCTCACATTGTTCATTTGGACATCTGAAACACAAGTTATGGCAAAAAGAAGGGCTAGGAGTCAAACTGTCAATTTGATTCCCGACTAGAAAAAGTCGAGTATCGACTTGATTTTACTTGGCTGCAGAGGGTGTGCGACATATTGTTGGAAAGCTCTTGATGAAAGCTACAAATTTGCTGTAGACCGCATCTCGATCCGAGGTCTGCTTGCAAAGTTATGGGGTTCCAAAATCACGGGAGTCCTAACCGGCACGATTTTGGGAGTCCCGGGAGAGAAAATCCATTTGGATGTAGGCTCCATGGCCAGCCATAGAATATACTATAAGGGGGAAGGTGGTGGTTTCCTCCAAGTCCGGGCCGTGGTGAGTCTAATGTGTCCGTGTTGCCCGTGGCTCGTCTTAGCACCAAGGGTGCTCCAACTATGCACTAACCACTTTGTGTGGGTTGTGTGCAGGCTCGTGTGAGTGAGTGAAGCTTGTCCATTCTTCCTAGTCCCATCCTGTAGCTCCAACATGCCCCTCTACCCTTCAAAGTGTTGTGAGCTAAAGAGCGTGCCTCGATTCCTCTCTCTTTCGTTGTCTTTTACTTAGATTCACATTTGAGTCTTTTAAAAAGTTGGGAGTGTGTCATACCTACTCGCCTATAAATTTAAAATGTGTTATTCTCATCCCCGCCCACCTATTCACCCCCATCTATTTATCTACCTACCAAACCCCACCTACTTGGTTGGCATTCCAATAAACCCCCAATGGTTGAAAATGATGAGGAAAAAATAAAATGAAGATATTGCATGGAACTTAGTCTTGTTCATTGAAGCAAATTAATAAGGGCATGATTAAAGTATTTTGTCACCCCCTTGTGTAAGGGTATTACAAATAGACATTGTTGTAAACACGATGTTTAACTATGTTTTGAGGGTATTGTAAAATCTTTTGAAAATCCAAAGTATGTGAAACCTTGTAATGAAGGTATTGCAGGTTGTACTCTGAAAATGTTTTCCACAATGGGGGGTATTGCAAAACCAACACATTTATGCATGTTATACACATTTTTATCAAACAATTAGGCTTAGATTAAACAATTTGATTTGCTTGTTTTAATGGTGAATTTAAGCAATGTGGATTAGATTTAACAATATTATTTTTCACAATTATTTATGTTATTTAACATTAAGGTTTTAGAATTTTGGGTTATGGAGACAAGAAATATTTATGATTTTTTGCACCTTTTAAGCCTAATTAAAATCAAACCTAATATGAATTTTGGGGGGAATTTGGCATTTGCACATTTATGCCACAATACATTTTTTTCCTTTTTTTTTTGAAGAGAATGGAGAAAGGCTCACGTTGATAGACTAAATTAAAAGGTAAGAAACACACCATGGTTACCATTCATTTGTTTATTTCATTTAGTTTCTCCAAATTAGGGTTTAATTAGTGGTTATAATAAAGTCTCATTTAATTTGTCTTTGAATATTGGCTTCAATAATGACTATGTGTATTTATTTTCTTAGGGTCATGTATATATAGTTGTTTAGAATTAACATCGTTCATAGTGTCCACCATTGGAATGATTTAAGGTTTAATGTTTATTTCTTTAATGACATCCATGTTGATCTATCCATGGATGTGTTTTCATCTAGGGCCAAAACGTCATTAAGCATTAGTGGCATTGCCCTTGAACATTAGTGATACAATATTCTCTTTTAATAAACTCCTTTGTTTTTTTTAGCTTTTACTTAGGGAATTTTACATATGGATCATCATGGAGGTATCAATTGCATGTGGGTATTGCACATTTTGATTGAAAGCCCTACATATATTCAATTGATTGTTTCCAAAATGATAGGGAACTATTATTTTTACATAAGTCTAAATAGCCATAAGAGGGTTGCATGGTTTTTTTTTTCCATTTGTAAACTATTGCTTGTTTATGGGTTATGGTAAAGTTCACTTCTAAAGTTTAAGGTTTTGTTGATTAGGATTTAATGGCTTTGTTGATTAAGGTTATTACGATTTGTAAACTTATGAAGGTATTCCATGGGTTTTCACAAGTTGGGGACTCCTATTACAAGGTTATTTCTTTGGCAATTCAGAGCATGGGATGAACTCCATTGTCCCAATCCATCAAGATCCAAAACTTGGCAAAGTCACATTTTTTGAATGTGGACTTGGTGTGGAAATATGGGTTTAGGCATGGAGGCCAAAACAAGGTGGCAATTGAAACCACATACATCCCTCATGCTTGTGTTTTTGAATTTTTGTATGGTGAACGAAGGAATATGCAAATTATGGTTGAGTGGAACATCTCCAAGAATTTGTCCCTTCAAAAAGATGTAAAAAAACCAACAATAAATAATCACCTTAGACATGGTATGGTTTCAAAATTTAAAAATCCATTCTAGTGGTCATGTTTGCAAATTTTAAGGTTAGTCATTTTTGTGTCTTTTGATTTGATTAAGTGGAAATTATGTTTTCTAGGTATGAATGTGGTTATGGGCCAAAGGACCACTGCAAAGACCCCAACCACATGAGGTCAATCAAGTGCAATTATTTGGCCCATTTTTCCATTAAGAGGTTCTACACACAGCCAATGTGGTGGAAATCATTTTTTACCATCGGACTCACATTTGAGCCAATGGAGATCCTACTCACAGTGCATGTGACCCCGAATCCACATCATGGATGTTGGCATATGCTCCACATGTGTCTCATAAGTTGAAAGAATTTATGTGGACCTAATTAGGGTTAAGGTACACCATGAAGCAAATTTATGACAAGCATAAAGAAATTTGGTGGGCATTGATGAATGCAAGTGAATAGATAACTAGGGATAATTTCCTACAACTCCAAGATATCGCTTATTTGGACCAAAAACATGAGAGGGGCATTTGGTGTTTGCACAAAAACCTAGCGTTTTCCATCCAATCATGGGTTTATGTTCATCTTGATGATGTTTTTTATTTTTAGGATGTAAGTGAGGTGAATGGGATTCAGACATAAGGATCCAAACACCTACATAGCTTTAGGCCATGTTCCAATTCGGTCACAACATGCTTATTTCTACGAATGCCACATTTGGCACCAACGATGTGAAATATCACCTATTCACATTGATGGCGTTTGATTTTCATCACATAGGGGTGTTAGTTGCTTGGGTTATCATGAATTGACAAATGTGTGAAAACTTGGTGGAGTGGTTGAGTGCCTTGTGAGCAGAGCTTCTCTCACATATGCCACATTGGAAACCATCATGTTTCATTGTGGATGATGCCCCACAAGAATTCCAAGCATTGCAATAGGTTGTACATTGATTTTTTATTTTTTGTTGCATTGTCTTATGTTTTGGTACTATGTTAGTATGGAGATTTTGTAACATATTTATTGTTCATGGTAAGCATATTGATGTTGAATGTACCATGGTAGGATTGTGTGGGGTCAAAAACCTATCCCAAATTTTTTTTGCACATGGCATGTGTTGAAAGCATGGCATTTACGTTCCATGGAAAAAATCAAAGATTCAAAAGTGAGGCATGCAATGTTTGATTGCCTTCACATAGTGATGTTCATGTCCATCAACCTAGATGAAACCATTGATAATGTCAAGGCACTTGGGAGGGAGAAGGTGGTGGAAAGTTTTGATAACCTACAACCTAATGTTGTTTGGATAAGATATTTTTGGGTTTATTATTGCCAACTTGGTAAGTAAATGGTCCCCCTTCCAAGTATGGCATGTTTTAAAACCTTTTTGCAATGGATGCATTACAAGTTGCATGTTCACTTTTCACACATATTCGAATTACATCATGGACTAAAAGTATGTTGCGCATGTTCATGAAGAGCTTTGGATGGTTGGGCTTCATCAAGTGTTGCATTCAAATCAAGACACACAAACTAGCATAAAAGCTTATCACAAGACTTTGAAACGTCGGTTCTTTCTTAAAACCAAGGGTTTGAAGGGGTGTCACATCAACTAGTTAGTGCGGAAACTAACCACGACAATGGCATGACATTATATGCACCAAGTTGAGATGAAGAAACAAGGGTTCATAAAAACCAAGGTCATGGCATGACTTGTGGTGGCAAATGTTGACAAAGCTTTGGATTCCACACTCCAATGTGATCCCACCTACCTTTGAGGGGGATGATGGTGATGGTGTTTGATCATCCTAATGTTACCTACAAGATTCATGCCTTTTTCATTGAGTACACAAGTTGTGCCCCTTTCATCGAATATGCAAATTGCACTTGTGAATGGGCATAGTGAGGCAACTTTTGCAAACATCAAATTGTTATTCTATTGACTTATCAACCTTACAATGGATAATATCATTGAATATTGTGGCACGTATTATGGAATTCGTTGTAGTGGTTTGAAATGCATGTTTGTTGACTTGGCATACTTATAGGGTGAAAACATGGTAAAATATACACAAAAATAGTGTAAAAAACAAAATATTAGGGTCCTTAAAGAAAAGGACTAACAAGTCAATGATTTTATGGGGATAATAATTTTTTTTGGATATTATTTCTTAACTATTGTTTGCATGGACTTCAAAATTTAAATTGTTATAAACATGTTTTTAAAAGCTACTCACAAGAACTTGAATTGGACCTAAAATTTGTGGTAGTTTGAAAAGTAAACTTCAAGTATTTGAAAGTAGGTGAAATGTTTTTACAACTATTTAGTTTTTTTTCCAACCTCAATATTGATGTGGTGAACATTCTAATATAATATTTTTGGTTAATCAAGTTTGTTTTCATAACTAAAATCATCCCCAACCCTAAAAAAATGGGGGATATTTTTTGGGATATTTTTGGGGTATTTTTCAAGTCCAAATGATATGACACAAAATGCTTTTAAAAACTAGAAAGAGGCTAGAGATGCCCATGAAAAAAAAAGGTTTCATTTGTTTTGAAATGTTAAAGGAAGGTTGGAAGTTTGAAAAACTATTTATGAAACTTACAAAATTGCTAGAGTTAAATAGAGAGACACAATATGATTTTAGAGTTTTATTAGTATTTGAAACCATAGATTTATCATGTTTTTAGTTTTGATTTCTATTTTCAAGACTATAAATTTTTTATATGACTCAATTTTGAGTAAAATAGAAGTGTGGATTTGATGAAAGAACATGGATTTTATTCTATATTGTTGTGTTTTAGCTTTCTGATAATCTAACTATATTCTGACCATAGATTTTGTTTTAAAGAGGAAATAAAATTTGAGTAGAATGAACAATAGTTGTAAGAAAGAAATTATGTGAAACAATCTACCAGAATTGTTTTGAACAACTAAAACCACAAATTTTAAGTGATGAAATGAGTAATTGAAGTGATTTAAGTAGGCAAAGAAAAATTCTAAGATAAAATTTGCGTCCACATTTGGTGACCATATTGGGGACAAATTTCTTTTTGTTCTAAAGCAAAAAGCAAAAATAAATTTTTGAGTAGTTTGGATTTATTTGAGAACGTTGTTTTTTGTAAATTTCGAAAAATTGGAAGAGGAGATATTATTTTATGGTAGATTTAAATTTTAAATTTGTTTGGCAGACAAAAGACGAAGGTGTAAACGATTAAGGTTGTAAGGACTTAAGTTAGAAAATATACCAAGAAACCAAGGAAATTTAAGATTTGCACAACAATATGCATCGAGATGGTGATTTGAAGTTTACAGAGGTAAATGGATCAAAAAGCCAAGTGGTAGAACAAGAATTTTAATTCAGAAAAAAATCATGCAAACCAAGAGGTGCATGAAACATTGAATTAGTAGAAGACTGGGATGTGGATGACAACTATGATCCTAGTATTTTAAAATGGGTAGATACGAATTGCCCAAGAACCTTTGTGTATGTTTGGAGGACGCATTACCATTTCAAACAAATAATAGAAGCAGAAGAATAAAAAAAGATAAAAGAAATCTAGAATGTAAAAGTTACAGCTATGAGGATTTAGTCGTGTTGGTTCAAACTTTTTTTAGATTTTGTGCCTTTTGTAGAATCATAGAACATGTTATTATAGAATGTCCATAGATTGGTAGTGAAGTAAAGGATGGATTTGTTAGACATGTGGGACAACAGATGTTAGACAAAGACTTTGTAGAACAATCAAAGATGAAAGAACATGTCCACAATAGTTTAGAAAATAGGTTGCAGGAAATTGGTTTGAGTGATGCACAATTTGTACAAAATAGACTAAGAATGTGTAATTCTTTTAGTGTGGATAGAGTAAAACCATTTTTTGTAAGACCAATTTTTATACCACAGAGAGTATAATTGAATGTTGTATAATTGGAGGCTAGGATGGTCAAATTACATACTAGGTATTACTGAATACTCAAGGTGGAAGGCAAATAGACCAAATCTATGAATATCCAAGCCGAATAAGGATACCCATTTCAAGACCTTAGACAATGTACACAACACCGATCATAATGACTCAAGCAAACATATCCATGGGAAGGCCATCACTGATTCCATTAAATTGTGAATGACAGAGAACTGGATTGATGGTGAACACTACAAGGGGCTCAGTGCCTAGACCATGTCGATCACCTTTGAAGTATCCAAATTACAAAAAAGATGCAAATCCAAATGTTCATGTGACAATGTTTCAAGTGGCTATTAGAGTGAATGGAGAAACCTTTGAGGAGTATATCATCAATGCATTCAATTATACATTGAGAGAGATGAGATTAGATTGGGGTCATAGTTATATGTGAGAATTTTCTAATTGTATTTTTTTGGAGTTAACCCAAACATTCTGTAAACGTCATTGGAAGATTCAAAATGGCAAACAAATTTACATGGAGTTCAAGAATTTCAAATAAGGAGAGACTAAACAGGTCGAGGTGTATTATGAACGCATACAACATTTGCCTCATGGATTGCAAACACCAACCACATACAATTTTTGACCATTGTGTTTCGAACAAAATTATAGTCCTCTCTAAGGATTGTGACTACAAGAATGAAGGGACCATGTTATAGTTGCATACAGAGGTGGTTTTGTTATGTGAAGAAAGGACAACACTTGCAAAAGTTCAAAAATGCATGTACCACAATTTTTAAATTTGCAACAACAATGAAACCATATGTGGAACCAAGAAAGACTAGCAAACATTGCACAAACTATGGATGAAATAATCATAATGTGGAAAAATGTAGAGTCAAGAAGGAGGAGCCCACTATAGTAGCAATAGAAGCTACAAATCAACCTTAAAAGGGTCAAAAGAATAACTTGTATACTTGCCACATCTGTGGTTTAAATGGGCATAAGATGATGGACTATCCCAAGTTTATAGAATTGCAAAAAATGTTCCAAGGGAAAATGCATCAAATTTAGAAGGGAAAGTGGTAGTTGAGGTCAAAACACTCACTATAGATGTGAATGTAATAAACGTTAATGTTGTACAAGAAACATATATAATCACAAAAGACCAAGTGTTCTAAAAGAGAGAACAAATGAAAAATAAAAGTACTGCAGACTAGGAGGAGGAGAAATTGAAGAAGGTGATGGTAAAAACAATTCAACATTGTAAAAAACACAAGCTATTAGTGAAGGATCTTTTACATCAATAGACGGATGGAACACTATGTGGCCATGTATGCCTAATACTACACCTTCTATGGAACCTCAAAGGGTCCAATTTTTTTAAGGTGTACCAAAATCTTGTCACAATGATATTTTTTTGGTTTTTTTTACCTAGTCCTTTTTTACCATATAAAAACACATTTATGGATGATTATGATGGAATCTAAAATTGTAATGGTCTAAAATATAGTCCTTCTAAAATATTTGACAACTTTTGACTCATTATTTTTTATGGGGATCAAAATGTAGGGTAAAAAAGGATTGCATTAAGGACTAGGTCCTTTTTGTCTTGTGTAATACACCTTAAAGGATTTTCACCCTAGAAACCTCAAGAATTTGTAGTCTCCCAAAGTAAATTGATATTGGTAAAAGAGATATTTCAAAATATCAATAGGTAGATGTTGGAAACCAATTATACTTTGAAGACAATTATTGAAAATGACTCCTAAGTTGAAGAGATATTTCTAGTAGAAAATGAAACTCAATAAACCATAGATTGTAGTTAATACATTAACAAAACAACAATACCATATGTAGCAATAGAAATAGCAACATCAATAATCATCATTAATAACCATTTGGTAGTTATTTAGGTACAAATTGGAAAAAACACTATAAAGAATGTTTTGTTAGATGGAAGGTTTGGGGTAATATTATTACAGAACAATTGAGATTGAGGTTAGGGTTGTAAAAGCCTAACCCACACCATATAATTTGAAGATGGTAAATTAGACCATAACAAAGCCAGTGGGATTGATCCATGATCTAAAGATACATGTTCACATGATACCCTATGATACTACGTTTAATGTATTGCAAAACAATGTGATAGATGTTGGGTTAACCCTTTACAATGAAGAATGATGTTTTGTACATAATGGGGTAGGACAACAAATTGAGGAGGTGTTTGTCAACCACATAAGCTCAAAAGGCGATGAAAGAATTACATGAAGGAATAGTAGGATGACACTTTGCAACTAAAATCACACAAAAAAAGATTTTAGATGCAGGGTATTAGTGGCCCACAATGTATAGATATGTTAATGATTTTTGCAAATCATGTGATGCACATCAACATATTAGAGCGTTGGCTACACAGAGTTTGGCCAAATTAGTAACAACTCTTCTAGAAAAACCATTCATGAAATGGGGCTTGCATTTTGTGGGACTAATTAAACTAGTAGGAAGGTATACAAGGAACATATACATATTGGTGGCCACAAATTTTGCAACCAAATGGGTGGAGGCCAAAACGTTAAGGACAAACACTGTAGTAATAACATCAAAGTTCTTGTATGAGTGTATTTTTACTAGATTTGGATGTCCATTAATTATAATCATAAATTAGGGGGTGCATTTTATAAATGATGTTATAAAACATTTAACAAATCATTTCTTACTAAAAGATGTTACTTCTACTACTTATTACCCATAGGGGAATGGTCAAGTAGATTCCACTAACAAGGTATTGGGAACATTACCAACTAAGTTGGTTAGTGACAATAAAACAAATTAGGATGAACATTTACCCACAGTCTTGTTTTCTTACAAAACATCATATAAGGTAACTACAAGGTATACACCATATTAACTTGTTTATGGGTTACATCCTTTAATGCCTACAGAATACATTATGCCAATTATCGATAATTACCACAAAGAATGAAATCTAGTGAGGGTTTTAACAAGTAGGGTGTTAGAGTTAGAAAAGTTGGAAGAAGAAATCATACAATTTGAAGTTAAGTTTGGAACTTAGTAGTGGAATAAGGCTTTGTAGAGTTAACAAAAGAATATAGAAAAATCGTTCAAGTTTAGTGATTTTGTTATGTGGGTCCCAAAGGGGAATAAGTCACATTTGGGAAGGTTCACCAGAAAATGGTTTGGACCATACATGGTACAATACGTGTTGCTTAACAATATAATCTTATTGGTGACACTAACTAACTTTGAACCTAACCTTGTATTTGTAAATATTAACAAGCTGAAACCATATCAATTTATTGCATCTGAGGTGCAAAATTTTGAATTATCTAAAAAACAATTTACTAAAAGGAACCACAAATCACAAATCAACCACAAAGAAGAAGGTGAATGCATAATTGGGTGTTTCAATATTGGTAGAAATTACACTCCCTATAAGTCCTTACAAGATTCTTTAAAATCATTCAAATGGACATGGTTTTTATTTTTAAAAATTTTATTATTCTAATATTTGAATAATGTATGTTCAATCACCTACAAAACTTCCCAAATCTATGTGAGAACTTATATTTAATGTAGCTGATGTCATTTTTAAATTTGGAAGTCCTAAAAAGGAAACCCACAAAGTTTTTAGGAATAATGCCTCGTCTAAAACTTTCAAAAAATATGCTTTTGGAACAAAAAAATTGAAAAACAAACAAAAATTGAACTTCATATGGACTTATGAAAATATGGTCAAATTTTAACCATTCAAAAGTCCTTAACTATCAAACGATTAAGGTTTTCAAATAAAAGATTCCTCGTATGAATTTATCATCTTGTATTATATCATACATCATACATCCAATAACAAATTTGGAATGTGAATCAATATATATATATATATATATATATATATATCCATTTTGTGATGGTTTAATCAAATGACAAGCCCATATTTTTTGACTTCAAAAGTCCATTACTACTAACAAATGAGTTTTTTATCAATAAACAATCATACAATTCTCTTCATAATGAAATTTTTATCTTAGATCCAAATCCCAATTAAAAAATCTAAGTACATATTAATCACCATATGCATTTTATTGAAGGGTGCCCATGAAAAAAACATCATTTCGTCACTATAATGAGACACTTGATTGTGCATCTACCTAGGAGTCCAAGAGGATAGTAATACAAATGAAGATGAGGATGATGAAGTAGCATTACGATGACCATAGATTAATAATGACAAATTGGTGATTAGGACCACAGATGAATATGATGACTCACCAACAAAATCAACTGACCCAACTGATAAATTGGATGACGATATGGCTGAGTTGGAGTAGACTACAACATGCATGGCAAAGATGGTGAAATATGAAGTGGAAGATGGTGAGGATGTCATTTGGATGCATAAAGAAAATCAAAGTGTATCTGAGCAATTGATGGGTAGTAACTATTTCCATGTGGATGTACAAGAATGAAGCCATCATGAAAGGAATGAGGTGCTTGAAAAAAATGAGCAATTAATGTAAAATGGCAAGTTGCCCTAAATGAAAAAATAGGAAAAGGGTCTAGTTGTCGAATTTTTTAGCATTCAAAGTTGTTCCTAAACAATTTTGTGATTTTCAATGTGTGTTGCAACATGAGTGACGAGAATGCACTTGAAAATTTGCAGAGACTTGCAAAATAGTTAAAAACACAAAAAATTACAAAGTGAGAGAAATTGAAAAAACTTAAAGAAAAACATTATACAACATAAGTTCTTATAAGGTAGAGGGAATTTTAGGTTGAGTTGGAGAGACAAGCGGGTAGACCAATTTATAATATTGTGCCATTGAAAACGATTTCACCCTTGGCATCACCATTGTCATCAAAGTGTCAGGAAGGGAAACAATTCAGAAAAAAATTTGGTGAAGTAGTTAAATGTGCATAATACATTGAGGAGACAACAAGACCACTATTGGAAAGGCTATAAAAAAGAATTTTCAAAAGGCGAACAAGAGTGGTGACAGGGACTAGTGCAACAACACAAGAACCTGTGGAGATCCAAAAGTCAAGTGACAAAAACGAAGAAAAAGGTGTTGGTGTAGTGGGTATTTGTAAACTAGAGTGGATCACTTTTGAATAAAATTTGAATCCATAATAGTCTTTATTGAAAAAGTTTAGTACAATCTAAGAAATTACAACCATTAAATTCCAAAGCTTAGTCTAATATGAACCATATTTTTTCTAGCTATGATAGGTAGTCCTATATCACAATGTAGGCACTATAGGCATCTAGATGTCATGGAAAATCATGGGAATTTCAAATTTAGGGGATGTTAACATAGGGACTGGGGTAGTCGTGACATAGAATGTGGGCATTTTGACCTAAGTGGCATAGAAAATCCTCAGAGTTGCTCAACATGGCAATATTCAAATTGTGTACTTCACATTCTTTGTTGAGTGTCAAGTGTGTAGTTTTGTTGTTTTGTACAAGAGTACTCATTTGAGATTGAGTGGTCAGTGACAACAGGAGGTGAAATGATGGCTTGCCAAGCCCCACCCACATGTAACGGAAAGTCTAATATTAGTGTAAAATGAGTAAAATAGGAGGGTGAGGTGCATTTCAAGGGACAAAAGGCAAGTTTTGCCACTCCTTTGTATGTTGTAATAACTGAACTTGGAAATGGTGGCTTGATGTCCATAAAAAAAATTGCCAAGAAATATGATTTGAGCTGTGAAAGGTTGAGTCCAAAGCGAGTGAAAATGCTTAGGGATACTACCTTGGAAGAAATCAACAAGTTCTTTGGACCTATTGTTAACAAAAATAGCTATAACTACAAGTTCACAAAGGATCCTATTTTTATTGAGAAGGTGGAAAGGTTGTGGATGGTGGTACACCAAAAGGCTTGTGTGCCAGCATCAAGGCTATAATCACTTGGAATGGTTTGAGGATTGATTTGTGAAAGGTTGGGAAAGCTTATGAATTGGGCTATGTACACAGAATGGACTAGCACTGAACAACAATGATGCAAGGAAAGGGTAGAGCAAATTTGATCTATTAAGCTTTGATGAGAAACCTGATTGTGGGCCTTATACACTAGAACAAGCACTTGGCCAAGTAATCAAATGCTTAGGTATATTAGTTGCCCTTGATTTTATTTTTTGAAATTTTAAACTATTACAAGCCAAAAGATAATGAAGTTCCAAACTTGCTACCAACTTGCCTTCATATTCTTTGTTCTTCAAAGATTTTTGCTATTCCTTTTCTTGTTTTGAGTGTTGTTATAAGTGAAATTTAAATTCTTGTAAAATATTTCACATTACTATAACAACATATTTACATTTCACATGCATATGTTCACTATCTCTGTTTTAAGTCTCCACAAACTTAACACCACTATTCATTTCAACATCAGATTCATGGTTATTGCATATAACCAAAATCTACACTTCAAAATACATTGTAAAAAATTCCAAAAACAATATTATAATATTTTTCATCATACTCTAATACTACAAAAATTTCACACAAGATATGAACATAGAATTCATTGTAGAAGTCTATGCTTTTCTTAATTACTAAAAACATGAATCCAAATTTTAACATAGTCCCATGTTTTGTTGAAAAAAAATCCAAAACAACATTTAAAATTTGTGCTATATTAAAATAGAATTTGTGGTTTTCTATTGCAAGTACCTACAGTTCCTCCTCCTTTTCTCTAAAACTTCGTGTTTCATCTTTTCTCCTTGTTCTTTAAAACTCTAACCTTTTGAATTGTTCCAAGTCACATCATCATGATCAAAACAACAAGAATTCAAAATTCAAACTAACAAAGTTCCCTAATCAATCCCTATTTTAACTACCTTGTTCATCCAAAACCACATATTCATCCTACCCCCTTTAATAAGTGCATTAAGATTAATGGCTTACTATCTTTCTTCAAAAACCATTTTCTTTGAATCATTTTGAAAACCCTAAATAGGTCTATTTTTTGGCCAAATAATCAATTTGGTGTGTTTCCAACTTTTGGACCCTTCTTGTTACCTACATTGTATGGCTCTTTCATTTAGTTCTATGTTATGATCTTCAAGTTTATGTTGTTGTACTTACCTTCTTAAATTGTATTCAGCACTTATGTTTGTAGTGTTCCATCACCATTTTTCTACTATTAGGACAGGGCAAGTTGTCAGTTCTTTACACACAAAATCTGCACAATTACTTGTTACCTTTCATTGTTCACGTTCATCCATGGGAGGTTCAGGCTACACAAAAGACGTTTCCATATGCTCTCTAATCAAATCACTTTGAAGATGATTCAAACGATACCATCATTGACGTTCCCTGTTCTTTGCCTTCCATTTAACTTCCTTTGATTCCAATCTTTGCTAAATTTGTGGCCTTCCCCCATGACCTCACTTTTCTTTTAGTTTATGTGAAGCCATCTCTCATGCATGTATTTTGTAAATCAAATTTTGGTTTTATTATTTTTGCACAACAACAAATTTGGGTCCACATATGTACATTATAAGAAAAATAGTCAATTTAACCTTCAAAATATGCAATTTACATCAATGTAAAAAAATTCCCACCTTACATTCAGTTACACTAGTAGTTCAACATAAAAGAAACAAGATGATAAATAAGATTTGGAGATGATATTGACACATGTACAAATGGACATTTAGGAAACCATTGTAACCAAAATAAGATAGTTTAACAATATTTTTAGACCAACAACTTGCATAACTATGATGTGCAATGTATTGATTATGGGTCTTGTTCATAAGTCTACCTAAACCTCAAGATTTATTAAATAGAGTTCACCCAACCCCTTCATGCAGATTAGGCAAGATCTCATTTGAAATGAAATGAATTTAAAGATCTCTTCAAGCAATAGTTTAAGACATGTGCTAACTTACAAGTTGAATGGTTGACACATGGCAAGTAATGTTTGACAAGCACACCAAGAACTACCATCATGTCAAATTATCAACTGCAACTTCTTGACATTGTTGCACCATAGGTTCATTCAATGTCAATAAACTTAACAATTTCAAAGTTGAATACTACACAACAATGTTTATTATAGGAAGTCACCACAAATTAGTCCTTTAAACACTTAAAAGCTTAGAGCACATAGAATAAACAAAATTGAATGCGAAACATGATTCCTATGATCTAACCATGTCTCCTATGCTTTGTGGATATGCACCTATTTTAATTTCCTTGAGGTTTATTCTATTCTTACAACCCTATTTGATAATTTCAAATCATGCTTAACAAAACTTTTATATATCTACACACTTGTTCATCATCTTTGCATCATTGAAACATCTCCCAACCCCTTCATGCAAATTTGTAAGGTCTCAAAATGAGATCTCTCTAGATCTATTCAAGCATTAGTTCAAGGCATGTACCAAATTGCAAGTTGAATGGTTGATAGGGCATTACACTGCTTGTTGGCAACATAAACAATCATCATTAGATTTAAATCAAGTGTAGCCTTGAAACACAACACACAAACTATAAAGAAATAACAAGTCATCATTTCATGAACCTTTGATGAGCTAGTTTGGCAAAAAAAAATTGTTTTAGCCATTAAAATGGAAGATCAACATCTTGCCCCTAAAAATTTGAAGTTGGTTACACATTTCTTCAAATTAATACACCAAAACATCATATCAAGAAGTTTTAATGTTAGGTTGGGAAATAATTTTGCATCAAATAATTAAATGAAAATATTAACATTCACTAATAAAAAATGGTCATTTTGTAACAAATCCTTATGATTAATTATTAGTTGCAAGCGACATTTGCAACTAAAATCTTAATCATCACGTTGGACAAATTGCATTAACACTAGTTGCAAACGACAACAAATTTTGGATGAAAAAAAAAATCAACAAAATACGCCTTCATCCTTTGACTAGTCATACACATATTGTTGCTTGCAACTAGGATGCAATTTTTTTTATGAACAATTGGAACAAGTTATGCATTGCCAAGTGTCCCAACTTTTAATAATTAATTAATTTTTTATTATTATAAAATAATTTAAGACATTTAATTTCTATGTTTAGATGGTTTAAATTATGACACTTGGTGCAATAGAAATTTGTCACATGGCATATTAATTAAATTTGTACAAATTAAATTTAAATGAATATTTAAGTTTTTAGGTTCAACTAGGTACCTATCAACCTATATACCTACCTACCCATCTAAGCTAAACACCTATCTAGGTAGGATTCACTTACTTAAGCCAAATACCTATTTAGATAGGTAAGTAGGTAGAAAAGTAGGTAAGTAAGTTAAGGAAATAAAAGTTTAGTTGTAAACAACTTACAACTAAAAAGTTTATCACATATGTTTTGACTTTCATTCTCATCTGGAAAAGTATATAATTAAGTAGGTAAGTGACAATTAATCAGCTAACTAATTAAGTAACTAATTAACTAATAAAATTACTAATTATTTAACAAATAAAATGTAAACAAAGAAATTAATAAACTTGCTAATTATATATTAACAACTAAATTAGAAACTAACTAATTCAATTTATAAAAAATCAAACTCACTAATTATTTATAGTAATAATCATCAATATATTATGATTATTGAATTAATTATAGTATTAGTTATTATTAAATATTACTTAATTTATTAGCTAGATAAACAATAATAATATTTAACTTTAACTATATATTAACTATAATGATCTATCAACCAATTTAATTAACTAGTAATTATCTAATATTCAAATAATTAGTCAATTATTAATAAATTAATATAATAACTGAAACATTCAGTAATTAATAATTACTAAATTTTAACTATAAATTTGAAATATAAAAACTTAAAACTATGTATTAATATTTTTTGGTAATTATTATAATATAGTAATATTTCATAATTGATTACTTATAATAATAATAATTTAATTTGTAGCTATCCTAGGTTAGCTATTTTATTTATTATTATTATTATATATTATTATGTCACTTGTTACAGCTATTATGATTTATTATAATTAATTTTTTTCAGTAAATTAGAAATCAATTCTTAATAAGGACATTAATCATTTGAAATTTTAATAAGAATATATTATTATATTATTATTAATTATTTCAGTTATTATATAAATATTTTCCTATCATTCTAATATCATCATCATCATGATCGTTATATAAGAAAATATTACTATTTGAAAAAAAATAGTGAAAGATAATATATATTTAGTTTCTTATTACATGTAATTAATGTTAATATCTAATATATTATTATTATTATTATTATTATAACAAATAAGATGGTTGCCATTCATGCATGGAATTTGGAATATGAAATTTCATTGTCTTACTTGTTGGTCTTGATGTTCACATAAGTTGAGATTTGTCATTCATAACCATGGCATTAATACACATGTCCACCATGTCATTTGACATCATCAAACACTTCACCATTTCCTACACACCCAAATTCAATAACAAATTTAATGACAATATTCAATATGTAATATGTTATTAGGGCTTTCAATCAACAAATTGTGAAGCACTAATGATATGAAAATATTTTCATTAATTTTGGCCCTCCCATGGTGCATTCCAAAAGCTTAATTTAACCAAACCAAAACCCATGGAATCCCAAAAACAACACACATGTATTGTGCAAGGAGAAACTTTTGTGATATGTTGTTGAGCTTACAAGGTAGTCACAAACTTCATTGCCTAAGAAAAAAAGAGAATATATGGGGGTGCAAAACCTAGTCTACAACCTTCCCTTCCCACCTTACCCCCATTCCTCACAAATCAAATGCAAAATTCATATTCAAAGTTCCCTCTTCTATTTTGTTGTTATGATTTTGTTTCTTTCTAGAACATAAAATCATCAAAACAACCTACCCCCCCGCCCCCCACCACACACACACACACATTCGCTCTTCCCAAAGTGAAATCCAAAATTCATATTCAAGGTGCCCCTTCTTTTCTATTGTTATCCTTTTATATTGTTGGCCAATAAAAATCTTAACACAAAACATGTATTTAAGGTCTATTTACAATTTTACAATATGATTATCTTGCAATTTGCATCAATTTTTCTACATCAATAACATAGCTAACATTATGAGATCCAAAGTGTTCTCCCAAAGAATAACAACTTGAAAGATGGATTGTAAAAACAAACCACAATAAAAATAAAGCTCAAGAAAGTAACACACAATGAACAAGCAATTTGAAAGTACTCAAACATTCTTTGAAACAAAAAATTTAGTGAACATTTGGTTGGACAAAACCTAAATCTAAATTCTCATTGGCTCCAAATGTGTTCTTAAAAAAAAATGGTTAGTAGATTCATATGGCATCCATTAGTCATGTTCATGACCACCTCTTCAATAGACATTTTATTGTTGTAGTTCTTATTATATCTTTTAAAAAAGATTAATGATATTGGCAACAAAAAACTTTTTCAATTGAGCTTCATAACTTGCTAAGTTGGGCTTGAGTGGCACATGTATTGTAATTCATGGATTAGTTTGCACCAATTGAATTTTTAAAAAAATTATTCGCTTGAGATGTTGCGACAACCATGGGGTTTGGCTTTCATGTACTTCTTCATTATTTTCATTTTCATTAAAACTAATCAACATGATGAAATTACCATCATCATAATTATAATTTTTTAATTCCTATGTATTAACACCACCAACTTGGCCTTATCATCATCATCCTTGTCCTCGTGGTCCTCCTCATTGTTCTCCTTGTAGTTTTCATTGTTTACATCATCTACCTCCTCAAAAGTCATTATCATATTTGTCTTCATTAGTTTCGTCATGAACATTCATCATCACTAGTGTAATCTTACAAACTTTCACAATGATGACATTGGCATTGACATCATAAGGCTTTTTCCATTGATTTTCATAGCCATCTAAACTAATTGGCTTGAGTGGCATTTGTATTTTAATTCATAGATTGATTTATACCAATCAAGGTTGATATACTTTCATAGTTGAAATGTTGTTGCATATATATATTCGTCAATATTATCTTGATTGTATAAAGTATTGTTGTTATGATGGTTTTGTTACAACAAACCTTATACATGACCTACAATGGGCTTTTTTTAAAATGAAAAGAACTAAAAAATCAAATGTAAATTCCCATGTTCAACATGCATATTGATCTAAGTGGGCTACTAATAGAAACATTTCATTAATTTTTCCCTTAAAGTTCATGTATGTTCAAATATGAAAAAGACCTTCAACATTTAAATAATTAATATTTCTTTTGTGAAATATTTTGTGACAATCATTTTTCATCTTGAAAATATGACTATTTATCCTTTTATGATAATGATTATTCAATGGTTCAAATGTAAGCAAAATTTCAAAATGGGTGGTGGAAACTTTAGATAATCTTTATGAATCATGATACGTCAATTGTTAGAAAAATGACCATTGATATAATGTTTAATCTCATTCCATTGACATAGTCAAATGGTGAAAAAGGCACCATTATCCAAATTGGGTCTATGTTTTCATTTTTATTTTGAATTTAAAGTTTAAAAAAATCATTGTCACAATTTTTTATTTTCTTAAAACAAAATTGCCAAAATTTTTAGGAAAAAACATTATTGGGTCAAAAGTTTTGCTAAACTTTGACAATGTTTATAGTGTTGGACCTTAGTGTAATTTTTTGTGTTTGATGCTATACAATTTGGATTTTTTTTTTGCAAATGCATTACCAATTCATGCTAAATATTTTTTGAATTGATCATTAATGATGAACTACATTAGAATATTGGATAAGTAAATAAATTTCATGGGAGATAGTCCCTAAAAAATCAAATTTGAAATTTCAATTTTTGTGATTATTCAAAGCAAAATATTGTTTGAAATATTTTTTAAACCTAAATTGCAAAATATTTACAGAAAAAAAAAAATTGTACCCTTTTTGCAAAATGCATGATGCCTTGGAAAAGTGATTAGCCATGGGGATAATAATGAAATGTGACCATTATTGCATTCAAATTATTGAAATATGCAAAATATGTAAAGAGACATAAGGATCATTAGCAAAGGCCATCTAGCAACCAAAAATGTCCCTAGCTAAGGGGTCCTTTTAACAATTGTAATTACATGGATGAATTTAATTCCATCAAAGTTTAATTTTTCATCCATGATTTTTTTCCCCATATTCATCAAAAAAAATAATCCATTCATCCATTGAAAATTCAAAAATGAAATTTCTTGGATACTCATTAATGGAATTAAAATAATTTCAATGCAAAAAACTTGTGGAGTTGACTAGTTGGGAATGCAAGCTTGCTAATGTGAAGGGTCCTAGTTCATGACAACAAGAAAAAAATCTTTCCAAAATACCAATATTTTTTACAATCAGCATCCTTTTCATGGCTTCATTTTTACAAAAACACAATGGGTTTCTTCAATATTTCTTTTTTGACTTCTCTCAATAGATATTTTGATTTTCTCACAAGGAAAAATGTTTAGAAATTTTCCTAATTTGAAGGATGCACATTTGCATGTAACACCAATTTATTTCTCTCAAGAGTTCTCAAGAAGAAAAAAAAATCTAAGGAATAAATTTATATAAAACCTTTGAAAATCACATGTATGTGTTTGTGCTAAAATAGAACTTGGATTTTGAGGTTTTAAGATTAGATGTTTGTAAGTTTAAGAATAACATGTTTTTTTTACTTCAATCATAAGTTTTTTGTTAACAAATAGATCATTACTTTTAATTGTGAGATTCTTGAATTGACATTAAATAACCTTTGATTAATCCAAAACTTTTTCCTTGATCATGGGGTTCTAGTACTTTGATGATTTATTCGTACCATGTTGATTTGGTCACCCCTTTTTGTTGTTATCCATAAATTTTTAAAAATACGACAAACCAATGAAACTCAACATGAAATTGTTGAATTTAGCATTTGATGTGATTGTGAAGAGTGTGTTGGCAACCTTCCATTGCATGTTTGCTTCAAGATTTGCTTTAGGCAACACAATCTGGACCAAATTCTTTTTAGCATCTCCATGAGTGCTAAAAAGAAATTTTAAAAGGAGTTTGGTCTTGACTACAACACCCAATACAAAATTAATTCAAAAAATTAATGTTCACCAAACATTTTGACCCCTATTGGACCTCTAATGAACAATTTCAAGCAATTTACGAATAACTCCAATACATGAATCCCTTCTCAATGTCTTTTGTGTGTTCTCCCAAGATAACATGCAACATGAACTTTGCCTAATTGCACCTAGTGCCTTGGAAAGTTACCATTGAAGTTAATATCATGTGCCCTATAATGCATTACAAGTTTATTCCATAATATTAAGATAAGATTTTTGACAATTTGTATTTTCCACCTTTGGTTTTTCATGAACAAATATGTCTCAATTCACAAGCCATGCTTCCATTTGTTCCAAATCTATTGTTGTGTTTTCCATCTCCACCTTTGATGTCATAATTCACATGTATCTTTTGCATATCAATGACACTAGAACAAATAAAAATGGTTGGGTGTTTTGTAGCGCATTATTTTCATTGTTCTTTGTCATAATAATTAGGAAGGTAGATTTGTCTAGTTTATTAATGGTGCTAGCTTGAACACGGAGTTGAAAAATGGCCCATTATTTATCTTTTGGTTTTTGGTTTTTGCCCTATGTTAGGTATGATAAGTTATTTGTAACCTTTGGAAAATCCATGAAATTGGACTTTGTTGTTCATATAATCCATGGGAACCACATTGTTGTTTACAAATATTGTGCACTTTAGTCTAATCTTACATTTACATTGATCATAATGAGGCCATACTCCAAAATTATGCTTACATTCCTTGTGTCTAATAGTTATTTACTTAATGTTGGTTGTTTGTAATTTCCTTCTATCTTCGGCCTTTTTTTGAATTGTTGCCCTCTTTCTTTGACTTGATGTTTTATGTCATGATTAGGACTATAATTGATTTTCACATATCAATCACAAGGGAGGGGACAAACAAATCAAGCTTTGTATGTGGAATCAAACGTTGGAGGCCACGTCATTAAGAAGGTCCAATTTTTTAACCCTATTAACCAAAATGAATAGTTACTTTGAATGGAATATTATTTAAAATGTGCAAGGGGACCAACCTTGGGCTAAATATTCAAATAACAATAAATATAGTGGTAATAACCTCAACCAACCAAAGCACTTATAGTGTTACTTCAATTGTGGGCAATAGTGAAAAGGTCAACACAGTCATAGGAACACATGATTATAGGGCAACAAAGTGGTAGTTGTACTAGAGTACATAATTGTAGCTTTACTACATTATATGCGTGTGAAAAGAGCTATTAGAATAGGAGCATGCACAACGTTATTATTACCCATGTAAGTGCAAAGCTATTCAAAAATTTTCATCTAAAGAAATAAGTACGTGTTAACCACTTGTAGTGAGGTATTTGTACATATTCAACATTTGTGCACATATACATCCACTTAATTTTGTCTACTTGTGTGTAAAAAAAATCTTCCAACTCTAGCAATTTCCAAAACTACATTTTAAATCACTTCCCTCCAAAAGTAATTCAAAATCAAATGTTCAACAATCTTAATCCTATCCAACTCATTCACTACCTTGTTTAATCCCTGCCATTTTTTTAATCTATTCTACGTTAGTTGATCACTACCACACATTGGGTAACAAGAATATATGAAACACATTTGGTAGTAAGGATAATGAGCTTTGAAAATAAGAACCCAAATGTTCAGATATAATAAAATAGATGAACTAACCAAAGAGATTCAAATAAAATAAAGGTCATCACTTATGGTTTAAATGAGTCCAAAGTAAACTTTCACCAAACAAAGGCCCCAACCCCCACACTATCTTCAATTCCTTTCACAAAAGTGATCCATGTAAATGGTACATCAAAATCCATTGTTTGAAAATGTCATGATAGACTTCTACTCAATTATCAAAAGATTAGTTATACTTCTTTGCACACTATATTTACCGCATCCCCATATGATTATCCCCCTGCTTAAGACCTTCAACATTATTTTGGTTGTGTCCCTTGCAAAGTTGGTGTGTCCAACTTTGACAATTGAAACTTCTTTAAGCAATCAATATTTGACCTTGGCCTACTAGTTATAACTTAGAACAATTCTAGTAGTTTATAAGTTACTAGAATAAAAACATTATCACTATTTGCCATATTGAAGGGTAGTATTAATGTTTGGCTTTTCCCCACCAATAAACAAGAAAGATTGGACTATATACAACGAATTGGCACATGAATGTCACATGTGGGCCAATCATGGTGGTCAACCAATCAATAGTAATCAAATTTTGGCCAATCATTTTGGTTGCTAACCAAAAGTTCAATGTTGGTTTTCAATGTTGTTTCAGGGATGCACATCATCTCACAACATGCTTACAAGAACATTCCCATTTTCATATCATTGTGCCAAAACTTCATCCAAAAAATGACATAAAAATCATTTTAATGTTATTGTTGTTATTTTTACCAAATATTTGTCATAGTTCTTCATCTTTATCCCTTTCTTATTGTTCATCATGTTTAATGCACTTCGGTTGTTACTTTTGGACCATCTTGTTATATGGTATCCTCTTTCTTTGTTATGTATTATGTGGTACATTTTCAATACCTTTTTCTACATGGTATTAAATTTGGGTTAAACTAAAGAAAATCATTTTTTAAAGTGTCAAATGTCATTAGGAATGAAATCATGAAGTGTAGGTTTGTTCTACCTTAAAGTTTTCTGAATAAAAAACTTTCTCATGTTTGCAAATTGCAACAAAAAGAAACATTGCAAGTGCATTGAATTACCAAACATTATGTGAGTACAAAGTTTTTTTATATCCATTACAAAGGAAGCAAGGTGGTATTGTTTTGTTATTATTATTATTATTATTATTATTTCTTCCATTTAGTTAGGGGGATTATTTTGATTATCACAATCACAATTTTTTTGGGTTATAAATGAATTTAAATGTAAAACTATATATTCAATAATAACATTGTAAGCTTTTTAATTATTGCAAGTTTTTTGATGATCCATGTTGAAATAAACTTGAATAGGATCACATTAAAAAAGTATGGAATAATTTAAAGAAAAGATTGGACTCATAATGGACTTTTGATATGATGATGTTACATTTGTCATACATATAGAATGAAAAATGTGGATTCAAAAAATGTGTTTGTGTCAAAACAAAACTTTTAAAATAAAACATCATTAAATGATTTTTTTTTTAAAAACTCATTAAAACTTTTCCAATACAAGAAATTTTGATTTAATTTTTTTTTTAAGTGCATGATTTTTGTCAATTTTAATCATTTATAGTTCATTTCATATTGAAATATTCAAGCTTTCACATGGATTTTTTAACTAATAATCTATCTAGTGATATTAATAAGGTGATTTACCAATAATTTTGACCAAAAGCATACAAAATAACTATAATATTTATAGTTTCATAATTATTATAATTATAAAAATTTAAGTAGTGTAAGATGTGAACTCTTCAAATGTCAAAATCAATCCACCTAACCATGCTTTTACCCTTATGTTATTGTTCAAGTACTCACTCAAATCAACCTTCATGGAAAACATGGCAAACATTGTTGGTACTTTTGTCACAAAGTTTGACAACTCATGGGTGAAGTAACTAAACATATGGAAGTTCAAAGTTACTAACTTGCTATTGAAAGAAGTTATGCAGGACCTAATTGAGACAAATAGCAGTCATGCCCCATGTCAAAAAGAGCAGCACACTAGGAGAAAGATTAGAGCTTTGATGATCATCAACTTGTTTGTTACTGACAAAATTATACCTTATATTGAACACCTTTGTGATCCAAGAAAGATTTGGACTAAGTTTTTGTACAATCTCTATGAGTTCAAAATTGCTTCATGCAGGCTCCTAATTAGAAGCAAGTTGATTAATTTGAAAATGGAAGAGGACACTCTTATGGAAAATAATTTGGAGCCTATCACTGATCTTCTAAATCAACTTGCTGGTTTTGGTGAGAAGATAGCTCGCAATGTTGTTGTGGAGATAGTTCTAAACACATCACCGAAAAAGCCTATGAATGTAGTCAGTTTTGAGTTAGCAAGTCATGCTTACATTGCATGAACTCACTACCAAGTTCCTGCATGAGGAGACCAGGAAGGAGTTTTATGGTAAAAAGCATAAAGATACAAATGCATTGTGGGTAAAGTTTCGCAAGATGGCAACTGACAAGAAAAGTTGCATGGAGATTGACTAGTGATGGGAAAAACCAGTTCAAAAGAAGGTTGTCATTACCTATAACAAATGCCACAAACCTGGCCATTGGGCAAAAAACTGCCCGGTGCCATATGAAAAAATTCTCCAGATTTGAGCCCAACAAATAAATGTTGTGGCAGATCAGAGCACAATAATGATTCAAACTACAGTAACTCAGCGAAAGCCATCGGCATTTGCAACTGTAGACTTAGAAAAGCAAATATTAGTGGCTGAACACAAACAGGACAAATGGTGTGTTGACTGTAAAGCTAGCAAGCATGTACAGGCAATTCAAGCTTGCTTCATGACATTGTAGAAACTCATAGCTTTTCTAGTGTTCAATCAACTAGTGGACATGCCTGTGGTGTCAAAGGCAAAGGCCATATAAAATTGAGGCTCAATGGATCAATAAAGAAGATAATGGATGTTCTCTATGTACATGGCATGAAGAATAACCTTATCTATGTAGGAGTTTTAGCTGATAAGGGTCATCTTGATGTTTTCAACTCTATAAGATGTTTCGTACTAGACAAACAAAAACATGAAAGGATAGTAGCACAGGTGAAATGAAATAAAGTCAATTTTCTTTATCAACTTGAAGTTGATTCTCCTGGTGCGGCAAATTGTGTCATGAAGTTAATATTACAGAGGTTATTAAAACCACCAAATTGTGGCATTGTCGACTTGGTCAAGTGCTTGAATTTGTGGGGACTACACATGACAGTAACAATAGGGTCACAAGTGTACCCAAGCTTCCACTGCTATCTGAAACTTATTAAGGTTGTCTGTTGGGTTGACAACAATGTAAAAATATTCCAAGAGAAAGTGAAAGCCAAGCATCAAGAGTTTTGATTCTCATACACATGGACCTTTGTGGTCCGCTCCCAATAGAATCTTTATCTGATTTAAGGTACTTCATGGTCCTAATGGATGACTATGTCAAGTTCAAGTTCATGGAAGCCTTGGGCCAGTGATAGAGTCTCCAAATACAAGTCATGAATCAAAACAGTCCAAACCTTTTATTTTCGTGAAAAGTGAGAATCCTGAACCTAATTCTCCACCAAAGATCAACTTACATGTTGATTTGCCCATAGAACTAGATTCAAGTATTGAGCAAGAGGATAGGATTGAAGTTTCCACTTGGCCATCTGTATCACACCAGATATGATATAGATGCAACCAAAGACATAGTAGATACTTTTGAAACAAGTGCTGATCAAGATGAGAATTCTAGTCAAAGGAGGTCCAAGCAGATTAAACAGAAGCCTCACTAGTTGTTAAATTATGTTAAACTAGCTAAAATTGATATCCCTTCATCCTTTCAAGAGGCATTTCAAATTCCTAGTTGGCAGGATGCAATGCAATTTGAGAAAAACAACATTGGGAGTTGGTGGACATCCTAAACCCATGGAAGTAGCCAATCCCAAAGAAATGGCTGTACAAAGTGAAATAGAAAGCTGACAGCACCACAGACAATTTCAAGGCTTGCCTCATTGCTCAAGGCTTTCAAGAAAAGGAGGGAATTTATTTTGATGAAACTTTGGCCCCCATAGTGAAATGGAGAATAATCAAATCAATAGTTGCACTTGTTGCTCACTCAGATTTGCAAATTTTTCACCCAGATGTGAAGACAACTTTCTTAAATGGAGATCTATGAAAGGAGGTTTTCACATGACAACTTAATGGTTTTTCATCTGCTGGCAATGACAGTAAAGTCTGTCATTTGCAAGGCATTGCACAACCTTAAACAAGCACTAAGGACATGGTACTTTAAGATAAACACTTATTTTAAGCCTCAACGACTCCAAAGAAGTAGCACAGACCATAATCTATATTTTCTTCATGAAAATGAGAAAATTGTTTTACTAGTTTTTTATGTAGATGACTTACTGTCAATCAAGAACCATTCAGAGAAGATCATCTGGTTAAGGGGGCAACTGCTACTTCAAGCTTTTGAGATGACTGACCTTGGACCTATGTGTTAATATATTTAACAACTGATCCAAGGGAAATGATCACTCAAAGGGTACATTCGAAAAATGCTTGAAGAGTTTAGCTTTACAAATTGTAATCCTCTCAAGGTGCCCATGATTGAGAATTTGAAGTGAACAAATGATACATGTACCCCTCTAGTAGATGCCACTATTTATTGACACATGGTGGGCAAGCTGATTTATTGTACAATATTCATTTGGACTTAATGTTTGCAGTTGGACTAGTCAACCGTGACATGGCCACTTCTGAGGAAGCTCATATGGCTGAAGTGAAGCATATTTTCAAATATGTGAAGGATGCTACTGACTTTGGATTACTTTATAGGAAAGGATCAAGTAATTTGCTTAATGGGCATACTGATGTTGATTGGGCAGGAAACAGCAATAGTCAGCATTTGACTGCAGTCAGAATGGGGACCAGCACTGTGACATGGTGCTCAAAAAAGCACCCCATTGTTTCTCTTTCTTCAATGGAAGTTGAGTACTGTGCTTTTATAAAAGGTGCAACAATGTGTACTTGGCTATGAAGATTGTATGAAGAAATCTGAGTTTTAGACTCTGAACCTACTGTGATCTTCTTGGACAATGAGAGCAGTATGAAAATTGCTTGCAAACCTTTGTTTCATGACTGTATGAAATATAGAGAGGTTCATTCCCATTCCATTTGTGAAAATCTAGAAAATCAGGAGATTGAGTTAGTTCATTTTCCATCTGAAGAACAAATTGTCAATCTGATGGTTGAACTTAGAGAAGTTTAGAGAAGATCTTGGAGTTTGCAGTCTTTCTGAAGCTAGACAGGAGGACAAGACAGTAATGCAGAACCTCACTGCCTGCACTTAGCAGGTTTTTGTAAATTGCAGATTACTTCAGTGTTTGGACATGGTGACCACCTTGCTGGGACTTGGAGGGGGTGTTAAAATTAAGATCCTGTTAATTAGGTGTCAGTCCCAACAATCACCTTCCTCATTTTTTGGTTTTCCAGCTAGATATTGGTTAGATCCTTAGTTGTATAATCTTGTGGTAGTTCTTCATCTCTATCCCTTTATTATTGCTCATTTTGTTTGACGCACTTTGGTTGTTGCTCTTGTTAAAAGGAGTCCTCTTTCTTTGTTATATATTCTGTGGTTCATTTTCAATATAGTATTCTGCCCTTTTCTACACTAGTTTCAAATACTAAGTACTTCACTTAAAGCTCTTGAAGAGGGTCAAGAATTGAATTTCAAGCCCTCTGATGTGTTTGGGTCATATTGAGATCAACCATTCAATCTCCTAATACAAGCTGATTTGCAGCTGGGTCATGAAAATAAATGTTTTGACATTTACTGAACAAATTTTTAAATTCAAAACCAAAGCAAATGTGTCCATATAAATTTTTGAACAACCCATCCAAGATCTTTAACAAATTTAGATTAGATACAGTCCAGACAGAAATGTTACTTCATTTGAAATTTCCAGTGTCAAATCAATGTGTTCTTCATAATCAACTCCAGAAAAGTTAATAGAAGATCATTAGCTTTTGTGCTAATCCCTATATAAAAAAATCTGAGCTGAAGAAGCCTTGATAGATGTACCAGTCACCAGGTGGAACCCACATGCCCAAATACTGCACTACAACTGTTCACAGGTGTGCTATGCATTGTTCCATCTGCAGATTTATAATGACCAGTTTGTTTGAGAAATCCAAACCACTAGACGTTTCTTGTGGTGATTGTAGGAGAAAGATGGGTGATATCATATGGGCTTCCCATCTGCGATGGTACCTAGAACTTTCCTCATTTTAGGACACACTTTGTCCACGGACCTTTAGCCCTAATAAGGCCTCCAGGCACCTGTGATCCTGCTTCTTGGGTAGAATGAAACAAGCCAGATCTACACAATTATGAAGTCGAATCTAACACAAGACACATCACAGCAGGTTGCCTGCACAATTCTTCTACAGACCCAAAAACTTGTAATCTTATTACGCATTAGATTGCAGCCTTACTTCAAGATTCGGCAGAACTTCCATCATCAAGGAAGACAGGGTTTCCCTATACCCAAGGTGAGGATTCTAAGCTTGCATTCTGGAGCAGCTGAATAGCTGCCTGGTCCCATGGGGCAAACAAAAGTTCATTGCTCATGTGGTATACAGCAACAGAAGCATTTTGCAGGGCCATTGCTTTGCATCCACATTCTCCTTCCAACACCCGTGCAAGCATTGCATTAGTGCGTGCAGCCAATTTGCTATTATTTGGCAATGCAACCAGCCTATGTTTAACTGTCATCCCAATCCACAACCCCAATTAACACCCAGTTACCACAATACCTAAAGTCTGCTTGAGCTTTAGTGTCATGCTTAACCATTGCTAAATTTGAAACAGAACCTCCTGACCCTATATTCAAACAATCCAGGCCCCCAGTAAATCACAGCCCCCATATCATTGATTTAATACTAGTAGCAATGCCACTACACTAATATCCATCTAACATCATTGCCAAAATTGTCCTTCACCAATGATGACTGCTAAGAGTTTGGACACATTAGGTGGAAGTCAGGCAATTGGGTCACCTTGAATTGGAAAAATTGATCTGCCTGTCACATTTGTACCCCGCACATCAAGTAGATGTAAGTCTGGAATTGCTGCAATCAAAGGTCAGCTATGAGTCACCAAGGAAATTGTCTCCACTATAGAAATCATCACAAAAGGTGAAGATTTTGGGGCTAGTGTTGAGGTTTGAAACTAACCAAGCAAGTGAGAAATAGAAGCCTGTGTGATGAGCGTGTGCTGCAGACGCAAATAGGTCAAATGAGAAGCAGGCCACTGTTGCAATAGTTGCTCCAGTACTTCAATCCAATCACCAGTACTCTGAGGAGCTTGCTTTTTTCTCAGAGAGCCAGAACTGGATTCAGTAACTACCCAAGCATGCAGCCTACTGCCATATGTAAGAGCCTCCACCAACCCATCACCAACACCCGTGCCACTAACATTCAATGCACGTAGCTCTTTCAAACCTGCCTACAATACACAAGGCCACTTGTTGACTAGAATGCAACATAGTGTTCAATCCAATGCCCTGTTCAGAAACCCTCCACCTAAAACATCAAGGGTAAAGCCATGAACTTAAGACCTGGAAGATAGTAGGCAGCAAGCTTGTCTGTTATGGAGGTGACATTCTCCAGATCCAAACACTGTAGGTGTGGCAGCTCTGTATCCAAAACAGACAGAAGTGCTCCCATTCTCAAGTGCCAAATCAGTGTATCAATTCAGAATTCAGCATTTGGACACATCAACCTGAAGCCTACTATGATGCCCTGGTTATCAAATCTTGGATGTTCATATCCCATCGGAAGTGCAACTACCATGGAGAGAAACTCTAACAATGAAGTATTGCGTAGGTGGAAGGTATCAGCCTTCAAGGTTTGAAAGCTGTGAGAGACTTAAATTAGGAAATTACCAAATCTCAAAAAGACAAGCTGGACACATGATCAACTAAAACCTTTAACACGCATGGAATGTTCATGAATGTCATAAGTCAAGGTCCACAGATGTTTAGGGCTAGGGTTTAGAGCAAGAAGATAGAATCAAACAAGTGTAAGGGACCATGAGCCTTACCTTGAATACATGAGATGCTTTCACCAGCCAAATACCAACAGTCACGTAGTATCAAACACTCCAAAGATTTGAGACCTGACATTCAAATGAGTATGCCCACAAGAGCGTGAATTTTGATGAACAATCTGAAAGAGAAAAACAATCTTTTGGAGGCTTTCTTAACTGGATACAACCAATATATTCGTACAGTCCTGCGCTAGTGATCCAGTTATTTCAAGGGAATAAGAAGATATTGCAGATAAGGAAAAAGATCATGCGAAATTCGTCACCAAAATCTCATGCAAAAAAAAATCTGGTGACCAGACAACAGAAAACGGCCATACCTGGAAGGAAACTGAGGTCGTTGAGCCAAGAGCATCCTGCAAGATCCAGTCTCACAAGATTCCCCAAATGAGCCAAATGCTGCAACCCCTTGGAATTTAAGTGTTCAATTCCAGAAAGACACAGACTCTGAGGCCTACAACAGGACCCACAAAAGATCTGCAGCTCAAGAAGCAAGGGTCTCCTAGCTAAAAACTTCTGTACAAGAATTGATGCTATTTCAAGCGGAAGAAACTGCAACCTGTCCGCATAAAGTGGTAAGCTACCTACAGCTTGCTGCATACAAAGCTGCAACAAAGAGGGCCTTCCCGAGACGAAGAATCTCTCTGACCCTGGACTAGTCGGACAAAATCCAGAAAGAGCCCTCTCCATCTATTAACTGGGAAGAAAGAACTCCAAAACACCCAAAGCCTTGCAAACCCTTCTGCAAACTCTGCACCCACATGGCTCCCTTTCGGGAACTCGTGATGCTCGTACTTACTCTAACTGGGTTGGCTACACCTATTCAACGTTCCTCGTGTATAGATGGATGATGGCATGTCCAATTTTGGATTGAACTCATCTGGACTGAGTTGGTTTGTAGTAGATAACAGAAAGAACCGTCAAAATTGTTCCGTAATTTTGAAGATGGTTTTAGAGCGAAATCTAGCGCACGGCCTTTCGCCCCCACTGAAGATCCCATGCGGGCCTCTTAGAGTAGAAGAAGGGCCTGAGTAACAGGCCCTTCCATGATTTGAGACGTGTGCCCGAGGCCAGTAGGCCGAGGGTACAGGTCGAGAATCACGGAAGGGCTTGTACTCAGGTCCTTTTCCTAACAGAGCTGGGATTTTTCACTTTTTAGAAATAGTGACAGGTTGGCTGGTACCTTCCACCACAGAAGTTCCCACTTGCTGAAAATAGGTTTCTTCAGGCATGTAATGGAGCTGAAAATCAAAAGGAAAAATCAAGGCAGTGCTTTGCGTAATTTGGAACATGTCACCTTGTGCATAAGGTTCCTCTCATTGAAGATGAATCACAGCTATCTGTTTTACAAAAAGAAATACTAGTTATTTTTGTTAGATAAGGACCTCAACCATTGTTGTTGTTTTCAGAATCTTCGTCCTGCACCTGGCTCCCACATCATCCAAGGCCCTCATTTTTAAAATAGCTCCATTCTAGGTCCTTAGTCCTTACCCTACACGCTTGGATGAATTTCTAAATTTCTGATGACTGAAAACATGTTTCTTAGTCCCAACATTGCTTCAAGTTGCATTGGGATCATATGTTGGTGGTGGGATATGGGCCAAGGTGGCACCTGGTTATGTCTGACAAATTGTGAAAGTCAATTGAAGAGTTCCAAACCTTGGTATTTTGATAGTAAGTATCCTAACATGATCAATTGTTGTAGAATAATTTGGTCTTTCTTTGGGAGCAGTCATGGTAGGAGCCCTCATGATGGGGCAGGGACTGCTATAAGAAGGTTTTTTGAGGAGAGAGCAACTCCCTGTGAGAAAGTGCAAAGTTCAGAGGAGGTAGATATTTCTGAGGAAGCATCTATCTGATAGACCAGAAACATTATACACCGGTGTTAGGAAGCCTCTAAAAAGTTTCTAGCATGTCAAATCAGATGATATTACCCAAAATAACACATCCTTCAACTGCAACCCTCTGAAGGGAACCATGAAATCCGATTCTATTTTTCATCTAACAAGCATGACCTAAACCAACTGTTGGTTAAAGATCTAGCTTTTTATTGCATTTTCTGTTTGAATCATAGGTGGGAGGATTGTGAGAATGTACATTGGACTGCCTGCTGGACTCCTGGCCATTTTGCAGCCCTTTGACACCACAGCAATTGCAATGCATGATCCTGGATTGGGCCAGAATAGTGCTGATGCAGATGGTCAGGCTGCTACTGTGGATGTTGGTGACAATGTTGCCATCAACGCCGAGGCTGGCAACTTCAAAGGTGTTTGACTTCTGGACTGTTTGTTGTCAAGACCCCTCCAGACCTTAGAACAACAGCCCAAAGTGAACAAGAGAAGATGTGGATCAACAAGGAAGACCCTTCTGCATAAGACATGTAGAAGCAGCACTCCTTGTTGATTCAAGAGTGAAAACTTACAATAACACAGCACAATCTAGTGCCACAGAGCTCTGCACTACAATGAAAATGAGTTTTATGCTGACCTGATGCAAATTCTCTCTCAACTTTCTCCAGAACTACAGTTTAGAAAACTACCTACTTTCTTCATCAACATGGGAGAGACAACTCTGTTATACAGACCTCTTCTTTGCCAATCTCCATTCACTATGCAGATATAAGGCACCTGTCTCTCTGATGTCTCCCTTCTTTCTCCCTTTCTCATTGGCTCTATTGATCTGGAGTGCATTGAAACCAACATGAAGGGTGAGAGCAAAACCTACAATGTTTCTTCACACCAAACAATAACAGCTGGCAAGCTCCCCAGACAAAAAGACTACCAACTTTACACTGCCACCCTGATCCAAACTTGTAGACAATGCCCCCAAATAGAAGATTCACAAGAAAAGCTTACAGCAGGCTAGAGATTGGCAACATAGTGAAGTGAAATTAGACTACGATAAAACCTACATAAATTTCACTTAAAGCAGTGCTCTCTGCCCCAATCCTTCCCCTACCCACTAAAAAAAGAAGCCAATTCATCACACCTGTGCTTCTTGCACATTGACAATATTGCAGCAGAATTGCAAATTTGCAATTGGCCATTCAGTCACTGTTCATAGTCACTTTGAAAGTGAAGACAAGGCACATCCTTTCCACATCAGGGTCCTGTACCACAGAATCCCTATATATTGTGACAAGATAAGCAGGAAAGACTTGGAAACTAGTATTCCCCTTGACCTAAATCAATCCAGTCACTCATGCACCAGTCCCAGCTCAAGCACTAGTACTGGAGCATAATTTCTAATTCCCCACCAGAGCCAATTGTCCCTGAGATGGAACTCAACTCTCAGTCTGTATACTGAGCATTCTGTCAGGTGGAACATCACTACCTTTCATATGGCTATTATTATATAATATGGTGCCAGCAGCTTCAAGACGCTTCCATGTATCCTCTCGCTTCTTGTCAAGTCCTTTTGACTTTGCTTCATCCTCCTGGAACTTGTGCTGGCATTCTTGGAAAACCTCCTGGTCCATCTCCAAGAACATTTTGCGCACATTCAGTGTTAGCCCATGCACTGCCTGATTCCAGTGGCTGTGTATGTTCCTCTCCAAGGCTGCAAAGATCAAGGGAAGCACCACCTGCCGATTCTGAGCTACTAGGCTCACAAAATGGTCGTTGTTCCACAAAAATAGTGCCCTCTCTGCCACCTGACCATCTCAAAAAGCATCAAAATTATAATTTCACTTCACAAGCACCAACATCAGAATGTAGCTCAAAATATGGATGCCAGCACGAAAGATTGCAGATGCAAAAGAGACAAGATGAAGGAGATCAGGAGAAAGTCCAAAGCCTAAACACAAGGAGCCTCTACATAGCTACCCTGTGTACGGGCAACACAATCATTTTGAAACAGCATCCTCCAACTAATGATTATTCTGAGTCAGCCACAGACATAGCTACCTGTTGCCAAAACCACTGCATTTATAGATCTCAGTGACTTGGTGATGGACTGCAGAAATGACCAGTTACCTTATATCATCCTCCATGATAGTCAACAAATAAAGAAGAGGTTGCCAAGAAGTTTAAGAAGGTGGATGTTCAAAAGGTAGCCCATCCTAACTAGATAGACTGGAAGATGGTGATCATCCTGAGCCCATACATCAGTTAATGGAAACACATATTAAAGACTTCACCAGAAGTGAGTTAGGCTTCACCTGGAAGTGTGAGCTATTAAGGCAGCGACTGAATTGTTGGAACATTGGAACCATGCACCTCTGAAACTCTGCAGCTTGTGTGGCCTCCAAGACCTCTTCCAGCTCTCCAAGAAATAAGACCTCCTTTTGGCTGTTTGTGACAGGCCAATACTTGAGCAGGCCCCTGATAACTGTATCTGCAAGCTTGAAGTCCTTCTCCACAAACTGAATAATACAGTAAGAGAGCTGCTGGTGATACATTGACATACATTTTGGTTTATGCAAAGGAATTAATGCTCGGGCCAAGAAAAGCTTGTGCTCTTCTTTGAGAGGTAGAGCAAAGCCATTGATGATGCTACCAAGAATCTCCAGCAGCTCAGCCACACCATTGTGCTTTTCAGTCTCAAAAATGAACTGATAGAAGATATTGTTAATTGCTTTTCGGATAAAGGGGCGGTGAACCATGAACTTGCCATAAATGCGGTGCAGTATGGTTTTCAGGTATTCTCTTTCTCTTGGGTCCTCCGAATCAAACAAGTCCAAAAGTCTCAGCACAAATGACTGGTCAATGTACCTTTTTGCAACCTTTGCATCAGTTTCAGAGGACACAACATAGCGCAACAGAAACTCATAAACAATTTGTAGATGTGGCCAAGCAGGCTCCATAGTAGGCTCTTCTTCTTCTGGGTCAAAGCTGTCAGAGCCTGTGTTTTCATGGGATGAGGGGGGCAAGGCACGAAACAGATTTGCCACCACCATTTTACTGATATCCTCAAACACAGCTTCAGTGAACTTGCCTGTCCCCGAAGTTACATAGTCCACTAACTCCAGCAAATTTTGCCGCTTGATTTCCTTCTCTTTAACGTCCTTCGTGGGATCTGTAAAGTCAAATATATAGCAGCACAGATTAAGCTTCCTAATGAACAGATTCTGTCTTTCTGAGCTTGGCACGTCTCTAAACAACGGGAGTGACTCAAAACCACCATTTGGTAACTTCTCTTGCAGTGGTCCGAGGCGTGCTGCTAGAGCAGGTGGTATCGGTGGTGCACTAGTTCGAGAAGCAGGTGCCGCCAGTAATCTGCTTGCAGCTACATTTGTGCCAGCTCTGGTGACCGCTGGCTGCGGAGCAGCCATTGCAGGGGCTGAGGTCGATCCACCTGGAGGTGCTGTGGAAGCAGACGATGCTGCTGCATCATTGCTGTTGTCTGCTTTTGAACCCTTAGTTCCACGCTGGATCACGCGCTTTAGCTTGAAAACCATCCCTGACTAAACAACAGTAAACCTTATTCCACTCCTTGCTTCCCCAAGAATGGCACGCCACTGCGCAAACCCTAACGCCACTCTCCTTTTTGCCGTACTAATACCCTCCAGCCACCACTGCATTGGCAATAGTTATCTTGTACCCAACATAAGGTACGTATGCGTCCATGCAGTCTTGGGCGCCTACTGTCAGGCACCTCGCACCTTATCTTCGACTGATGCAGCACTAGTATTTATAAAGAATGCCATTGCACAAGCAAGTAGAGAGCTGCAAGGGATATCAAAGGAATGTTCCGCACCCAACCTGCATCCCCCTTGCGGACATAGCCTGGGCCTGAACATATAACCCAATTCTCGATTTCCACAGCGGAGGGAGTCACATTTCTCAAACCTCGGAAACTTCAAGAGTGGAGCTCAATCCTTCAAACCCCAGCAAGCGCCACTGATCGCCTCAGTCCTGGCCAGCCATAAAGGTGACTCCCGTCCTGCGTGCGCCCTAAACAGCCGAAGACCCAATGCGTACTTCGCCAACGCCTGAGGTATTGTGCAATCCGTCGTTGCCTCACCACACCTGAGTTACTGTGCAGCAAAACCCTAAGGGACCAGTTCCAATTCCCTTCGCAAGCGTAATAATAAGACGCGAACCCAACCACGAACAGTACCTAGTAGCTGACATTCAACTAACCCACCCACTCACCCGCTCCCAGTAGTCTACAACTGAAGTGACGGCGTTAGCCTCAGGTTGAGGCCAATTCACGAAGAGAATCCGGAGGATCAAAGGGACCTCACCAAGAAGCCACGGAGCGGAGCTTCGTTCATCGCCAACGCAGGGCTGTGTACCTAAACTACGCATTGTCGACCTCACGTCCTCTATAGGCGCGAGGGAGGACTACCGACTTCACGACTAATCGACGGCTTTCCGTGCTCCTCGCCTCATCCAAAGCGCCAATGAACCTCAACTGAGTTAATATTTGGTTTCACCTTGGTAACCAATTCTGTAGGAAAAAGGTCTCATACATAGGTAGGTAGGTCGGAAAATAGGTAACTACTAGGTAAGTAGATGGTTTATACATATGTAAGGGCTGTTTTTATTACCTACTTACTAACAACCTGCTTTTGGGTTGTTAATTAGTAGGTGGGTAGTAAAACGAAGCAACTGAGCTAACTACCATGGTTAGCTAAGGAACTGGAACACAACAGAAAACTGTTTTGAGACCATTTGTCATCCATCCTATACATATATGTTTTCTTTGGTTCTTTTACAGATTTTGGAGGTTGGGATAGCTATGTATCTATGGCCCACTAGAGCTACAAGGGAGTGTGCGGCGCCAAAGAGCCTATTTTAAGTGTGCACTGTGTGAAAAGTAGAATTTCAGTGCAAAAAAAATTCTCCAAAATTTTGGTTTCCAAATAATCTACATACACACAAGGGGCTTCCCAAATGTGAGACCACAAACTAACTCAAGAAGTGAAATGTCTGCTCTCTTTCGATTTTCTAAATGCCTCCATTCAAGGGTGTTCTGCAGGTTCCTTCCCAGGCTGCTATCTCAGGTGCCCTCAATTTGAGAATGCCCCAGACCTCAGGAGTTCTCTTCTCTGTTTAATATTTGTACATGAATCATGTTTTGTTGGCCTTGCCTACTACCAAGGCAAGGATATTGTGTTTAGATTCATTATAGAGTATAGTAGCTTAAGGGATTTTGGCCCCCAGGTAATAATAATAGGTCTGTTTTTATATGAGGATGTTTGAAATATGATATTTTGGCTTGTGTTGAAGCTTGAGATTAATTATAGAGTTATGATATCTTGACCGATTTTGGTTTCTTGTAGAGGACTTTTTTAAAGATTATATTTTTGCATGGTGAAATATTCGAATTTTCATAATTCTTCTTTTGCCTTAAAGATACTTTTTATTGTAAATGGCAAGGCAATAATGTGACACGCCCCTTGTTTGGGTTTCAATCGAACATAAGGTGAATTGCAGATTGGGTACTATAGTATTAATGAATCATGTTTTGTTTGGGTGTCAATTGAGCAGAAGGTGAATCGCCGGTTGGGTACTAGGTTATAGTATTAATTTTTTTGACATTGAATCTTCGGAGTTAATAAATTATTTGACAGGCATGTGTTGAAACTGCAAGGTACAAGGGAAACATGAGCCCTTGTGGCTTTTGCACAAATTATTTTATTTTTAAAACTGTTGAAATTCTCCAAAAAAAATTTCTCAAAGAACAAGTTTTTTTTTTTAAATGAGGGGAACTAAAGAATCTTCTGGAGTATTTGAGATTTTTATTTTTCGAAATGGAATATTCAAAATATTAAATTGTTTGAAATCATCTGTTAAAGTTACCCTTGTACTATGCAAGACATTAAACACGTTCATCAAACTTTGTGAGGTGTCAAAAATTTGTTTAAAACAAGGGGTGTGTCACACTCTGGCCTTGCCATTTGCATTTAAAAGTATCTTAAGGGAAAAAAAGAATTATGGAAACTCAAATATTTCACCATTAAAAAATATAATCTTCAAAAAATCCTTTAAAAGAAACGAAAATCCTTCAAGATATTATAACTCTATTACTAATCTTAAGTTTCAACACAAGCCAAAATATCATCTTTCAAAAATCCTCATATAAAAGTAGACCTATTATTATTACCTAGGGGCCAAAATCCCTTAAGCTACTGTACTCTATAATGAATCTAAACGCAATATCCTTGCCTTGGTAGGCAAGGCCAAAAAGCATTGCAATGCTTTGTGCAGTTCTACCATGGGGTGTGACTACTAACAACCTGAAAATTTTATAATGAATTTATAATGGAATGCAATTATTTTGAATAACATAAAGTAAGCTAGTTGCAGTAACTAAATCTTCCTTCTTTACACTTTTGGGTTCAAATCTCACCAGAAGCTGCAAGAACGTATAAAAATATTTTTGAAAAACTATGCAAAATCAAAAAAAAATGAACCACACTATTTTGTGCAAAACCATGCAAGTCACAAATCAAGAAGCCCATGAAGTTCAAAGAGAGAGTATAACATCTTTCCTGTACTAGGGGTAATGAAAAAAAAAATCTACATTTTCCTTCACAAACTTTTTTCTCTTTGAAACAAATATCTTTTGAAATGTTCAACATTTCTACAAATAATATATAATTTGTGCCAAAGCTGCCAGGCAACTATTGTATACAGAAATATAAGAATCCAAATGATCATATATTTGGGAATTACTTTGAAAATATTGTTCGCTTCAAAAATTCCCATGTTTCAACATTCCCAGCGTACTTTTATGATCCACTACACAAGGGAAAGGACAATTGGACATGCCTGAATTGATGACCAGTTGCCATGAATGTCAAGAATCTCCGACATAAAGATTTCTCTCTTTGCAAATTTCCAGCGTGCTCATCTATTTGAAAAAGTTTGAATGGAAACAGAGGAATTTCCAAGGTTAGGATTTTAAAGCTCCTGAAGATTAATAGAATGGGTAGACAAATTTTAGATGTTTCATTTTTTACAGTATCATGTCAGTTCATATCTTGTCACCAGTATGTGTTAATATTCAATCTATAAAGAAAGTCACAACTAACAACTACTTGCTTCCATAGTATTCGTAAAATGGTGAAACTGGATCACCAGATCACACAATGTGCAAGACATCTACTTACCCAAAAAAATGACACTAAACTCTAAACTGAACTTCACAAGGTATTCAATCCATCGTTCTTTAGATGGAACTATTTATGGTGAATACAAAGCCTTGTCTGAAGGACTTCATTCTTCACATTTCCCTTTCTATTTGCTGCCAAGAACCTGGCATAAAAGTTCTCAGTTCTGCCTCTCAATCTTTATACTTCCCTCTCTTTATGGATAGAATTGCAACTCATTTAAGAGAACCCAGTTTCCAAAATTTCAACCTCTTTCATATGCAATTCCCTGCATGTTTTGTAGGATTGAATTTTTGCAATTGCAGAAACCAGTTCCAGTTGTGCTTCAGCCCCACAGTTGATGACCTTCTTCTGCATAGCCCAAGAGAGTTACTGCTCCAAGGAGAAGATAAGAGGGATTGGGGAGTGTGAGAAGAACAATTAGGTGCAGGATGCATTGCAGGTCAACCTTGATGCACCCTACTTCCATTTTGTATCTTCCTTTGAGCTTGCATTTTGTTCATCTTGTTTCAAAGAAGAGAAGGCCTGTTCCCAAAGCCATGGATTAAAAATCTCTCCAGTAGATTTTGCCAGGTAACCAAGCCAGAAAAAGGTTACGAGAGGAAGCAATATTCTTCACACAAATTGCCAACTCTTCCGTTGACACAAGTCTTTGCAGAATTGCTAGAAGACATAATTCGCACTTGATCAGGAATTAGGGTTTGACAGAATAGCCCAGAGTTCAGCATTATCACCTCCAATACTAACATTTATGTGAAAGGTTTTGTGCATCATGTACTTCACATGTCAAGAATAGAGAATCTGGTGGTGATTTTCGGGTTAGGAGTTCATAGTTCATACCTTTCAAAAAAAGGTTGGTAATGGATTTGACACATCTGAGGAGTATTGGTGGGCTTAAGAGTAATGTGAATATAAAATCTCTACTTTTGAACTCTAGAGTTCAATCACAATTGAAGAACCCACAAGAACAATGTTGATGTGGTACTTACACAGCTGCACACAGTTCATGGGTGTGATTCTGCACAGTTCAACTCATCATAAGATAGATGGAATGGTATACTCACCGGCACGCATACCCACTTGACTTTTGCAAAATGCTTACATTAAACTTGCTGGTATGGTATCCATCTTTGAAAAGATTTTTGATGCCACAATGTAATCTCGGTTGTTCAATCTACTCTAGCAATGTCCACTATACTTTGCAAATGTAGCTTCACATCATCAAAATTTATCAGCAATATATTTTTGATAATAAAGTTATCCTTAAAATAATCTGACTTTGATCCTCCATGTACTCACTCATCATTCCTTTTGAGATATCTATAAAATCTACCAAAGTGAGAATCACTTCTCAAAATGAAAGGTGACCACCCAAAAGTGGTCATCACAGTTTTTTTCAAACTAGATTACAGTCTACCTATGTTATAGTCACATAGACTAAAAGACTACTTAGGAAGGGGACTAGGACCTACCCATGGGCTACCTGCCTATGTAGGACAAGGGTGATGAAAAGCTTACATGAGAGATTACATAGAGCCTACTTACCTAAAGGGCTACATAAAGACCTATCTAGGAGCTACCTAAGGATCCATCTAGAGGCTACCAATTGGCCTACCTAGGTTACGGATTACCTGCGGCTACTTAGGAACCTGCATAAGACCTACCAAGGAGGTTATAAAAAGATTTACTAAGTTAAAGGATACTTAAGAATTATTTTGGGGGGCTGCTGAAACAATATCTAGAGATCACCTAGGGACCTACTTAGGTTATGGGCTATCTAAGATAAGAATTATCAAAAATCAAGGTATCCCATAACATAGGTAGCCCCTAGATAAACACATAGACAAAACACAAGAAACAAAAGGATGATGAGAAAAGGAAACTCAAATTGTCCTCAGTTGACAGGAAATTTAAGTTTTTTTGTTTTCGTATTTTCCTTTGGCAAAGTCCCATCTTACATTTTGATTTTTGTCCTCAATTTCAGTGAAACTCAAGGTTCTACTTGTGGGTTTTACTGTCTGTGCAGATAACTTTACGACTTAAAACATGTTTCCATAATAATTCAGTTAACAACATACATGATCCAAGCTCAAACCACTAGGTATATACACATGACTTTGTGTTAGTTTGCTCTGCCCTTAGGATGAGATATTACTATGGTGTGTAGTTTGTTTGTTTGTTTATTCTCTGTGCAGCACTTAAAATAAGATAAATATGTAGCATGACCATATAGTTAGGTAGCCATTCTTATTTGTGTATTCCCATTGTGGTACTTGGATGGAGTACAATCTCCCATTGTGATACTTAGCTTAACAAAGGGAAATGAACATGGAAGACAAACATGATTCACCAGTGTTCAAAACAAAGACATCTGCTTACTACCACCTTCTTTTCTTCGGTTTGTAGCTGTCTTAATGATCAAGATATGGCGTTTAGGAAGCTGCCAACTCACTCTGTGGACTAGCTCCACCCACAACCTGACTGCCAACTCACTGGTTCCACACCCTCATAGAATTGACTCTACCTCTCCCAAAAAACAAACAAGAATAGAAAACTATCCACAAATGTCTTCAGCAGAACCTTCAAATGTACCAGAAAAATGCAAGGATGGCATTTCAATAGAAGAGAATGTATCTTGATTGTAGCTGACAACCAAAAATCACACAATGCAGGATGTCAATAATCAGTCAGTAAGAATTTCAAATTGCAGCTACACTTCAAAATTAGGAAGATATACCTGAGACAAGGCTTTCAAGGTGATGTTCAGTGCTTTCATGGCTTTCAGTGTCAATTAAACTTTCAGACAAAGAACTTCCCAAGGTCCTACATAGCTGGAAAAACCAATATGATTCAGCTCACTGTCTAGTGAGTAGTATTGAGGGATTCCACCTTGCCCTGCTTCTCAGAAGCCTGCCTTATAGAGATATGCAGCATTTTTTAGAAAGTGGCTAATGAGGTGCCCAGAAGATGCACAGCAAATCACTTCCAGAGGTTGCAGGACCAATCTAGTAGGGTCAACAAGCCTAAAACTTTAAACCCTTCCAGAAGATAATGCCTTCTATACTAGGCTCCCACTGGCATGTTCCAACTTACCAAGACAAGAACTAAAGGATCACCTGAAGAATTAGGGCAAATTTCTCTCAAGAGAAGCCTCTGAAATCAATGTGTAATCACACCATAACAGTTCTCATCTCTCAATCATGTTTCCTGCAGTATGTTGCCAGGGGAAAATATAACCAATGTATGTTTGAGCATGACCACACAGACAGAATATGAGGACAATGTCACATGAAACAATCTCTTGGTTTGCACCAGCTTCCCAGACAATGAAGTAACATAGAGCAAAGAGGCCTAAACTTTGGTCACCAAAATTGTCAAAACACAAGACTTTAAAACATTACAATCCACAACCCAGAGTGATGTCTCTGCAGATCAATCAGACGATCTTCCTATATGAAGGAACCTGCACACAACAAAGTCAGGGCTGAAGCAGAGCACATTCCAGCGATGCTCAGGATCTTCATGAACAGAAGAGTTGCACCTAAAAGCTACATTAGATAGACTAATTGCACAACTGCATATTGAACTCATGGACAGGAGCCCACAAATTTATGAAGAATCAAAGGTTGCATGCATACAGAAAACTATCCTCAGCCTAATGTATGAATGGAAAGGAATCTAGACAGTGAATGCAGATTGGAAAGTGTTAGCCATGTGTGATGCCACTGTTTGTGATGCAAACTGCTGAATTTGCTTCTTTGCATCTGCTCCAACACAAATAGGCCAGTGTCAAAGATTAATTTGAATGCTGCAATGTAAAACCTACTCCAACTTCCAAACCCTGCCCTGCTTTTGTGAGAAAGGTAACAAATTTGAAACTATCAAAGCATTCAGCTCAATAACCAAATATCTCTAACCATGTAGTCAACAAACGAAAGGATTGGTAACCTATGTTGCTATACACCTCTATATAGAGTTATAAGAGTTATATTGAGTCAAGAGTAGGACTGCAGGCAACAAGTTTTGCATACCTTTACGGCACTTAGTGAAGCCAATGATGTTGGCTGTGCTGAGAACGAGAGCAACTCCAACCACCAGAAGATAGTCCAGATTAAATTTGATAACAGCAACAATACCCAGTGCTACCCATGCCACAGGCTGCCACAAATGTTCCTGTTAGCCTAGCCAGTAAATCTCATTCACTGGCAACCCTTGAGGAAACAATTTGAGGCCTACAGGAAGACAAGCAAGTTTGCCAATCAGAAAATTAGGAGCTTACAACTTATACACAGGATTGAATCTCAAGTGGATCCAATCTCAACCACAAAAAGAGGTTTTGCATGAAGTTGCGGCTTACAGTGAGGTATAGTGACCACCAGAAAAGCCACGAATCCTTTTTGTTTAAGGTCTCCAAAGTCTGCAATAGTGCCCAACCAGCTCAATTACATTAGGCATTGAGATATCTGTAAACAGATCTTGCACTACAGATACAAACTCACTTCAAAGGCATTGCCAAAACTCTTGAACTGCTAGTGACTTCTGGTTCTTTAGAATTTTCAATTCAGTAATGGCCACAACAGCAGAAGCCCTGTCTACCTGTTACACAATTTCTTCATCTGTCTTCATGTCTTGAGTCTTGACAAACCTCTCTAGTAGGGACTAAACAAGCTCCACATACCCTGGTCCTGGTGCACACTACTGATATCAAAGGCATTAACCCTTCTTTCAGGAAATGACATCTAATACCATGAGTATTGGTCTTGAATGTGTCAAGGGAAAACATGGAATTCATGAAAGTAATCAAACTATATATCACCTGCTGATCAAGAGACTCATAGTGCCACACACTCTCGCCTTGGTCATTCACTTCATTCCACCAACGCAGTCCAACCAATATCCGCCCACTTACATTCTTCACTGTCCAAAAGTCAAGTGCGATGAGGAGCACTGTAACAACAAATTGGATGACAAAGCTCTGGATGAAGATCGAGCACAGAATGTAAAATGCAAGGGCAGAAAACTGCAAGCAAACGAGCCATTGCATCATCAGTAGCCAAATCAGAGTACAGACTACATAGCTCGAAAGCAATACAGACTATTAGGGTCCAAAAAATCAAGTCATTGCTGTGAATATCTCCAAACTAAACACACAAAGAAATTGGTGCCTTCCTGCAAATCTGAAATGCGGAAAGTTCAAGAAACCTAACCTTGAAGATGACTGTGAAAAAGGAAACCGCAGGATGTCCATACTGCTCTCCCTCTGCCTGCAAGGCATTACCACATCCCCCGTAGCATCAGAGAAGAGGGTCCACCAAGACCAGTACCAGAGAGGAAGAAATAGGGGATTGATGATACGATTCGGAGCAAGAGATGAAGACAATTGAGAAGCCCGTTCCGTCTGTCGGCAGACAAGAAATGCTCATTGTCTCTTCACCGTTTTAGGACCGCTTCCAGTTTGTTATGACAAGACAGATACACTATTCGACGAGCTGCGAATAGCAGAACCTCACAGATATGATATCCAAAAGCCAACAAACCCTTAGACAACATTCAAGGTTACTGACAAGGCCAAAAAACCGCAAATCCTCTTCCGGATCTATTTCCACATGCGAACCAAATCCTCAGGATCTACAAATCGCACTACACCTCTATCCGTCGGCAAAAAAAGGACTCACCATTTAGTACAAGGGTTGACGACCCTCAACGCGAAACGAAGAACACAGATCCAAGCTCCTACTACGTCAAGCGCACACAGTAGATCCGATTCCGTGCTCCAGCACGGTGCTCTCGCACTTCATTCCCTACTCCTTTCCGACTCGCTGGTCCCGGGCGCCCTTCCGTGCTCCAACGCACGGTCTCGTCGTTTAGGGTTTGGGAACACTCTGTTGGGAACTTGCTCTGTGAAGGCGGAAAAAAGAGCCTGAAATGTAAGGCGACATTGTGAATTTGGAACTAGGTATACCCTAGCCTAATGCAATTGAATTATATCCAATGTGATTTTGATCTATTGCCATATTACCTTGGCAGCTTTAACAGTAATTATATTATTTTCAGAAATGTTGAAAAAAAAAATTCTCGAAAAATCAAATTTTTGTGAAGGAAAATATTGAATCCTCAAGAATATATTTTATTTGTTGAAATGAAAATTTCAACATTAAGTTATTATTTGACAAACATGTGTCAAAGTTTCAAGGTACTTTTATTACTACATAACTAGTTGTCAATGAATCCAAATTTCAAAACTTTTTTTTTTTTGTTTTTGGTCATGCCCCTTATGAATTAGTCCATCACAAAAGTTTGTTTCCTAACCTATAACACACCCCATATTAAAAGCTATCTTAAGATTTATTTTTTTAATTGGACGACTTCTAAAGGTTCCAATAGTTTCACCATCACATTTGGCTCATCAATGTATACATAAAGCATTTGAAACAATTTCTTAAGTGTATTTGGAAAGCACAATATATCCATGAATATCCCTCCTTAAAAAGGATGGGAAGGAAATTATGCCTATTTATAGGTGTAAAACAACCTTCCCACCTATATTAGGCTCGTTAGGGTGAACAACCCTTAACATCATCATGACCTAAAGCTTACTAGTATACCTATAATTTTTCATTCCAACATGATGTTCATTCACACCTAGTACATTCCATTCCTTAGTCAAGATGATAGCTAATATGTTTGGAACCAATGTTTAATGTTGCTTATGTTTTCATGCTCTAGGAAGTCTCACACTCAAAAGTCTCTTTCATTCCTATTTGATGTTTCATGTTTCCATGTTTTAGGAAGCTCTTGTGTTCGAAGCTCTTTTCCATTTCTCTCTAATGTTATGTGTTTTCACACAACTTATAAAGCTCTTGTGCATGAAGCTCTCTTTCACTTGCCTTTGATTATATGTGTTTTCACAATTTACAAAATTATTATGTGCAAAGTTCAAAACAAATTCATAATACAATTTTTATTTCTTGTTTCTTTAGTAATTTTAATCTATTTCCCTTGTACAAATGTAATAAGTTATTTACATTTGTTTTGTAAGTTCAGAAGCTTGAATTTGAACATCAATTTGAAACAATGAGAACATTGAACTTCATCAAGCAATTTGATGGAGAGGTTGAAGTTCAACTATGTTGTCCCAAATAGATCTATGTTATGATTTTAATTCAAGTTTTTGTTGTTGTTAGAACATAGGAGGGGAAAAAATGGTGATGGTCATAGGGACATGGTAGTGCAACACGGAAGGGAAGAAAGGCTACATTGCATTGACTTATAACACCTTTTTAGGACCTTTTACATGTAACACAAATGAGATTACCTTGTAAATTTACAATTTTGTTAATTTTTTTTTGTTAGCAAACATTGGCTTTAACATTGCACTAACATCATGTGCTAACAAGGTGTCCATGTTAGATTTTGTGTTATTAGCATTTCATTACGTCACAAGTGATCTTCATGATTATAACATTTCACAATAATGTCATGGATCTAGTCATGTAGTTGTACATGTCCCTTGTACTTTGCTAATCATTTTTCTTTAATCATTTGCTAATAAATATGTTTCTTAATATATCTAGCATAGAGGGCCTCCTAGTAATTTTATTAATTACTAATGTTGGGTGTGAACTTACCATTTTTTAATTACTACGAGATGAAGCCACTAGATTAGTCAATCCTTCAGGATAGGGTGGTTGGCAAGTGGTTTGCCACTATCTAATAACTTGTGCATGAGATTTGGATGAGGTTCCTATTTTGTATGAAAGGATTACATATTTTTGTGCCTTATGGATAGTGAGGAACCTTGTTGGTTTTTCATTCTTTCTTGTGATTTTCTTGAAATCTAAAATGAGTAAAATGAATAGATGTATTTTGTATTTGGAATACAATTCAATAATGTTCCAAGGAAAGTTGTTGCATTGGGTATATATAATTTAAATTTGCTTTTGTTTCCTTATTTGTAAATAGATGTAATTAATCTTCTTCGATGTGGACAATTGTAGTTCTTTGTTTTTTTTTCTTTGCAAATGGTGATTGGATGATAGTTGCAATATCTAATTTATAAATTGAATGCATTTTTAATGAATGAAAAACAACTATAGTGGAGGGCAAAGGTTCTAAATGGTGAAGGCAATTTGTCTTTTCTAAAACAACCTACAACTAAATTGAAGATTTAGCAACCTATTTGCCACAACACTAATCTAGATTGTTTATTTTGATTCCAATGTTCGTTTTTATTTTATACAAGACTACCCAATGAAATATAATCCCATAGTAAGGTTTTTTCCCACATTTTTAATACCCAATAACCCCATCATGCATTACCATGTCAACACCAATGTTAGGTCCAATTATTTGGAAAATTCAAATATTAGACCTAGATGTCACTTCAAATATCACCTTTAAAACCTTTTGGATATCAAAAAAATGTGATATTTTGAATGATATCCTAACCCTTATAAATATGAGATCTAATCAATTAATATCCAAAATGGAATTTTAAAAGTTGAAATTTGGGTAACAAATATAATTCTTGTTCAGATTTGGACATCACAACTCACAAAAGGGTAGGAGCTAGGACATTCACTTTTTAAATTAAAACATGAAAATAGGTTTTTGGAGGGTTAGGGCTTCAATTTGAAAGGAAAAACATGGTAAACAATGTTTTCAAGGCAACCACCACCTCCAAACCTAAAATCAAGGATTTATAAAAGGGTTAAAGCTCCAAATTTGGATGTACTTTTTTTCTTGCATTTTTCAATTTTCCTTTTCTTCTTATTCTTCTTTCTTCTCCATTTTCTTCTTTTTCTCAAGTTTCCCCCAAAAAATTAAGCAAATGTTGAAATAGTTACATTTTCAAAGAAAAAAAATGGTAACCACATTTAGAAATGATCTATTTTGGTTTTTTTATTGTGTTAATGACAATGCAAAAGTTTCATTTGAAGCCCCTCAAATCATGCATTGTTTATATTCTATTAATTTTAAACTTGATCTTTTTTTAAATCCAGAAAAATAAGTAAGGAAAGGTTTAATATCATATTATAAGATTAGTTGAATGGCATGTATGAGAAAAACATGTTGATGGAAACAATTTAGTGATTTTTTAAAGTTTTTAAAAAGAGGTTAACAATGTAATGAGAACAAATTCAGATAACATGTAAAAAATAAAGTAAATGTCTTTGGTTCTTCCATTTTTGACTTTTCTAGTTCAAAAAATATTTTCAAAAAAATGATGTGGAGCAAATGATGTTTATGAAGAACCTTGCACTTTTGATAATAAAAAACACTTGCCTTTACAATTTGTGAACAATGTATGGTTAAAGCGGTTAGTGTTACATTTGTGTCCTTGTGTTCAATTTCCCTCCAAAAAAAAATTTCACACCATGTCCTCTTGGCCTAGTGGAAAAATTTGAGTAAACATATATTTTTATTATTTTACAAAATTATTACTATGCCACTACCAGCTTTGATTTATGGATGTCCAATAACACACATGATGTAATTATCTAATTATATTTTTTGGGGATCTAATTGGAAGCCAAAACATGTAATTTTTTTATCTATTTGAAGCAGTTGACATCATAGGACATGCATTGGTAAAAAACTTGCTTGATTTTTTGGATATATATGGGTTGAAAAATAAGATAATAACATATGTCAAGAATAAAGGTTCAAATTTGAACACATTGACAATTGTATTAAAATCTATTGTGAAATGTGAAGGCTTAAACTTGAAGGAGAACTTTCAAAGGACTTGTTTTGAGCATGGTTTTTCCAAAGCCTATCAATATGTTACCACTAATGATAAATTTATAGGGAGGGGTCTCAAATATGTTTTTACAAAATGTGCACATGTAATTTTATGTAAATGCATTAGTTATTTAAATAAAGCTAGCAAAGGTTGGCAAGAATGGAACAAAACATGTGTTGAAACTAGTTTGAGGCCAAGAAAATTGAACACTCTAATGAAAACTAGGTTAGTGTTGTTTTTAGACATTTTGTTTTTTATTTATTTTAATGCAAGGTTTTTTGATTTTGGAGTTTTCAAATTGTTTTGTTGATCCTTGATGTGTTAATGCAAGTTTGCAAACAAAATCATATTGTTCCAAGAAGCATTACAATTTAGGGCAACAATTGTTTTTTCCTATAGTCAACAAACAATAGTGAAGATTACAATTCATGTTCCTCCACTTTTAACTTGGCATATATCTCAAATCATTGTTTATGTTCTCTCTGGTTGTTAATGTTAGTGTGTTGAACTAATATCATGGCCATTCATTATTTTCTGATGCATTGCATACAACAATTACCATGATTTTAAACTTAGAAAAAAAATATGGAATTTCATCTAGTATGTATAATTTGATGGATGATGATTTTGTTGTTGATTTACAATTGTCATTACTTGCATTTAACATTATAAAAAAAGTATGTAGGGTTTCAAATGGATTTATTTCATTTAAAAATATATATGAAAAAAATAATCCCATAATATGTTATCCCTAACCTTAAGGCCAAGATCAAAAAGTCTCTTATTAATTCAAGAACATGGGGTTACCATTGTGGAAGAGTATGAAAAACAATCCTTGTTTCCAATGCTTTTGAAATGCCACCAAATCTTACACCCTATGGTAGAATTGGAATTGTGGTAGGTATGTAAATTGATGAAGATTCCAATCTTGACATTTTTGAAATGTGTATTAAAACTAATGAACCAACCAAGGAGTTGGTGAATAGGGAGTTATAGATGTTCGAAAAATATCAAGTGGATGTGAAAAACATTAAATGTCCTTCGGAATAGTGGGGAAACATGAGTCTATGTTTCCAACTATTGCATTTCTTACCTGTCAAATTTTTGACATTGTGGGATCCCAAATACAAATTGAAAGGATATTTTCATTGGTTAGAATATTTACAAATTTGTCGAAATGTTGGATGTAATCAAATATTCAGTTAAATTAATATTTGTTTGTAAAAATAGGCCCAATGATTTTTAAGTGGGTTGTAGTTCACCTACTAATCTGATAAAATTGATTGAATCCAATGTTGCCTTAGAAGTAGAATTAGAATAATATGAAAGGGAATTTCAAATAAATGAAATTTTGGGCTTGTAATTTTATCTTGATGGATTATTGGATTGAGATTATTGTATTTTGTTATCCGAAAGGTTGAGATCTCTAATGGATATTATGTCATAAGATGTCTTTAATATTGAAATTTGACATTAATTTTTTGGAAAAAATTGATGTCCTTACAAGTATGTTAAATGGAGGGGGAAAAAAAACCAAAACCAAATATATTGATAAAATAAATAACCGAAAATAATGGATAGTGAAAAAAATTAATATTCACCCAATACTATTCAACAACTATAACCATCATCATCCACACACATAAATTAAATGATATAGAATTACCTTGAATGGTGCATCACAACTAAAAGTGATTTAAGACACATACAATTTGGGATTATATCCCACACACCAAATATCCCAAACTTTTTTCAGACTTGAATTAGTTTCAAGATAAAAATTGGCGCGCCCCCTGGCTCCTTGATAAACTCCAAATGTGAGTCTGAAGTGGAAACAATAAAAGAGTAAGGAGTCGAGGCACATTCCTTGGCTCGCAACACTTTGAGGGGTAAAAAGGCGTGCTGGAGCTTCGGGATGGGACTAGGAAGAATGACAAGCACTTAATCACTCACTCAAATTTGCACAAACCAAACAACAAGTTGGTTAGTGCATAATTGAAGCACTTTTGGTGCTAGGATGAACCACGAGCAAACTCGGACTCACAAGATTCACCACGGCCTAAACTTGGGGGAAGCCACCACCTTCCCCCCTTATAGTATACTCTGTGCCTCTCCGCGAGGCCCACATCCAAATGGTTTTTTGTCCCGAACTCCCAAATGGGTTTCGAAATTGCCAAAGTTGGGACTCCCGCAACTTTGGGCCCGCATAACTTGTGTGCAAACCTCCAATTGAGATGAAGTCTAAAACAAAGTTGTAGCCCTTGTTGAGAGCTTTTCAATGATATGTTGCATGTCATTTGCACGCAAGGAAATCGAATCAATTCCCGACTTTTAGTGGTCAGGAGTCAAATTGCCAAATTGACTCTCAACCTTTCTTTTGGCCATAACTTGTGTTTTAAATGTCCAAATGGGTGATGCAAGCCCATTTTAGACATCTACATTTCAATAGCTTTCCAATGATATAAAGAACTCTTCGAGCCATTGGGTTTTGACCCTTGCAATCACTCTCTAAACATTCGGGAGTCCACTGGGACTCCAACTCCCAAAGTGAAAGTTCCTTTGGAAGTGTGAGGGTTTTTTCCCTCACACTTTCCTTCATTCCTGGGCTTCCCTCTTGACTTGCCACCTTGCAAACCCTTGCCTTGGTTGCGAGCCCAAGGCTAATGTTACAACAAAAACATAACCCAATTTATTTCAATCAACTAACTTGACCTAATTGGGTAATTAAACAAAAAAATTTAACAACCCAAGTGCTTAATTTGGATTTGGGACTATCAAATTTAGATATACAACATTGTTAAACTATAATCCAACCACAATTTGATTACATTGCTATGTACATGTCAATACAATGTGACTACATGGTTACATAATTAGGCTACCCACATAGGTTATGGCCTACATAATTTACTTACCTATTGATTTCCTACCCTCCTGTTTATGTATGTAAGTGGTATTAAAGATGTTCATATATATATATATATATATATTATGTTAACAAAAAATCACACTTTATGAAATGTGGCTCGTTGGTTAAGGAATTGATTTCTCATCATGAAGGGGAAAAGCTCAAGTTTTCATACTTGCAACCTAGGTTAAATTGCTTAAGCACTTAGCAAAGCCTAGGGGGGTTAAGTTAGCCTAGGTGCCACCTTTCAATTTGATAAAAGAAGCTTTACAACAAGTAATTGTCACATATAATTTTATAATGAAAAGCTAGACAAAAAAAGGCCAATTTTGTCTTACTTTTGAAAGAAGCCTTGGGTAAAAAATCATGAAAGCTCTTTAATGATCGTAATTTAAATGATGTTATTTAAGTGTAGTTATTTTATGGCTTCATTATTAAAGACCTTGGATTTTTTTTGTTTTATAATATTTTTATTATATATGTTGGACCCTCTTATTTGATGGGTTTTAATATGTTTAATATAAAACAAATAACATAGATTGTTTTCTTGGGGAAGCCGGTTTCCAAATAGACCTCCTTTTCCTTTATTGCCTCCTATGAAACTAACATCAAATATCTTGTAGATTAATTCCATTAAATGTTGGTTTCCTTAGTTTTGAAATATTTATTAGGTGATGGCAATTAACAACATGGCCTTTGGCTTAACCCTAGGTGGCCTAAATTGCCTAGCCTAGGTCTAGGCCTAGCCTTAGGTGGCTTAAACTACTTAGTTCATATTAAAGCCTAGCCTTAGGTAGTTTATTTTACTAACCTTAGGCCCAACCTAGGTGCCACCTATGGTACCTAACCATAGCCTTGGGCTACTTAAGCTAGGTTAAAACATGTAGCATCTTGTAAACAAATTTTCAATTACCACACCCATGCGACATGGTTTGAAGATATATAGTTTCATATTTAACTAAATGATCCAATGGCCAAAATTGTGTGATTTTATGATTTTCTTTTCATGATTGTACACACAAAAGTCATAGTGTTATATATGGTTACAACTACATGATTAAATGTCCTATGTGATGTATTCTATTCAACTAGGCAAGATGTAGTCACATGTAATCATATATGTCCTACACAATTATCAACAAGTAGTTATAATGTAGTCACAAAAGTCACATTTTCAAATAGTGTTTCATATGTGATGTTGTGTCATACATTGGGTTTGTAGTAAAGAATTACCACTAACTCACCTCCAAGTTTGAAACATGCATAAGATCTATCCTAGTTTTAAAGAGTATATCTAAAAATTATCCCCCTTTTTTGCCTTATAATCTATGTATGTTTAAGTTAATGATATAGTTCCCCTTATGCTTTACGATTGATAAAACCCGTGGTTTGGAAACATTTTCAAAATAAGGGGCCTAGGATGAGACTACAAAAATAGCCTCATCCTAAGCCCATTATTTTGGGAATGTCTCCATCCAAAACTTTACCTTACATAAAAAGAAGAAGGCTTGGACCAAGGAAGATGGGATACCAAGTGGGGCTATTGAGACGAACATGAAAGACACATGAGAATTGTATAATGACATAAGGAGTGTTTGTCAAAGTAGTTCAAATGTGGAAAAAAATTAAGGAACACATGCGAGGGACACATGGTGATTGTGAACATTAGAACAACCTAAAAAACATTTGGCAAAATATATGGAATAATATTGAAAAATACATGGGGACCCATTAGGAAGGGAATGAAGCTTTTCAACTTGTTTATTACATACCTCAACTCGCTTATTACATACTTTTTGACAAGTCATAACTCATTGCCATGATAAAACCCAAATGAAATTCTTAAACATGTTAAGAAAGTCAAATTAAATTACTTGGAGGTTGATGTAAAATCTAAAAATCTACAAATCAACCAACTTCATATTGACAAGCTTATTAAGGTTAGGATGGATGCACATGCAAACATCAATCATTTGATATTTCTACACATTCAAATACTTTGAAGAACCTTGGGTAGTGGCTAAACTTGTGAAATACTTTTAAATATTTTTTGCAATGACCAATGGATTCAAGATGTGTTATAAGGAAGAACATTTTTTCTTTCTATCTTTCAAATTAAAGTTTTACAATACATTTTTCCATAACAGCTTTGATGGCCAAATGAAGAATTTCCTACCTAATTGTAGTGCATGGAATAACAATGCCAAGAAAACTGAAATTCACATTATAATAGAGAAGTCAATCCAAGATTAATGGAAAATGTTGTTTGGATTTGAAATTGAAGTCAAGTCTAGTGAAAATGACCTAGACATAGATGTTTTGAACAAATATCTTTTTTAAAGACTATGGATGGACTCTAATGTAGCTAGGGTCATGAATGCATACAAAGTGAAATCCAATAGTATTAAATGATTAAACCCTTTTAACCCCTTGGAAAAGGTTTTGCAAAGAAGTGTTACAATAGATCAATTACGACAAGTTTAAAAAATGAAGCATTACTTATGTGGGTGTGCATTAAGTTGAATGGTGAGAATTTCTTGATGTTCTAGTTCAAAGTGAAGATAATTTTAAACGAGAAAAACTTGTGGGAGATAGTTGAGGCTAGTGAAGTTGCCCCTCTTCTATTCCTAAAGTCATCAAGACTTGCAAGAAAAGAAACAAAACAACATTTCAATCTTGGCTTCACATCTTGGAGATGCTCAACTCTCTTGCATCTATTCATACAAGACACCAATAGAAGCATGGCAAAGTGATATTATTGAAACTAAAAGTTTGGTAAATATTCTTTTTTTTAGGGACAAGTCTTTCACCATGAAGATGTAGGAGTTGAATGACTTGCTTTTACACATCAACCATGTGAGGGCACTAACAAATTATCTCTCAAGCTTGGAGGTACCCATCACGGATGATATATCATGATGACATTGCTCGAGAGCTTGCCTTCTTCTTTTGCATACTTGATTGTGGCATTGGAGACTAAGGCCATGAAGGAGTTGACAAAGAAAAGTTTGTCACATCAAGGTTATTACAGAAAGTGCAATGAAGAACAAAGCATAACATAACACCTGTAAAAACCATAAACATCCCAACTAGTTAAATAAATCATTGTCCTAATGGATCAGTTTGATGTAAGCACTTGAAAGTCATCTTGACAAAAAATTCATTTAAATGCACCAAACTCGTTTAAATCTAGTAATTAAACACAAACACAAACACTTTGAAGTTGTGATGTTTCAAGAGATGTGAGATATGTATGATAAGAAGTTAGTCAAATGGCAGCAATTTGGAATTCGAAACTTCAACTCTGAATGCTCAAAAATAATTCAGCAACTTCGCTAACATGAAGTCTTATGAATAGTTTTATGTATACATTGGGACAATCATATTGTTGAGGAGTTTTGAGGTGTGCCATTTGCAGCATTTGCTACAAGGGGGGAGTCACAAGCACATGAGTATGCACCAGTGTTGGGCAGGTATCATGATTTTATGGTGCCTTTCAGGTTTGGTTTTCATAAAGTAATTTACAAAAGGGTTTGATTCTCCCCCCCCTCCCCCCCCATTTCTAAAATTTTTATGCCGGGCAAGAGTATCAACATTTAAAAAAAAATTAAACTGGTTCTCACAATGTTGGTTTTCAAAAATTTGAGAATAGTTGGTTATCCTTTGTTGGGTCTCACAAACCAAGTATTAATTTTTAAAAATTAAAATTAAGATTCAATAATAATTATTTTGATTTTATTTTTTTAGTGACAGCTCTGGATTTTTTTTAACAAATCAGAATCAAAGGACCCTTGGTTCAAGGTTTTTGAAAGATTTCTAAAATAAATTCCAGTTTTGGGTTTTTGAAAGTTTTCAAAGAACTTGATTGGTTTTATGGAAGAATTGGTAGAAGAACCAAAGCTTTGGGGGCTAGTCTCTTTGACTAATTCTTTTGATTTTTTGAGATCTATAGTTATGAATGAAAATCGGTCCTTTGATTTTTTGAAAATTGCTGGTCATGGGTCTATAATACCCAGACCTTACCTGTCAATTTTTTCTTTGGAAAAAGAGAAGATAGAACAAATGTTTTGTTTTGGCAAAAAAAATAAAATTCAAAATGGCAAAAATTCAAGGTTTTAAAGGTTTTCAGTCAGCAAATATCTTTTTTTTAAATTAAGAATTTAAGAATTCATCACATTTTATTCTAAGTTCCAGTACATAGCCAAAAATATAATTCATTTTTTTCAGTTACTTTTTTTATTGCCATATCTGGCTAAATAGTCACTTCAGCTACAATCACAAAATTGAAAAGAAAAACACTCACTAAATTAGAAGTTGAAAAAAAAAGCTCAATAATATGTTAATCTCTCCAAACATCATTACCATTTGACCTAGCCTACCATTAATAAATAAATACCTATCACCAAACACTAGCCCTCTCTTGGATCTCCCATCCCCCAAGGCAAATTTAGACTTAATAAGCAAATTTTGATGTGGGTTTGGTAGTGATAAAGGTGTCTTTCCTTTAGCCCTAATTAAATTAGGTTGACTTAACAACATACCTTCGAAGTTCAAACCCATGATCCATGAATAATTAACAAGATCCAGTAAATAAAACGTTGTTCCATTCTGCATAAAAAACATAGTCCATGAATAATTAACAAGATCCAGTAAATAAAACGTTGTTCCATTCTGCATAAAAACATAGTCCATGAATAATTAACAAGATCCAGTAAATAAAACGTTGTTCCATTTTGCATAAAAACATAATTAAGTTTGATGCTTATATAATTTCTTTCTCATTGTTTGTACTACTGGCAGCTAAACCCTCAGACCCTGACCCCCCTGGGTAAGGGGTCAGACCTTACCCGGTTCTCAGAAATAAAACAGTTCTCAAGTGAGAACCGGTAGTTTGGTTTTCAGTCATGGTATCACTCATGGGAGATCAGATTGGGATGCCCGGGTGATATTCTGTTGTAAGATAGGCACCATTTGCACATACAGGTTGCACCATAAAGTTGGGTTTTCCTCTAGGCAGGGCCTTCTGAATGAATGAGTGTGGTGGTGCAAGAGGAAATCACAACAGGAAGATGTTAGCAGGAATGTGAAGAAATCTGCAACTTCCAATTGAAGAGGGGGGAGAAGATGGACTTGGACAGTCAGTAGTCCTGGATGGAACATGGAGAGAAGTACTGACTGGCTTGAACTTGCAAGGTACTGTGGTTTGTTTATCTTTTTTTACTTTCAGATTTGTTGCGTTTATTTTCTTGTATTGAGAACTTGATCTCTGGATGTGGAATACACAAATATCACATTGTGGAGTCAAATTAAGATCAGGTTGGGTGCCTTGATGCTTTGCACTGAATCTCCCACAAGTGTTGATGAGATATGCTTTCAAAGTTAGCCTAACCTCATTTTGTGCCTGGTGTTTCTAGTGTGTTAGTAGGGTACCCAGTTCATCAGGTAAGCTGTGCAAGCAGAAGGAAAAGAAATGCTGAGTACAGAGAGAGTGATAGATGGGCTTACTGTTGCCACTCTTATGTTGCAATTCCTGCTAAAAACTCAAGATTGAACTACTAAATCACTTGCATAGCTGCTATATTCAGGTCTAAGCACATGCTGCTGGAAGTAGGAAGTGGAGAGGCTGTGGTAGGGAAAAAATTAATGCTTTGTGCACAGTGCCATACCTTGCTTGTTGATGGTGGTGGCTGCTCTTTTTCCTCTGTGGCGCCAATGGGGAGACAGCATGCAGATTAGTCAGTATTTTAAGTTCTAAGTGGAATGGGCTTCAACACCACCATACGGGACCCCTGCGAGTCGACAAGATCCGACTGTATGGCACAATGGTAGTGGAAGAACAAACATCAGAAGACTCACACAGCCCACCTCCCAACTTACTTGTGAGAAGTATTGTATGTCAGGTTCTCATGCCCAGATGGGCAAATGGCAGTAGACAAAAACAGTGATGAATCAGCAGTTGACATCAACAGATCTCCATGCATGATTGGAGACTTGAGGATTTATCCTCGTATGTGTGGTGAGCTGCCTAGCAATCTTTACATTCAAATTGATTGTTTCCTTTTGTAATGAACAGCAAGTAAACATACTGGATTCTGAATGTGGAATATGAACTAACAATGCTTGTTCCGCCTCCATTATCAGAAACGTACCTGGTTGATTATGCACAGAAGATGAACTTGAGACTGAGCTCAAGTTGGCGATGTCTGTGCAGTTGGGCTATTTGAAGAAGGAATATCTGGGGCAGTGCGGCATCCTTCCAGCATTAAAACAACCTCAGCTATGGAGGGTCGGTCGGCAGGGTCTGGAGCTGTACACAAGAGAGCAATTTTCACAGCCAATAAGAACTCCTCCCACTCTGATGACTCTGGGTCCAGATCTAGCAAGGCAGGATCGAAAACCTCTGTTATCTCCCCTAATTGCAACATCCGCTTCACCCACTTCACTATGTCTTCATCCTGCAGATTGAAAACGGCGGGCCTCCGTCCTGTCAGAAGCTCAAGTAACACAATTCCAAAACTGTACACATCAGCTTCTTGTGTGAGCTCTCCTGAGTCATTTGCTTCAGGTGAGACATACCCAAGTGACCCTACTGAACTCGATGATGGTGTTGGGTCCACAGGTGTTGTGGTCAAGGCCATGAGTCCGAAATCAGAGACATGTGGTTCAAAGTCCGCATCAAAAAGCACATTGTTTGGTTTTATATCTCCATGGACTATAGGTGGGTTGCACTGTGTATGAAGGAATGAGATTCCTCGTGCAATTCCCAGGGCGATCAAATGCCGCATTGGCCAGTCTAGAACATGGCTGGTCTGTTTTGAAGCTTCTTGAAGTAAGGAAGCAAGGCTACCATTTGGCATGTAGTCATAAAGTAAGAGCCGCACATCTTGGTTGATGAAGCAACCCCTGAGAACCATTAAGTTGCGGTGCTTGACTTTTGCCAGCATTGCAGCCTCTGCCTTGAAGTTCTCTTCTCCTATTTGGCCATCAGGTAACCTTCGCACCAAGAGCACAGTTCCATCCTGAAAGTCATATAATGAACATGATGTCATTGGACAAATCTTCAGATCATCTATCTATGGCAAGCTGAGAATTTGAACCAAAACAGTAATCAAGAAAATAGGACAACCCATTCTCTACTACATAAAAGTTCAAGTAGATTACAACAAGTAACTTCAAGGCTTTCACAAGTTGCACCCATTTTGAGAGGTTTGAAAGAGAAATTCAACCTACAACATTATAAAAAGAAAACACTCTGAAGGATAGTCATCAGTGCAGACTTGTTACCAGAAGAGTGGCTTTGAACAAAATGCCAAAGCGTGTACGGCTTATCACATGGTCTTCAGCAAAATGGCCTGTGGCATCATGGATATGTGCAATAGTAATAGCTTCATGAAACATGACAATAAGTGTCTCTGCGATTGCTTTTGCTTTGGCTCGTGCAGTCCCTCTTCTCCGCCAACATACACAGATACAAAGACCACAAAGAGATAGGAGTATAATAAGGGCTAGTAGCCCTGCTCCTCCCACAGCAATACCAACAATTGCCCCTATACTCAACCCACTTGAGTTGTGATGACAAATTGCCTGTGAACCCGTAAGTGGGGTGCCACACAGGAGTGGATTTCCAGCAAATGAAGAAGCATTAAACCTTGTGGTAAGAGCTGTTGGAATGAGGCCCTGCAAATTGTTGTCAGAGACATTGAAGGTCTGAAGGTTGGTGAGACCACCAAGAGTTCCTGGAATGGAACCATTGAGCTTGTTATTTGAGAGATCCAAATTCTGCAACAGTGTCAAATTTCCCAAGCTTGAAGGGATGGTCCCTTGGAAAGCATTCTGTTGCAGAAAAAGCTTACGAAGCTGCTCTAACTGTGAGACTTCAACTGGGATTTCTCCCATCAGATTGTTTCTGTCAAGACTAAGATAGGACAGCCTGCTGCAATTTGCCAGGTCTGGAGGAATGCTGCTAGAAAGGTGGTTCATGCCAAGGTCAAGTTCTTCAAGGTTGGAGAGTGCACCGAGCTCATTTGGGATCGACCCATTAAGCTGATTGTTCCTCAGCAACAGAACTGCAAGATTAAAGTCATTGCTGATTGGCACAGGTATCTGGCCAGAAAGAAGATTGTTGGAGAGAGACAGAGAAGATAACTTTGAGAGGGCACCGAGATCTGCAGGAATGGTGCCATTGAGGGCATTTCCACTAACAGAGAAAGCTTCCAGGCCAGCAGAAGTAGCAAATCCTACAGGAATTTCACCAATCAAAGAGTTGTTTGCAATAGAGAAACTCTGCAGATTGCTGAGTGAGGTGTATGAAGAAGGAATGCTTCCTGTCAAATTCTGGTTGCTGAGATCCAGCATTTGCAAACTTACACAGTTTCCAAGCTCAACAGGGAGGTTTCCAGACAGTTGGTTCCCACTCAAGTCCAGAAATTGAAGATGCCGGAGAGACCCAAAAGACGAGGGGATGGTACCCGACAGTTGATTTCTTTGCAGATTGAGAACTTGCAGCTCATAACAAAGAGAAAGATTTCCGGGAATCTGTCCAGTCAGGTTATTGAGAGCCAGGGACAAAACATTCAGTTTGGAAAGTAGTCCAAACTCTGCAGGAACAGATCCAGACAACTGGTTTCTGTCCAAGGAGACAGACGTCAGATTGACCATATCTCCAATGCCCGTGGGGATGGAACCTGAGAACTGATTGGAAGAGAGGGAGAGAATCCGAAGAGCCATGAGTTGTGTCAGGTTCAAAGGAATAGATTGGTTGAGGCTGTTCCCATGCAGGTCCAGGATCTGCAACATCTTCAAACTGAAAATGGATGGAGGAATGCTACCAGAGAGAAGATTTTGCGAGAAATTCAAGCTCTCAAGGTACACAATCTGGGTGCCAAATGTGGATGGAATGGGACCAGAGAAAGAGTTTCCACCCATTGAAACTTCCAGTAAGGAAACCACATTGCCAAGCTGCTCTGGCAGGGACCCATTGAGTTGATTGTTGTCGAGTCGCAAGATTTGAAGCTCCGCAAGATTGCTGAAGTTCAATTTTATGGTACCTGAGAAACCATTGCCTCCAAGGTCTAGGGTTTGAAGCTTACTGCAATTGCTCAGGTTTGATGGAACTGTGCCAGAGAGCTGATTCTGGTTCAATGTTAAGTCCTGAAGATTCGACAAGCCACTTAGCTCTGATGGCAACTCTCCAGTGAGAAAGTTTTGTTGGAGTGCTAGGGTTGTGAGAAGAGAACAATTTCCCACACCTGGTGGAATGGTACCTGTGAGGAGATTCCTCGACAGATCAAGGATGCGCAGTCTTTTGAGATTACCAATCTGAACTGGTACGCTTCCTGTGAGACTGTTGGATGCCAGATGTAGAACCTCCAGCTGCTGCAGAGCTCCTGATCCAGTGACAATCTCTGCTGGAATGGGACCAGAGAAATCATTCTGATACAAGTAGAGAGCTCGCAGTTGTGAGCAGTTAGCGAGCGATGGCGGAATAGTACCACTCAAGTGATTTCCTCGAAGACTTAGGATCTGAAGCTGCCCCAGATTCCCCACTGCCTCTGAAAGGTATCCTCGCAATTCAGCTCCAGGCAGATGAATCGCTGACACACGCGGCTGCTGATCGACATCAGTGCATGTGACACCTCTCCAGCTGCTGCAAAAACTACTCGCATTCGCCACCGCTGCCGTCGTCGTCGTCGTCGTCGTCGTCCAACTGCTCAATACGCCATGAGAATCGTTCAATGCAGCACGAATCTCCAACAAAGCTGCAATGTCTGTCTGTGTATTCTGCTGCTGTGCTTCTTGTGCTCCTCCCACGCTCGGGAAGACTAGCAAGCTGCTCACTAGAACAAACACTAGTAGTGTTATCAGCGCCGGGAGATTGCTGCTCGCCGCCTCCATAGCAGCCAGACACTTTCAGCTCTTCTTTTGTTTCTCCATTCTGTTCTAGTGTGCGTTACCTCGGCCTGTTTGTGTCTGTCTTTCGTTGCCAGTTTCGTTGCCAGTTCCTGTTTGTGCAGCTTCTTCTTCTTCTCCTTCTTCCTGCTTCTCCTAGTGTAAATATATGCTTGAAACCAGCTTCTGGCAAGTCATGTAAATCCTTCTTGCATCCTCACTGATCAGTGTTCTTCAGCTCGCTTGTCGATCGTCTACAACATGCTTCAAGATCATGTAATATAAAATTAAGCGAATGCTCCTGCTGCAATCCCTGCTGCAATCATTCCTGAAGATGATGAACTCATGCAACTCAAAACTGGCGAACACTAAGTGGTCGCAGAGCTCTCCTACTGTAATTGCTTCTTGCAATTTGCACCTAGTGTCAAATCCTACTACTGACTGCTGCTGCAAACCTGTAGAGAGAAACAAAACATTCCAACAACAACCAGCTCCAAAGCAGCTCCAACACAAATGGGTGGAGCTTGATCTGCGCAAGCAGCGTCAATGATTCCTTCTGGACGTATCAAACTCTGCAGGCAGTGTCAGGATCCGACAACAGGAACTCCGGATTCGAGGATTACTGGCCTTCTGCTTGCATATTCCCAGATTCATCCTTCTCTTTCTCCAGTGAAAATCTATAATCCGATGCACTACTATTGCATGCTGTTCCGATGTGTGAACAAGATTCTGAGAAGAAGCAATCCTGCGCATAATTTCCAGGTTCTCCATTTACCCAAGTCTCTCACGACAAGCAGCTGCAGAATTGATCATGGACAGTGCACTGTCAAACTACAAACATTGTTCAACAACAAACAAGGAAAATTTGTTTTCCCCTTCTGCAAGTACTTGTAGCGAGCTTCCTCCTCCTCTTCCTCTTCCATAATCATATTCTCTTCATCATCACATGAATTCTCTAGCTAGTTTGCAACTACATTGCAGCAATATAGCCACACTCTCTCCTCTTCCCTTCTCTGGATCCAAAAAAAACCATAAATCTCAGACAGATTCAAACACTGAAAACAAACAAACTTCTCAGTGAAAGGAAGTGAAGTTTCAGGACAACAGTCTCTGAATTCTCATGACAGGCCAAAGTCAGCACCCCATCAAAAAAGAAAAAAATGGATACTCTGAAACACTTCTTGCACACAACAGTTCAGCAAAAACTTAGTGCTAGATCACAGAAGCTCACCAAAAAGCTCATCAAAGAAAGCTCTCTGTTTTTTCTTCTCTCTTCCTCTGGGTCTGTCTGTCTGTCTGTCTCTCTCTGTTTTTTCTTCTCTCTGTCATGTATTTTTCTATTTGGCAACAAGTAGCTTTCTGCACAACCACTGTACATTTCACAATAATCATACCATGTTTTTTTTGTCCAGTGTTTGTTGTGGAATTCTCAACAACAATCCAAGGTTAAAGGATCAGGGTGGAGAAAGTAACCCTCCGAATCTTGCTCTTGGATAGTTGCATGTGGCCTTCATGTATGAATTATGAATGCCACAATGGACAACATCTGCTAATTTTATTTTGGGTATGTGTATGGTAGCGATCTCTTGATTAGTAAAAAGATTGGACGGGTTGTTGGGAACTTGTTGTTTTCCAAAGTCTTAAGCCCTCTTGTTCTTCTGTACTGGAAGAAATTGTTTGTTTTCTGTATTAGTAGAGTTATTGGTAAAGTCACCCTGTCTTTGGGCCTCCTTTCACCCCCTGTCCCCTCTTTCTGCTGCAAAGTAATGAAATTTGATTAAATCTGAGTATGAAATGCTGAAGTCAGCATTTAATGCACAAAGTTTGAGATTAATTATAATGATGAATGATGAAACCCTGCCAAACTTTATAAAAAGAAAGCACCCACGAAAGGAGGAGAAAAAGAAACAAAGTGCAAGGACCAGTGTCCAGTCATGCAAAAGAGCCTCAAAGAATGAGCCACACGGAGGAAAGGAAACGACTAAGTACCGAAACCTCCACCAGTGGCACGAAGCATATCAAGTAAAGAAAAGGGAGGTAGACCTGATAATTATAGTAGTTGTACAGGTAGCAGCACTGAAATATATGTAGGAGTAGTGGAGAGGCGCTCAGGAAAAAGGAAAGACAGGATGAAACTTAGTTTATCATCAAAAATTGGTGGAAAAACTAGTTTGGGTCCCAATTCTTTGGTTTTGTAAAATTTTCATTCCTAGCTATAGTTTTATGTTTGATGCCCTATTATGTCCAAACTGGCCATTCTCGCCCCTAATCATCTGACTTTATGGATAACTTTATTATGTCACCATTTCTGAAAAATCAAACTTGATGTTAGATAATTGTTGGTTTGAATGTTAACATTCTAACAGTGAAAATTTGTTTTCCTAGCTCTAGTTGAAAACTCTAATTTAGAATAGGTTTGTTCAACTGGCAGTGTGAGTGTACTTATATCTCTTTCTGGTTACTTAAGTCCCATTGTCCAGAGGGGGCCGGGTGTTGGTTGGTTATCTCCATAAGCTGATCAGGCCCTCTACTTTCATCCACCAAACTGGAAAAGCAGCTTGGCATGCAGAAAAGTGAAACAAGCTGAGGTAGGGTCATAGAAGGGACATGAAAGTGGAGATACATGGCATAATACAAAACATTAGGGGGCCATGGGCTGGGATTTTTGTGACAAGTGCACATGGTAACCATCATGCACTCCGTGCAAAGGGGATTGCATACATTCAGGTAGCTTTACAATTGTCAAATTTCAGTTTCAGTGGAAATGATTCTTCTGAACTTCCCAATTCCAAATATTACATTAAAACCTCATACACCCTGTGAGCCATGGCATGGTATGGTTACGAAAACTGGCACTGCTTTATAGTGTTATAGTTGTCTTTGGGAAAGCCATCTATTTGAATGATGACCAGAGTGAACCAACAGCCACAAGTCCATCATGAGGGAATGGATGGTGGGTGGATAATTCTGTTGTATCTGTATTCTTCACAATAAAAAGCCAAATGCTTATCATTCCAAATGCCTATCATTCTCAGTTGCAGCCTTGTAAGAGGTTAGTGACTTTTGATTTTACAAACCAGTATTTGGCAATCAAGTATACTCCTAATTAAACCCATCAAATTTTGGGATAACTTAGTGACTAAATGTACACATTTGGGCCATTTGGAAAAAATTAATGATTAATATTGGGCATCATTTAACTAAATTAATTAAAATTTCAACACACTTTGCACACAAATTAAAATATATTTCTTACTTATTTAGTTTTTTTTTTCTTACAAAGGGTATTTGTCTTCTGAATATGCTACTCTTGGGCAACTCACTGAAAAGGTGGATGTATTTAGCTATGGTGTTCTTCTCTTTAAGATTGTTCGTGGTCACGAGAATATTGATTTGTCTCTGGAAACAAACAAAAATTACTTTCTTGAATGGGTAAGTGTATGTACATTTAGTATTTTTAAAATCAAGTTAGTAACCTAATTACATAATGTAAGATCATTGGGGCAAGACACCAAGTCAATAGCCCAATTGGTTGCAATGGTGATTTATTATATTTAACCTAAATCTAATAGTCCTCAGTAAGTAAAACAATTATGATAAAGATCAAAACCCATGTTATTTGGGTGTCAAATTTTGAAAAGGATTGGGCAACCATATTTCCCCCAATTACATCATATTAAAATCTAAAAATTACCATCATTGATATGAATCCAATAGCTAGAATGAAAGTCAATTAGTCATGTTAAGATGGCAAATTAACAAATTTGAACTTCATTTTGGTGGGCAATTGAAAGTTAGAGTTCAAATTGGTAAGTTAATACCATTAGGTTTATAACTTACATCCACATCTTAATTTCATTTTTTTATCAAAAACATTTCATAATCTAGATGGTATTTGGTTAATAAAAATTGTCAACGTGCCC
>Ga0116229_10000109_pt1 | contig 79194 bp, 51 predicted proteins | sample S1TSphgellanicum_3_FD_87313 | JGI IMG/M metagenome (GOLD analysis project Ga0116229, IMG submission 87313) | Host-associated microbial communities from peat moss isolated from Minnesota, USA - S1T2_Fc - Sphagnum magellanicum MG | ecosystem: Host-associated > Plants > Peat moss > Unclassified...
AACGCAGCTCCGCAAACAAACAAAGAAAATAAAAGAGAGAAAAAAGATAAGATAAAGATAAGATGCTTACCTGGGTCTCGCGTGGGTCCTGCTCCGGCTCCAGCCGCTCCCCTCTCCAAGCTCGCTGCTCCAAGCTCACCGCTCCAAGCTTCGGCTCTAAGCTCCTGCTCCAAGCTCGCTCCCGCTCAACGTGTCTGGAGCTCTGGCGATGGAGTAAGGGGGGAGGGGTTGGTAGGTGGTAGGTAGGAGGGGGGAGGTAAGTGGTAGGTAGGAGGAGGGAGGTAGATGGGAGGTAGGATGTGAGAGGTAGGTGGTAGGTAGGAGGGGGGAAAATTTTGGGGTAGGGAAGAGGTGGAAAAAAAAAATGCGGGCAGGAAGGATGGGATTTTCGTTCATCCGAAAAACGGCCTCAACGGCCTCATCCGCAACTGGTGCATTGGTGGCTGCTAATTCACTCCAGCCGGAAAACATGATGGTAGGTTGGAAGGTCCGTAGAATTAGGGTTTCCTTGCGTCTCTCCGCGTACGTACGCGACGACGAAGCTCCGGGCGCGAGGCCAAGCGCGCAGCACAGAACAACAGCAGAAACAGGAAGTCTTTGTGAAGTCTTTGGATTTTGGGTTTCTGCAACGAGCGAACTGTTCTTCAGCACAAGCTGAACTGCCGGTGGTTAGATTGCAGGATCCGTCAATTAAAGGAGAGATATCTAACCCTATCGAGGAAGTGTGGATTGCCCGGTTGATTACAGCAGCAGTGGAGAACACGACCATTGGAGAGAGAGAGAGGGACACACACACACACACAGAAAGAGACAGACGGACAGACAGATAGAGAGACACCAAAAAGAGGGAGCGAGGAGAGAAATGCCATCAGCATGGGCAGAGTTGCCACCAAAGATGGTCGCAGATGAGCATGGAGGACGAGGCAGGAGAACAATAGCAGACGGAGCTACAGTGACAGCGGATCATCATCATCCTCCAACCAGAACAGCAACATCATCATGATCATCATATGTTCCTCCGCATCTCAGGAATCGGCCACATGATGCTGCAGCAACAGCAGGACCGCCAGCACCTGCACCTAGTGCTGCCAAAGTCTGGAGCCTTCAGGAGAAGCCTGTTTATGTTATTTTCTTTCTGATAAAGGTGACCTTGTAACTGAAATGCACATACTTAGCAACATCTCATTTGTTTAGTTACTTCCTTGCTAAAAATGGATCACACATCTTTTGTAGGACATTCAGAATTGCAGTAATGGTTTCTGCTCTTGTGCACCTGCAAAATCACTAGGTCTTTGGAGATCTGGTTTACCTCATATGGTCAGAGTTATCATGTTTTTCAGATGGAAAGTATTGTGTGCAGGTCTTTCAAAGACTATACTGTGAATTTCCATCTCCACCAATATGGGTAGAAAATTTCAGAAAGCAGGGGGTCACATGCGTTCAGAGGGCCTGAAGCAAAGTCAGCAAATGGAAGACGCTGTCTCAGAAATTATCAGTTACCCAGCTCAGATACCCTCTACCTCCAATTTGTCTCCTGATGCTGCAACAAGCTTTCTACAGCAAGTGTTGGAATATGATCAACAGATTTCACAACATGTCTATCAGCAGTGCCTGGGTAGTTTCTCATACCCATTTGTGCGTTTTTGCGAGGTTTCAGGTGATGGATTGTTTTGGATCCCAGCCACTGCTTTGATTTGGTTGTTCCCAACAGCTCTTACTCCTGAAACCCGTGCTTTTGTTTTCAATCTTTTTATCGCATTCATAATTGATCTCATAGTGGTTGGAGCCATCAAGGGGACAGTGAAGCGCAGTCGTCCTGTGCACAACAAGGGTCATGTTGTCATTGTTGCTATGGACCACTGGTCATTCCCCAGTGGCCATTCAACAAGAGTGGTGATGATTGTCACACTGTGTTGGCTAAATATTGGCTTGTGGAAAGATGAGTTCAAGCAAGTATGGGTACCTCATCTTCTGAAACCACTCAGACATTCCAGATTGCCAGCATTGCACAATTTCCCACTCATGATTGATGAAGATTATGATGGAATGTTGACATTTTCTTTGATGATTTTGAGTACCTGGGCATTAGCCACAGCCATATCCCGCATTGTACTGGGTAGGCATTATGTTCTTGATGTGGCTGCAGGGGTGACACTTGGCTATCTAGAAGGTGTTTTTCTCCATTTCATGCTATTTGTTCCCATAGAAGTTTCAGAGTCACTACACCACTGGGTTGTATCCAAGTGCTACCGCCCACAGAAGAAATGACAGTTGCATCAGAGTTGATAATTCAACCTCCTCTTGCTGGAGAGAGAAACATTCCAATTGTGTTGCTAGCATTTGTCATGTGTTGTAGTAGTAACTACTATTTCAAAGTAGTGTTCTGATGCTATCAGAAGCTGTCCTGATCAAATGGTTTGTGCAGAAATTAAGAAACTTTGAAATAGCCAAAGAGGATTCTGCTAAAATATATGAAGTCTTTGATGTAGAGAAAAAATGATGTTACTCTGATTGATTGCATGAAATTCCAACAGGTAAGAAGCTTGGCACATTGAGGAACAACTATTTGATGGTTTCTCAGGAATCCAGCAATTTACAAAATTCAGCTTGGTTTGTTTTATTTCAATTGACAAAAGAATGCATAAAAAATTGGGTACTGGTAAACTATTCAAGTCTGCTATGAGTGTTGAAAGAATCTCACAAACCTTGTTGGGACTCCCTGAGATTGAATATCATCAATGTAGCAATCCATATCTCTGGTTTTCTCTTGTGCAATGCATTGTGAGTTGTTCTTCATTCTTGAGCCGCGCCTTCTAATATCACCTCTGGAGGTAATCCTTCTAAAGATTGCCTTTTGGATGCACTAGATTGTTAGTGTTACAACTTGGCTGTAATATAGCTTTTTGAACAACAGTATATTTTAGCCAATGAAACCCATCTTTCAAATTGGATGGTATAAATTTGTGTGTTACTGCAATTCATACTGGTAAAACTAATCCAATCTCCATGTGGCAACATCAAACTTGATGAAATCAAAATCTTTTTCCAAGATTAAGAATGCGGGAAGCCTGGCTTCGGTAGAATTCTGTACCCTGGATAAAATGGAGAGGTGACCTCAGTTCCTGGAGAGTCTGGAGATAGCTGTTGTTGTGTCTCCTTTGTCTCCAAAGCACTTGGACTATGTGCTTGTTTGCAAAAGCAACACACCAAATAGATGCAGTTCAACGAGGATACAACAGCCAGGCTAGATAAATCCTTCAATTTCTCATGTAAAGATGCTGATTGTGCAACCACCAGTATCAATCTCATTCAAGGGGCTCCTGATCACTAGTGGCTTCAATTATTCTCCATTGGGAACTTGTTATCTCCAGATCCATGGAGATTCATGCTTTCAGGCTCATGCTCACTCCAATTTGGGGTTTTTCCCATAAGTTCTTTAAGTTGATTTCAGTGAAAAGACCAAACATGGTTCACGTATTAGGTGTGTACTGAAGCAAGCCTGCTGTCAGGCCGTGACTATTTATCCACTGCTTAAACTGTTGATTGATTGTCCCAGTTATATGATCCCCCAAACTTCACAGAGCCACATTGCTGATCAATCTGATGACAAAAATGGGCAGGGCAACCTGTAATTCAGGTGAAAGGACATTGGAGAGGTAGGTGTCAACACATCTTCCAGCCATTCAGCCATATAAAACAGCAGTTGACCAGTTTTCATTCTGATAGCCAATCCCTGTGCAGAAATCACAAAGAAGAATGTTAAGAAGAAGATTACATTTAAAAACTGCTCACATCACTTGAGATACTGCTTCTAGTTTGCTGAAAGATTTTTATGTTTTTATCTGTTCATGTACTGGCAAAGTCTACAGGAGTAGCAAAGTATTCTCCAAAATTTCCACACAAATCTTTTTGAAGATTCAGAATAATTTGGAGAATACTATTTACTAGTTATGTCAAGTTTTTGCTGCAATGCTCCACCTGAACTTAGTAAAGAATGAACACCTTTTCCTCCCACATGTCTATTGGGCAGCTTAATATTGGAGAGATTTACCAGCTTTGGTGCTTATGGCACACTTTGTGTGTGAATCAAGCAGTGTTATCCCACAAATGGACATGCAACTGGAGCCAACACCCAATGAGAGTTCAACTTCAGGATGAGATTGGGTGCCACAAACTTTTGCAGAGATGTTCGCAATTTCATTCGCATACTGCAACTGCATACCAAAAAAGGGAGTTGCTGAGGATCAAAATATTACAGATTTCTGCTGTATGATCCCCCATATAACAGCATCCTTGTTGACCATATTGCTCTAATGTAAATCATCACAATATTCAAGAGGTTCCTTAGAGCTCTCATTCACAGGGATCTACATAAATGAGAAGTAGAACCGAGGTTTCATACAGTTAATTTTGCATCCTTTCTTCCCCCAGGTGCAGAAGCTTGCACAGTGGCTGTCAATCCCTGGACGGCTAAATCAATGAGCAATGTTACAGCAGTGATCTGCATGTGGAAATCCACATAGGATTTGTTAGAAATATTCTTGAGAAAGCATCTAGAATCCAAGAAAATCTTAGCACAGGATTAGGAGGAGGTAACAATTGTTTCAAGATACAGTCCATGCTTCAGCATTCAACTTTTTGCTGAGCCTGTAGGCATTAAGCTCTCTGACCTAGGTGGTGCTCAACTTTTTGCTCCTCACCCTTGTGACCAAACAAGTTCCATGTGTTACCAGACTAATGCCATGTCTTGAAGTGATCAAGAACCTTATAAGAAGAGGGGGAAAGTCCCTTGTCACAAGAAACCTGACTGGAAATATATGATAGAGCTGTAAAATGATCTGACAAGGATGGACATGGGTTGACAAAAAGACCCAGAAACCTAAACAGTAGAGACACAGAAATACACGAGGTATTGTTGATTGCCTTCACCTTGTGTGATAGACTTCGAAAAGCATCTGAAGAGAGAGTACCTGGTTGTTGGAAGTGGTATACATGATTCCATGCTTGCTGCATCCGTCCACCAAGCTGGCAGGTGTAACTCCAAATGTGCGCTCTGTTCAAATTGTGGCCATAGATTCAGACAATACTCTTGGGACCCAAGCACGAAAGTGACAGAACATGCCCTGGACAGAAGCCCTTCATTGGCAAATCTCTCAGCACTTTTGCAAGATCTGGAAAATTAGCTGGGTCTTGCTTGGTATGTATGGAGGAAGAGCACCAGCAACAGCAGGTTCCCCACACTGAGCCATTTTGCTTCAGGTAGCTTTGCTTGTTCCAGACAGCAGGCACAACATCAAGAAATGCAGTGACAGACTGCAGTACTTTGAGAAGGAGACACAGAAACAGACCCTTGGGGGTGCCTTTCAAGAAGCTTCAGAGATTCAGAATGGTGGCTGATGATGCTCCATAGATGGGGTCATCATGCAAACTATCATCTCACAGCGATGCAGTCAAAATGCATCTGGTGAACATTGGAAAATTCCCAGAAGATGGATCCCACAGAAGACAATGGGTCGTTTCTCCTCCAACTTTGCAGGGAGCATTGCACCCTATATACAAGGGATGCTTCTTAGCATTACCTAGCTAGGAAAAATGACGAGAGAAACCAGAGAGAGGGAGAAATTCGGCTGAGAGACAACTGGAGACAGAGCGGTTGCAGTTCTTGTTCAGAAGTCTATGTCTTGTCAAGAACTGTCCGACTCCTTGGGGTAAAGGTCAGGATACCAGAGAGAGAGGGCTACGATAACGGATGGTACAATGTCGCCAATGGACATTGTACAGCGAGATACATAGTAGTATTCTTGGAGATGTTTGGCAAAGACTTCCCAAAGCTGAATCTCGTTAGGGAAGCAGAAGCAAATGAGAGGGAAGATCAAAAGATGAGACAGAACGAAGGAGAGAAATGCAATATTGACAACATTCTGGAGGCAAGAGGAGATATCAAAGAGAACAATAGCGTTATTGCTCCCACTAGACAACAAGACTACCGTCCTGCTGCGTCAGATCTGAGAAACAATAGAGTAGCAGAGTGAGACGACGGAGCGGGACCACATCGGTACACGCTCTGGAATGCAAATGTTTATAGAAAGAGGACCGGCAAAGCCTGATGCGTCTGGATGACAAGAATGCAGTCCTGTTTCGAGGCCTTGATCTAAGCACAATGCAAAGAAGGTGATAGCAATTTTGGCCGACAGAAAAAGTGGGATTGTCCGTGCCTAGTGTTCAGAAGATGATCGAGAGATTGAAGCATCTTTCTCGGTTTTGGCAAAGAATTACGCACTGGACTTGCAAAGCACATTTGAAATCGGGCAGGTCGTCTTGTCCTCTTAGCTCCAAAGCTTACCGAAAGCGCAAAGCGAGAAGGAAGGAAGGCGCTGCTGCTATTCTTGTACTAGAATGGAAAGTGGAATGCAATCTGTCAAATAGGTAAGACCACGGCGATATTATTGCCAAGTCTTGGAGAAACTTCTAGTGCGTCAGAATTGCTACGTCTTACACTTGGAAAAAATTGAATCTTCGTCCTCGTCCTGTTTCCTACATCGTATCCAACAAAAGCTAAGCCATTCCCGCTGCATTGTGATGCTCGTAAACCTGGGAAGAACTAGGAGCTTCGTGTACAAGTCTTATTATTTAAGATGTAACGGAAAAAACACATGCGATCTTGATCTTCCTGTCTTCTTCTTCTTCTTGTCAGAAGAGGAAGTCCAAAATTGGCAGTCCGTCGTCCCAGGGAAGCTTTTTTTCTACAATCGAAGAGTTGCTGAGCAGGCTTGTGATTGGAGAGAGAACGAACCATACTTCCTCCGTCGTCGCACCTGTTGGCTCCTAGACTAAGTCCGAGAGAAAGCACACACTCAAGGTGGGAATACGACGATGACGCACTCCATAGTTAGTACTGCAGCAACTTACAACGACGGGAAAGCTTGAAAGCAGAGCCATCACATATCACAGAAAAAAAAAACAAAAAAAAAGGCTTAGAGAAAAACGACACAATGGCCACAGCGGCCCCGTCATCAGCAAATACTCCAACGACACGAAATCTGTCTGACACTCTCTACAGGGTGCCTGGACTTTCCCTTCCCCCAAGAAACACGCCAAAGTTCAAACTGCCCCCAAAATCAACCACCAAGCCCTTCTCCTGCTCTCCTCCCATTGGGGCCTCGCCTCCTTCCAAGCAACACAGCTCTGGAGTCTGGAGCAAACAAATAAAAATATAAAAGAATAAGTAATAACCTCTGGTCAAGACTAAATTTGGTCACCATCTTTTTGGAATACAACAGCAGACAAAACTCACAAGTTATTGGCAATACCATCAAGTCAGGCCTACCCTCAGCACTATGTTCCAAGGGGATGGAAGCAGTTTGCCAAGCAGGGCAGCCCCTTCACACGAGGTGAGCCTCATGTTGGGACCATCACGGTGGGGCATCGTGGTGGCATGGGAGGCTTCAGCCACAAAGGTGGGCTAGGGTTCAACTCCTTAGCCAGCGGTGCGGACCAGGCCATGGGCTAGGGTTCAACTCCTTAGTCCACAGTGTGAACCAGGCCATGGGCATTTGGGTTCGAGATGACATGCAAGTGGGGCTTGTCCTGGAGTCAACATAAGGTTGGAAGGTTGGCCACTGGGGACAATTTAGGGTTGTCCTAGGGTGGCACTAGGTGCTGCCCATTAAAACCCTTTTGGGGGCAACCTTGAGGTTGTCCTTGGGTGGCTTTAGGAATCATCCTATTTCTTCTTCCCCTAGGGACATCATAACTGTTGTCATGAAGACAACTTGGAGTTGTCCTGGGGCATCCAACTATGTTGCCCCCTGGGAACCCGAAAATGCCTTTGGCAATCTCAAGTGCTCTCCTAAATGAGATTGAGAGACTAACATTAGACTAAGTCCTAGTTGCATAATGAGTTTAAACCGTTAAAAAGTCAAGTCGCAGGAGATCGAGAAGCTTGATGCTAACCTTGTGTATGTTGCATGCATAGGTAGTTAAAAGTTAAAGCATGTCTAGAGTGCACTTTGAATGAGGTTGAGAGACTCACATTAGACTAAGTCCTAGTCTCATAATGAGTTTAAACCGTTAACAAGTCAAGTCCAAGGAGAAGGAGATTGAGAAGCTTGATGCTGACCTTGTCTATGTGGCATGCATAGGTAGTTACAAGTGAAAGACAAGAAGTAGTGCCAAGAGCTCAATGAACGTGGGGGCACAAAGGACAAGTGAGAAAAGGCTTCACAACCTCACTACCACCGTGCTGGGTGGTAGTGCAAATTGCAAATTGCCAAGCTGGGTGTGGGTGAAGCTTAGTGAACTGCTAATATCCCTTTGGGACATAGTGGCAAAGCAGGCCCACATGGCTTTTACTTGCTCACCACTGAGTTTGAACACCAGACCTGTGTGCTATCAAATCAAGGCTTTATCACTAAGCCATCACCAATGGGGGCCATTTTTTATTATTGTCATCATGAAGAATTTGAGGGAAACAAAGCCATGCCCTAATCATGCAAATAGTGTCCATAATGGCACACCCACAGCAAAAGCCTCACAAAGAGATTATTGTAGTGGCTCAGCAATTACTGGGGACAGGGCTAAGGATTAGGTAGCCAGGGAGAGGCTCCTAGTTAGGGAGAATGGTAATTGAAAATAGCCCAAGCACGGAACTACATACGCCTGGCTTGAGGCCCTTAATTGACATAATTTCTTTACATCCATAACCTGCTCAACAGGTAATGTGGATGATTTTTCATCCAAACACAAAGGATATGAATCATCTTTTCATCCACACATAGAATAAGATACAAGCAGCTTAATATGTGATGTAAGAGGAGGCAATTTTGGATCCAAGGTTCCAAAATTCACCACAAATCACCATGATCACGCAAAATTCTAAAATATATATAGAATGTGCTCCAATTTGGAGAGAAAAGCCAGACCATTTATGATGGTTATTATTGAATGAAATGGTCCTTCAAAATGTGTAGAATAATAATAACAAGCAACTCCGTATGTAATGGCTCTTCACAGAGCTTCGAATAACATTAACAAGCAACTCATCAAATAATGCCTGTGCCCAAAGCTTGGAATAACAATAATAAATGGCTCATCACATAATCACCCTGCAAGCAGGTTCAAACAAGACAAGGACAGATAATGAGACCATGAAACATATTGATTATAGGTAATTTGAATACAAAATGAATTTATTAAAAACAACTAGAGCATGGTCACTATGTCTCTCCAGTTGTCACCTGCAAAAACAATTCTAAATTCAAGCCAGAATTTTATACCCCCAAAGTCTTACACAGACGTGACCTATCTTCTGTAGAGGTCAACAAAGAAAATTAAAGAGTAACTTATGAATTGTACTAGTAGAAGCAAGCATTCATGGTCTGAGGATTGGAGACACAGAGAGACAGTTAGGGTCCCAGCTCTTTAAGCACCTTTATGTAGACTTTCCAGCCATCCACATGATTTCTTATAGTTTGTCCACCTTTGCAATAGCCCTGATCATACACACTTGGTCAGTCATGAAGGCAGTAAGAGGCCATAGGGATGAAGGGAAAGGATGCTCTAGATTACTAGAGAGCTCCCACGAGGATGGTCACTTTACACTGATTCGTTTTGGACGTGGCACTTTGGTTTGTGTCATGTCATGTGTCCATTTCTTCATGTACATATCCCCCTCCTATATAATAATAGAGTTGTCATAATTTGAATGCCAATTTCAAGCACCCAAGTCACAATTATTCAAGGCACTAGAGCAACACATGAAGTGTGCCACCATATTAACTCAATGAGAACCCCAAATAATAATAATAATCTTATTCCAACATCAGTTTCAGCCTATAGATAGGTACCCTACTCACGCTCATGATTTGGGGTGTTAATGTGGAGAAAATTGAGGAGAAACAGAAAGACAGGGAAAAAAAATCCTACAATCAATCAGACAAGGCAACAAGAGAGGTTCATTTTCTTTTCCCTTGGGGTTGGTGGAGGGTCACTACTAAAATTGTGGGTGCAGTTCATTAATCTCTCTGTTCATTAAACAAGTGAATTCATTGTTTTTTCATTGATCCTTGTTCATTACAAAGAGTGAATTCACTCAAAATTCAGTGAAATCACTTGGCGTACAGGCCACCTTTTGTTATAATGGGTGCTAATTTTGTTTTTTCTTTTTGAAAGAGGAGAAAGCAATGAATTGACATTTAACTCACTGAGGGTGGAACCAGTGAGTAGCCAGGTACCTAGATGCTAGTTCATTGACCTAATGAACGAATGGTAGTCCAATGAATTAAAATCTGGTGACTCATGTTAGACCAGTACCTATGTAGATTACAACTAGGTGTTCAATGTTGGTATGGGTAATACTCATCCGGAGCACAGTGAACCAGCACCCACCAGCGCACCATCCATCCACTGAATGTTCGTTATTACTCAGTTGTGGATGAACCTCAACTGAGTTAATATTTGGTTTCACCTTGGTAACTAATTCTGTAAGAAATAGGTCTCATATATAGGTCCGTAGGTAGGAAAATAGGAAACTACTAGGTAAGTAGATGGTTTATACATAGGTAAGCGCTGTTTTTACTGGCTACCTTCTAACAACCTGCTTGTGGGTTTGTAGTCCGTAGGTAGTAAAGCAAGCAACTGAGCTAATCACCATGGTTAGCTAGGGAGCTGTAACTCAACAGAAAACTGTTTCCTGACCACTTAGCATCCATCCTTCATAGTGCACTGGTGGGTGCTGGTTCATAATATAACTGTCCATTGTTTTGGGGCAAATGTGTGACTGTTACAAAAGTTGCATTATTTCATAATAACAGTCCCCACTGGTTTTTTGGCATTAATGTTTCTGACATGTGTGTGATTGTTGCAAAAGTTCCTTGGATGCTCCAAAACATATGCACTCAAAAACTATGGGCCAGATCTAATTCTTAGAATAAGAAAAGAGGGAGAAAAGAAAGGCATGGATTAAAAAATACCCATTCTACCTATTGTATTTATTCCTTGCCACAAATAAGTTAGGCCCTTTAAAGTATATAAATTAATTATATTATTTTTTTAAATGTTGAAATTTTTCAAATGACAAAAATTTGTGAATGTTCGAGAGTATTCTATTTAATGAAATGAAAATTTCAAAATTAATTAGTTATTCTACAAACATTTGTCAAAGTTGCCAAGCTACTGTAATGGGCATAAAGTTCAACAACTAACTAAAAATAATACTTAATCCTAAAGTTCAACCTACTTATAACTTTTCAATAAAAATCAATTTGCCTACCTACAAACTTATCCTATGTTCAAAAATGCTTCTTCCTAATTTCAATTTTGAATCTTGCAAAAGAGTATCTTCATGGTCTGATTCTTGTGTTGGTTCTAACAAGGCATCACAAACATGCTGGCCCTGCCAATAGATAAGATGTTGTACATCTACCTACTGTGTCCACACTCTGAACACCAAAAAAATCCGTTCCGATCTAAACAGTCTAAACACTTTTAGCAAAGAAACCAGTTCACCTAATGTGAAATTGGTTCTAATAAGGTAAAACTTCCAAAAGTTGAATCCAATGCGATAGTGGGGGCAGTGCCAAACAAAAGGGTGTCATAAGGTCAGGAAAACCTGAACCCTCAAATTTAACAACCATGTACCCTCAAAACAACACCACTAGTGGTGAGGTACTTCTTTCTTCTTTTTGCTCAGCGATGCAGCATGCTTGTCAAAGAACAGCCTTCCAAAATCTGCTCCCATTGCCTCTGCTTGTGCAGGTGTCAAATGCGGGGCTCTCATTCCAGATATGCTCTCAAAAGTATAAGCCTACCTTCACCTGCCTGATATTGATCTGGTAGAACTAAGTTGTACATTTTTTGAGCATACTGACAGATGGAGAAGGTGGGTCATGGCCGCTTTGGTGTGTTTTGTAGCCATACTTGATTTGAGCCAGACTAGGTAGTCGCAAGTGAGTCCCACCGCATGTGCAAGACTGGCCTCGATGCGATGTTCTCAAGTACTTATAACTTCTTGGATTGTTATTGCTATCTTATTAAGTCTATCTCTTTTCTTTTTTTTTGCTACTGGAAACCTACAAACCATTCCAACTAGTGATCAGAATTTTGTGAAATATATATATTAAAATTTATTGAAGACTTAACTAGAACCCAAATAGACAGGTGCAACAGAAAGCCTCCACCCACCACCCCTGCACCCCACGTAATGACCTGCCAGAAATTTGCAGTGTATGTGGATGTAACCTTATAAAGCATATTTTTCATCCAAGAGCAGGGAGGGCATTTCGTTTTCCATAATGCCCCCCCTCCCTGTTTGCCTTGGTTTCTCCAGTTTTGGGAGGGCATTTCGTTTTTCACGATGGCCCCCTCCTGTTTTGCCTTCGTTTCTCCACTGAATTTCTGGCAGGTCATTACATCTGGTAAAGCCCTTGACCAAGGACATTACCAAAATCAGGCCTGCACTCGGCTATTGCCTCGGGCACCCTTATTTTGGTAATGCCCTTGACCTACACAAAAAACACCTGTGCAAGGCTTGGCATGGTGGGATTGCAGGCCTGTCCTCAAATGGGCCATCTCCAGTCTGACCATGAAAGAAGTGCAGGAAATTTGAAGTATTGCCCTTGGCCCTTTTCTAACACTAGGAGGAGTGGGGTTTTATAAAGTGGAATTTCCTTCCCAGGAGGCTGGAGGGAGTTTTGCTTTGGACTATGTAACCAACTGGTGAGAGCAGCCCGGTTACTGGAAACAAATGAGCCACAGGAGTGGTGAGTTGTTTTCCAGTAACCACACTACTCTCACTGTGTTACAGGACATAACCGGTGACTTGATGGACAAGATTTCACTCGCCCATAACCAATGACTACTTGGATGTCTAGGATGAATGCCGTTGTCACTGTCTGCAGGACCCCCTGCACCTGCCTGGCCAACTAAGTTCGGAGCAGACACAGGTTGTAACCTGAGACCTCTCCGCCAATGGGGTGACACCATGCTGCCAATGTCTAGGGAGGAACCGGTTATGTCATTGGGTGGGCATTCAAATTTTTCATCAGTCATTTCAAGGCTTCATCGAGCAATGTATGGGCAGCCATCCATGAACTGGGTATTAACTGGGTTTGAATGACCTATGTATGAGTACTAGGGTGGAGAGATTGACCAACCTACCCAACACTAACCTAGCACTCGACCCACCCAACTCCTATGAACTTGCTGCTCCCATCCAGCCCAACTTCGGTGGGTATCCAGGCATACCCACCCAACACTATCCTACCACTCAACCCAGCCGGCCCCCATGAACTTGCTGCTCTGGTCTGGCCCAACTTTGGTTGGTACCTAGGCATTACGTCAATCCACCCAACACTAACCTACCACTTGACCCATCCAACCCCATGAATTCGCCGCTCTGGTCCGGTCCAACTTGGGTTGGTACCCAGGCATTACGTCAGGTAACTGCCTCAGAGCCGCGACCGACTGATTAAACCGCCCTTGGCTCCTGCGTCAGGGACAGTTATTTCATGAACTCCATGCTCCAAGGGAGTATCCCTACTCAAAGTAAATTATCTCTTACAAGAGAGACCCAAGAAATGCCAAATCCAGAACCCGGGTGTGCTAGGACTTTACCATTATGTGGAAAAACCTTTGGATTTATTTTCTCTGCAGTCACAGGTCAGATCCTGTCCAGGAATTTTTTCCAATTGTCTGATATTGAAAAATTGGCAAATTTTTCCCATATTTTAGCAAATTTTACAATGAAAAAAGAAATCCCAAAAAACTACAAAATGTGTCCCAACAAAATTCAATGATCCGATGTGTAATGAAGGTCGCCTTACAGTGATTTGCCTACATCAATTCCTTATATTAATATTGTCTACATAACTTTCACATTTATGCACATCAAGTTTTACTATCAAGTTTTGCCTTCCTGCATTTTTAAACCTTGGTTTGTATGCGTTTCTACACCCTGACATTCTACAACCGGGAGTACCCCAGGGAACGACCAACCCATCTTGAATTACCAAATTTAGAAAGGACCAGCAGTAGCTGTACATCGTCCACATCCCAAGTGGCAAGGACCTTTGGCTTTTGGTGTTGCCACCATCTGGTATTGTGACTTTTTCTCAGACACCCCAAATACAATAACTTTGGAAAGGGCCAGGACCTAGACGGGACACACTCTAGAGCTGGTCAAAGTATTCAACCTTAGGCCAAGATGTTGAAAAATGATTTCAAACCTTAAGTCAAATTGCCAAAATGATTCTAACTCTACTCCAAAACGCTTAAATTTTATTCCACCTTTACATCAAAATGCCTGAACTTGACATAAATTTTCTTGGTCTAGAGTCTAACATTAGGCCCAACCAGCTCTTTATTTTTAGTTTCTCAGAAAGTGCCCACATGGCTACAGCAGTGTTGGACTGTAGAGTCTAAGTGGATATATCTTTACATTAGCTGTGAAATTAGCTGGTTATCATTTGTTGCACAATGTAGGACAATGGTGATGGTTTTGGTGTTGCAGGGAAGTTTAGTGACAATGAGTTGCAAATAGAAATCTGCCATTGCTGGCTACAACTCAAATTTGGAAGTAGACATTAGGCTACTAAAAACTTTGGGAAGGTGCTCTTTATGACTACAGTGCCTTGTGAATGTGAAGCAAATTGATTATCAATACAAAATTCTCTTCAAGAAAATTCTGTGCAAGAGTCTCATTCATTAGAAATCCATATCTGTAACACTAAAATGTTACAATTTCATTAGGCTTACTAAGATGATGAAAACAAGGGAGCTACAAATAGCAAAAAATACATCATCTAACTTCCAATATTGCAAAAAGTTAACCAAGTATGAAGGAGCTAACAACTGGGCTACCTTCAAAAATCTAGAGAGCATGTCTCCATAAGTATCATCTACACAATACACCATAGCGATCTATTGCTCCAATCCAAGCATCAAATGCAATAGCATATGGAAAAGTCTTTAAAGTATAAAATTTTAGGCTGTACATGCCAATCACTAAAGGTAAGTGCGGGTCTAAGGTAGCCCACAACTTGTTCTTCAAAAATGCTAAAGATGAGAAACAATGTTCATCTTTTACACCACTTAGAGCATGAACAATAGTCATCTTTGCCAACTTAAGATATTCAAGGAAGGAATGTGTCAAAACCTAGGATGCATTGATGGTCCTCCAAATGCGAGTTAGTGGATTGAAGTCAAATGGTGGTTCCATGGCAGCCTTGGAATTGCTTTTCATATAGAGCTTGAACATTCCTTGTTCAACATTTAGCTATCAATAGTTAAGCAAAGCAGGAACTACATATCTTGATTCACCACTACCCATGATCTTTGGTTTCCAATACCACACCTTTAGCACTCCAAGTGTTCCACAAAGCTAGCTTCGCATTCAAGTTGAAGCTAGTGTTGTGGATATATGATGCCCATGGCATCAAGCAATGCACATTGATGGAAGTGGTTATCTAGTTCACTAATCAACTAGGTGGATTAAAACAAAAAATCACATCAAATTTTGATTACATTAGCCAAAACAATGATATCAACTTCCATTGATTAGCCATTTACAAAACCAAACCTTGCAAGATCACTTTCATATTTAATTAGGGTACCTACAAGATGTGAAATCACATTAGAATTTGAATGCATTTATCAAAACATCAAAATTTGATCAAATTTATCAAATATTAATATCCAAATTGATCAAAATCTATGATTAAACTAGATTTTATAAAAATAAAATTTACATTGATTATAGTTGCAAGATTAATCACATTAACTAGAACAAGTCACATTAGAATTTACATCATATTGTGATTAGTTTGATTAGAGAAATAAGTTTCTATAAAACCAAACCCTTCAAAAGTCTACAAAATGAGACCCTACAAGAATTGGTTTTAAATTCTAATAAGTTTGATTAGAGCAATATGATTCTATAAAACCAAAACCTATAAGAGTTTGCATGAAAATCTTATTAAACTGATTAAAACAACAAGATGCTGCAAAACCAGACCTTGTGAGATGAAGGCCATACTAATTAGACTAGCAAGATTAATCACGTTGATTAAAAGGGTAGTAGACTTATTACATCATAATTTGATCAAGGCAAAAGATTGATTAGGGTAGCAAATTGATTAAACTTGGAAGATCATATGAAAAGTTTGAACTTGTAATGAAATTTTGATTAGCTTGATCAGAGCAATAAGATTCTACAAAACTAGAACCTATAAGAATTTGATTCAAAACTGATTACAATAGCAAAATCACATCAAGTTGAACAAGATCATCAAGCATTTCCAACATTCTTGAACAAAGTAAGATCAAGAAAATCAAATCAAAGTAAAGAAAAATACCTTGGCAATTTTTAGTTGTTTGAACTATCTAGAAACATCTTGGCCAAAAATGGCCTATACTTTGAAAGAACTTTGCAAAGGATCTAACAAGGATATCCATCGGGTTTTCACATTTTTAAACATCTTATTAAGCCCTTTTGTTTCTATCATGTCAATAATTTACTTAATGAACTCAAGGTGCATTTTTGGGCTATGAGCAAAATAAACATGACAATTTTGTAACAAATCCTTTATGTTGCTAACAATTCCCAAGCAAGACAAATTTTTGGTGCCAAATTACATTTACGAACCATGCAATAAACCCTAATGGAAAAGGGTGCATAGTTTGTATTAATTTGCTTAATGATACCAATTTTTGTACTTTAGAATGCACTTACCCCATCAGCCTTAAAACAAAGGAGCCTCTAAGCTATAGAAGCATATTCAAGCCCCCTCCCTTTTGTAATGCCTCCATGATAACAATAGTCAAATTGTTAGTTCTTGCTCCATCAACAACCCTTTGAAGAAAAATTAGCATGGGAACTTTCACCCAATACTACATCCCATATGCATGTACGGAGATCCAACTCCCATTATCCACAGTGCTCATTTCGTCACACGTAAAAGCCACATAATTATCAGTAGAAACCTTGGCTAAAATCACATGAGCAAACAGAAATTCAGCCATTATCCAACTTGAACTATCCAACCTATGTATTTTGGGGTTCTTACGCAACCAATGAAAAAGTATAAAACCCTTTTGCTTTCATACTCTACCGTAGGACGACCAACATCGAAGATCTAAAACAATGTGGCAAACTGAACCTTTTTCCTTTTTGACTCCAACTGATTGTTTTTGTTGATTTGCTGCAAGATAGTAGAAGGAGTTCAAGTAGAATACAAAGCTTGACTTTTCTTGTGTCTATAAATTTTGTTGTTGTACCAATCTCCTTTCTTGATTTTCAACTTTAAAAAATCCTTCTTTGCCTTCCTCCTACCTTCATGTTTCATCAACGTATCCCATTTGGGAGTAAGCAAACAAGGCTTCCTATCAATCGTGCTACATACCTTACATTTGACCATATTAAGTTTGCCATCATCAGTAAGGACCCCTTTAGCCCAAGATAGTTTCGCAACCCATTCAAGTTGAAATTTTCATGTATGGTCATATGATTTCTTCAACCTCTGAGTTGGAGGACAAGGCACCAAGTTAGGATCTGAGTTTATATTAGGTAGATCATTCAAGTCGATGACCTTCTCTAATGATGTGGATGAATCAACATGCAAGCTATTACCATTCAAACTGGGATGTGCATATGTTGGAAATAAAGGGGTTCCATTAGAAGGTAAATAAAAAAAAGTTACAAGAGAAGGAACTGCAAGAGCTACATGAACTACATAAGAAGGAGCTACAAGACAAGTTATAAAAGGAGTTGCAAAAGAAGTTGCTATAAAAGGAGTTGCAAGAGATTTGAAGAAGTTGCAAAAGAAAGAGCTACAAGAGGAGTTGTAGAATAAGGTAATTGTTTAAGAAAAAAAGAAATGTGAAACAACCCACCAAGATTTTGTGACTTAGGAGATGACAAAGGTGAGATGACTTGGGTTGCAATCCAAAATGAATTGGTCTAGATGATTATGATGATGAACCATCACCATCAAACACAATGACACGGAATCACACACTAACCACAAAGGTTTTATGTTCAACATGTTTCTACTACTAGAAAAACACCACAACAATGCAGGTTTCAATTTAGTGTCGAACTTCACTATTGACTTTAAGGATTTATGCTTCATGTCCCTACTTACGTGTAGACACAACACAGATGCACAAGCACAAATGCACAAGCTGTGCAATACACAACAACACAAGCAAGACACTACAAAACATGAAACCAAAGCACAATAGATTACAAATAATTTTACACCTTAAATGCATTCAAGATTTAAATGCAAACAGATGGAGATGAAAACATACCTTGTTCAACTTGAAAGCAATGTCAGTCGTCTAAAACTTGAACAATGAAATTGACCTTGTTTTGGAAGAAGTGCTCTACATTGTGTGGTAGTGTTCCACCAATGGTCAATAACTAAAAACTTCAAAGCACCCCCACATTGCACATTGCACATTGCACATGAAAGCCATTAAATGCTACAATCTATAGATCTTTCCTCTGTTTCAATGACTCTTTACTAGAAGCAAGTGGCGACCATTACTAGTGAGTAAGTTCATAGCAGTAGAGCTATGGTGATGAAGGCTGCATGTTTTGGAAAACTACTTGGCAACACTAAACCCTAAACCATAGAACATGTTGGCTACACTAATGATCACAATTGGTGCACGATGGCTACATGTAACGTGGTCATGGGGCAAGTATGGCTACATCTAGCGATGATGATGGGGCCAAATGGCAATTAGTATTAACAAAGGATAGAAACTAGATGGTGATAGCGTCAACCACCACTAAAGCAATTTTATGTTGTTAGCAAATAATCGTGTTTCAATCTAGTTACTAAATGTTATTTTTTCCTTTTTCCTTGCAAATACTTGTCACCAAACAAACATTTTTTATGCAATTGGGCTATTTTTTGCCAAAAAAAAAAAAGGCCGGGCCAAATAGGTTGATGTCATGTTTTTACTTTTAGGATTCCACATCCTACTCGTTGAACATATCACAATTCTATTGGCACATTATGTGAAGAATGTTTATTTCAATTCATACCCAATGTAGGCTACCTGATAACAACCTTACACCTACTTTGTTCATACTCATTTATGTCCATTTCCAAGGGTTAATGCTCTATATTAATATAGGTGTTTTAGTGTGAACTACAACCTTCAACCTTCATTTGTTTTTTAGCATGGTAGGAAGTGAATTACTACATTTAAGGAGGGCAATGTTTCAATATTGGTAACAAAGTACAATTTTCAATCTTGGAAATGGAAGGTTACAATACAAGTACATGTTATGTTCCTTCTTTTTTAAGCTTGGTGGGTGAATGTTAGGAGCTAAATGCAAGATTTGGAAAATTCAATTGTGATTTATGGTTGGTGTCATTATTGTGGTGATCACTAATTACTTTGGTGATCTTGTATATTTTGATGGGTGAATTTTGAGTCTTCAATCGTGAGGAAAAAGGTCATGAGTAAATTTTGATGTGCAATTTGTAAACTAGTGGCTTTTTTGGGGGTTTTAAAAATATTGTGTGCAAATTGGTTTGCCAAGTGGTGTTACATGGTCAAAATTTGTAACATTTTAGTCTCTACCAAAATCATAAAAGAGAACCTATAGTCAATTTCATCATTATTAATGATTTGTGGGATGTTAAGGGGGTAGAAAAAAGGCTTATAGAGGACTCTATGTTGCATTCTTTTAAAACTTGAACAAAGATTATTTTTATTGAGGAAGAAATTGTTTTTAAATTGTAATTCCATCAACTAAAGGCAAATTGAAGATTATGGTTTGCACATCTCCACAATGTTGTTGTGTGGGACTTTTTTGTTGTCAACAATCATCTTGAATAGATCTTGGTAGGAGCATTACAAACCATGGTGTTTGTTATCTGCCACCCCATTATGCAAAGTTTTGAGTTTAAACAAACCATTTGATTTCACAAAAGACTAGAGCCATGTACAACCCCCAACATGGGATCATTTCCATGAATAAAATATTGAAAATGAGCATGAATTAACCATTGTTGCCATTTGTAGCTTGCATTGTAGGCACAAGGTGAAGATGCAGGTTGTGTACATGAAAAGAGTAAAAAGTATAAGGGAGTCTTACCTTTTGGCATAACGAATTTTTTGCAAACTAACAACCTTACAATAATTTTGATTCAAAATAGTTGTGTTTCATTGAAGATGTAAGTAAACATAATCATTGGGCCCAACAATTACCTTCTTAATATACCAATAATTGTTTGGTACAAAGATGAAACAAAAAATAAATATGAACTATTTCATTCCATTGCTCCTTCACAAAGTATAATCTTCCCCCTTCCTTAATTTCTTGTGTTTCTCCTTTAAACCCCATAAGGAATAACATACATGAAAATGAAAGCATAATGAACATGAAAAAAACCCTAGGAGTACTATAAGGAACCCACAAAATCCCACCTCACAAACCACACACATTTCATCCCTTTCAACATTTTAGGCCCTTATCCAAATCTCCAACACATTTCCTAATTGATTTGCAAATTCATGCCAATCATTTTATCATTAAGGACTAACTATTCAAGTAACTTTATCCCTTAAAATTTAAAGAATAATAAGTAAATATCTACCACTAGTAACTAGGTGTCAACAAGTTACATTTTAAAAAAAAGTTAGTGTGCCCAAATCCAATTCTAAAATGAAACAAATTTTTAATATAAACATTAGAAAATATATTCAAAATGTTTTGAAGTAAAAAAATGAAAAAAATGTCATTGCATTTAATTTATGGTAAGTTATATACAAAATTTGAACAATTTTGATATTATAAAAGTAAGTTAAAAATACATTTGAAAATGACTAGTCAATATGGTGTTCAAACCTATTTCACATTGAAAATTTAATATATTATGGTTGTAACATGCATAATTTGACAATATATAAGTATCTTTTAAATCTTCATAAAGTTGAATTTGTTTAAATCAATATAAGAGAAGCATAAATAAATTCAAAGGTCACTAATTGGATCCAATTAAACTTTTTTTCAATGGGGTTTTTGAGTACTTGTACCAAATGAGTTATGTGGTTTTAAGGTCCACTTTGTCTAACACCTTTCAATTGAAATGTTGTGCTCTAGTAAAGAGACTTGAAGCAAGGTGGTTTAGGTCATTTAGGTGGTTGATTAGTCAAAGTTTTGGGGCTTCATGTAGTGCGATTTCAATGTCTTTGGAAATGGTTATTTGAGTCTGTGAAGATGAAAAGTTTGCCATTTTTTATCACTTGATCACATATTAGAAAGGGACTTTCGGAACAAAGTTTTTTTTAATGACTGCCCTTCACCTTGCAAAGAGGTCCAATATGAAGGGGAAAAAATGAAATTGCTTCAAAAGAAATGTCAACTAGAAAATGAACTTTCAAACCTGAAGGGAATGAATGTTAACATTTCAAAATGAAGGGCTGATATATTCATCTATATAATATGGAATTTGTAGCATTGCTGGTAGCCCACGTAAGACCTGTTGAAGCCTTTAGGACCCAAGTGAAGTGGACCAAAGTTTTAGAATACCCACATTTATATGTAGAGAAACCCTACTCTTTTGGCTTTGGAGGAGGGAGGGTTTGATACTGTGAGAGTCTAGGCATAATTCAACAGTAAGTTGGAACTCAACATTGTGCTACCGTGACCAACTAATGGATCTACTAGAGGCCTCACCAGAGGTTCACCCTGGCCCTACCAGAGCACGGGTACATGGATCATGGGTTACTGATCCTATTCCAGTTCAACCAAAAACACAATGTAAAGGATCTGTCCTCACAATTGCAATTATTTCTAACCAAAAAAGAAGAAGTGATTGTGTCTTCTTCTGAGAAAACTGATAAAATTGAGGAAAAGGTAATCCAGCAACTGCATATTATTATGGAGAAGTTTGATTTAAGCGCATGGAAGCTGAGTGAAAATTGTCAACTGTAACTGGCACTGGTTTGGTACTGCCACTGATGATGTTCCCCAGGGGCCAGCCGTGCCCCCAACTTGAGGACAAAATCAGTCTCTCGGTTGTCAAATTGGTGAGAGCATATGGTTGTACATACTTCAGGGAGTTGGGATATTTTGGATCCCCTATGTTAATTCCTCCCACCCCCCTCCCCCTGGAACCAGCACCCACCAGTGCATCAGTTGGCTGTTCTGTCTATACAATGAGCTGCATTTTTTCATCCAGTTCCTGACCCTGTGTTAACCAACATTGTACCACAGTCAACCTTTTTTGGTTGCTGACCTTTGACCTCCCTCCCCGTTTTTTTTGGGGGTGTTTTTTCCTCAACCCTGACTATACTACCCTCCAACCTAGCTATATTATTGACCTACATCTTGGCCCTACCTACCAACCCCCTAACTACTTACCCTCTATCTTTTAGTGACCAAACTTTTCCTAGTAAAACTTTTATCTGTTCTTGGTTTGTGTTTTATCTCTCAATAAAATTTCTATTTCTCCTTGGCTAAACCTTTGCCTCTTAGCACAACTTTTAACTCTTCTTGGTTAAACATGTATCTCTCGATAAAACCTCTATCTCTTCACGATTAAATCTTTACATGTTAGCAAATTTTCATGTTTTATTAATTAACCTTTACTTCTTTACAAAACCTTTATCTTTTCATAATGAAACTTTTACCTTCTAATAAACCTATATATCTTCTTGGCAAAACTTTTAAATCTTCTTTGCTAAGCCTACACCTCTTGAAAAAACCGCCATCATGACTAATCCACTACATGTTGACAAAACCTATATTTATTTTTGACTAAACTTTTATCTTTTGGCAAAAAATTTAACTTTTTCACATTTCAATAAAACTTCTATCTCTTTTCAACTAAACCTTCACCACTTGGAAAAACTTTTACCTTTTCATTATTAAACTTTTAATCTTAGCAAAACTTTTACATCTTCTTGGTTAAATTGTTGCCTCTTAATAAAAGCTTTTATTTAGAACTTTTTAGTTAAACCTTTACCACTTGGAAAAACATTTAGTTCTTCATGGCTAAACTTACACCTCCTAGCAAAACTTCCATCTTTTCATGTTTAAACTTCTAGATGTTGGCCAAACTTTTATCTTTTCTTGGTTAAATCTCTATCTCTTGGAAAAACCTTTATTTATTCATGGTTAAACCTATGCTTATTGGCAAAACTTATACCTTTTGACAAAACTTTCATATAGATCTTCTTGAATTAACCTAAAGAGTACTATTTTGAAAAAACAATTTAACAAAAGTTTTTGGCTACTTTAATTACTTAGCTATCTTATTGACCTAATTACATTATTGACCTCATTAACTTTTTATTTTTATACATATCTACCTACCTAAAAGATTTTTTTTAAAAACTATTTTCATTAGCTACCATGCCATATGTTCACTGATAAGTTCTTGTTCTTGTAACCACCTTAGTAGCATGTTGATGGATGTAAAGTTGATGGTGACACAATTGAAGTTGAATGACATTGGTTACAAATTGGTATTTAATAGGTCCTTAAAATTTGCCTCAAACACACGATACACATTAATATGCAAGTTTGAATAACATAAATCAAAACCAAAATGAATTACATGGGTATGAAGACATATCATTTACTGAATTTATAAAAATAAAATAAAATTGGAAAATTTTATGAAATTAAAAAAAAGAGAAATAAAAGAAAAAACAAACTTCATCTTTTAAAGATCAGAAAAAAATCGAAAAAAAGGGAAAAAAATTTAGCACAAACATAAGAAAAGAACAAAAATAAATTCTTCTAACATTTTAAAAACCAAAAAAATTGAAAAAATAATGCAAAAACCCCTGAAATTTTATTATTCTTAAAAAATAGGTATAAAGGAAAATAGAAAAATAAAAAAGAAAAAAAACTAGAATTCTTATTATTGAATTTAAAAAAAGAAAAAACAGAAAAAAGGCAAAAGAAAAAAAACTTCTTCTTCTAGAATTTTTAGAAAAAACTAGAAAAGAAAGAAAAAATAGTCTTTGTCTTTTTAACACTTTTTTTTTCTTTTCATTTTCTTCCTTTTTAAAATTTTCATTTCGTTCTCTTTTATTCTTTTGTCTTTTTCTCCTTCTCTTTCCTACTTCTTCTTTTGGCTCTTGCTTTTATTTCACAAATCAAAAAAACAAAAACAAGGAAAAAAACTAAAACATACTTGGTGTGACATACTAAGTGATGGGGCGACAAGCAATTGCAACAGGTGTAATAATGTGATAAGGAGAAGGAAATTGAAAGGAAAAGGAGATGATGAAAAATAAGTTGTAACAATAGAAGAAACGAGAAAAAAGAAAAAAAGATTAAAAAAAAACCAAAGTAACAAAATAATTGAAAAAAACTGACAAGAAGAAGAATCTATAGCAACAACAAAAGAGAAGAAAAAAATCAAATAAAAGTAACAATAAAAGAAAAAACAAACAATTGATGAAGAAGAAAATACAACAACGACAATGAAAGAGAAGAAGATGATGGAGGAGAACAAGAACAAAGAAAGAGCAAAGGAGCAAGAGAAGAAGAAGGTAGAGAAGGAAAAAAGGAGAAGGGTTGGGGAGGGGGAGGGGGGGGATTTTGAAATCTAAGAGAACAGTGGACCAGTGAAAAAAAAACCCACCTCAAAGTTTGGTTCATGTTAAGTGGTTTGGCTTCATCCCAACCCGGCCAAACCAGCCTCATCAACAAATGGTGCATTTGTGGGTGTTGGTTTGCTCAAGCTCTGAGTTTTGGGCATGTTATGGATCCAAATGGCAGTCTTGTTCTTGATTGCTTTGCACAGATCACCGCACATGCTAGATTCCAAAAAATTGGAACTGGAATCGAACCTGGAACCACCCTCCTGCAAAAACCTGAACTAAAACAAGACCATGGAAATAACTTCTTGTTGGAAACAGAATCTACACTAGACCAGGGCTGCAAATAAATGTACTATGTGTGATAATCTAATGTTAAATTGTGATTTTAATGTAATATATGCAACATTGTTTTAGTGCAAAATCGTTAAAAGAGAAAAGAAAAAAAGAAAAAAAAAGGAGCACTTTTGGGTCAGGTTTATCACATTTCTATTCCTAGTTGGAGTAGGTAACCAGACTATAGAAATTTCTTTATTTATTTTTTATAGAGCCTAAAGACTGGCTTCCATTTAATGCTACATTCCTCTCTTAAGTAAAGACTTGAAAAAAAAAACAATATATATGTCATAATAAACATCACATATGGTAACATTTTAATGGATGAAACCAAGAAAGTTTATTTCATACATGTGTCATGAAATGTGGCTTTTTGTGTGAGAAAAATCACATTCACTTATAATGCAAATACTAGTTTATAGAGAAATGGAGAAGGTAGAAGGCAGTTGTACTTTGTAATTGGGTGCTACTAATTGGTTCTATAACACTAGTACATACAGAACCTCTTATTTTCACTTGTGCCAAGATCTGGTTTCTCCAATACACGTTCTTTGAATTTTTTCTTGAAGAAGCAAAAATCATAGCTTTATGAATATGATCAAAACTTAACTGAAGGTTAGAGTGAAATTTAAAACGCTTGGTGAAACCACCACCGGAGTTCAATCAAATTGAAGAATATATATCCTAGGACCAGTTTTTCTCTCTAAAAGCTGGAATCAAGGTTTAATTAGAGCCCTACAAGGTTTTTCCTTGTAACAAATTCCTTTGGGTGATTTCTTTGTAACCTTCGAATTCTAGCATACTGTTTTTCGCATAGCAATTTCTATTGGAGAGTGAAGCAGATTGCACCTTATTATTCTGTAACATTTGTTGCACCTCTGTTTCTACAGTAGCTGAAGTCACCCTGGGCTGGCTAGAGTGAACCAACAGCCACCAGTGCACTGTCCATTGTGAGCTTGTTATAACTCAGTTGTGAATGTTCACCCTAGCTATGTTGATGTTCAGGTTTCCCCTTAGTGACCTAATCTGTAAAAGGACAAGTCCAGTAAGTAGACAGGCAGGATAATAGATGGCTGGTAGGTAATTAAATACCCTAGTACCTTCGCCAATTCAACACTAATTATATTATTTACAGAAATGTTGAAAATTTCAAAAAATATTTCTTCCAAATCAAAAAATATTGGGAAGGATAATAGTGAATATTTATGAATATTCCACTTGTTGAAATGAATTTTTCAAAATTAATTAATTATTTGACAGACATGTGTTGAAATGGCCAAGGTATGGTACATGTAGATGATTAAATACATAGGTTAGGGTGTTGTTGGGTGGTTAAGATGCAGGTAGTAAAAAGAGAAACTAAAGGTGCATTCACACTTGGTGTTAAGGGCTCTAGTATTAAGTCCCCTTAGAACACCAAGCTAGTCATTTAGGACCTAAACCTATTTATCATGAAGATTCTATGTTAAGTTAACATTCACTTAATGTTGAACAATCACCAATTTAACATTGGGTGCCACCTAAGATGCCAGCTAGATTTTCATTTAACACTGACTTAACTTTAGGTGTGAATGCACGTTAAGCCAACTACCCTGTCTAGCTAGTGAGGGAACTAGAACCCAATATATATATAGATATATATATGAAAAAACTGTCACATTTCTAAACATGGTTCAAGTAGGCAGGAAAAAACTATTTCAGAATTCAAAAATGTTTTCTTTTCATACTTTTTGAATAGCCCAATTTGGCAAAATTAGCTTAGGGATGATTGTCACCTCAGCTACATCACAAATTTAGAAAAAACAAAATACTTTAGCACAAATACTCACACAAGTAAGTTAGAAAGTTCATCCTTCAGGTCTTCAAAGTAGTGATGGTATTTCATGATGTCATAAAGGAAGATGTTAAATAAGCAAAGGATCTTTTTCCCTGACTACCCATTTTCCTGTCCAATATGTGTCTAGAAGTGCCCAGGCACATTTCGGTGCTGCCTGTTATAAACTTTGGGTCCTCATGGGCACATTACGGGCCTGTAATAGACATAGACCTAGTATCCATTACATGCCCAAAATGTGCGTAATAGGACCCAAAGTCTACAATGGGCAGCACTAAAAGTGTCTGGCCACAATCCCCATTTTTGAGATAAAGATGGATTTAGCCAAGGGCAGACAAGGAAAAAAAGAAGCAGACAGTACTTTTGTACTGCTTGCAATAAGGACCCTTTGCTGCTTTAAAATCTTCTGTGTCATAAATGATGCACGAACTTTGAAATTCGTGTGGAATTCGTTGACTGCAACACTCGTCCTGTGTTCCCAGGCTTCCATTAGCCTTTGCTTATAACGTTTGATAAGCCAAATCTGGTTTCTTTTGGAATTTTAAGTTGGTGCAGCAATCAAAATCTTAATATATGTAAGTAATTTTTCAGTCTCTTTGACCCACATGAAGCGTGGTCATAGCCTCATTTTCAGTCTGTTTTGACCCACATCAGGCGTGCTCGTAACTCCAAATGACATGCGGACCAGACAAGTGTATGTCAACTAAGAGTGAGGTTCAATGAAGATAGATAATGCGTGCACACTGCAATGATCTCTGCAGGACCCTGCTCCAAGGTGAGAGGGAGCAAATCACATGAAGGCAAGTGGCCGCAAGGGTTGCAGCGCCGTTGAGGGTCGCAGACGGGCAGCATCTGGTTAAGCTAATCCACCTACAATTAGTTGATTTACCTGTCGGATGTGTCAGTGAGTATGTTTAAGCGTTTTTAACCTTGTCTGTATACAGATAAGGGTTATGGCATTAGTTTACTAATACCATACCTACACTTCATGTTCGGTACTTCTTTGTCAAATATTTATTTATTTTAGAAAATGAGGTTCAAACACAGTTTCAAATTGAATTTTCACAATTTCAACAATTTTGCAAAGTTTTTTTTTTCTTTTATTCCAGCTAAATTGTTGCAAATTATTTTTTGCTGAACATCAATCATAGGTATGGTGGACGCACGATGTTGAATAGGTTTGTGTGTACGTGTGAAGAAAAACTGTTATGACCAATGAATTGCTGGATTTGGTGAGTCTGGATTTGTTTTCTTAGCGATCTTGAGTGAACTAACAGTTCAATGTGTACCTAGTAGGTATCTACAGACAGGGTTCTGGCGAATTACTTGTGCCATGATCAGTCGCAGTTTGCACGGCCTCTGGGAGGAGGTGGCAGGAGTTTAGGGGATGGATATAAAATAGTCAACTTAGGCCTGAGAACTTCTACAGGTTTCTGCCTCCTGGGGATGCAAATGTCTGTCTGTCATGTCTGAATGTGGCCACTTCATCAAACCTAATGAGGAATAGGGAAAGATTACTATGAATCTCGAGTAGCCTTTAGTCAATTTTTTGATTTTCGTGTTTGCAGTACCAAAACTTCAAAGTGGTTGAAACTTGATGACATTTCAGCTACTCGAGTGTCCAAGGGTGAAGCTATGCGACCAAGCAGTTTGGATGCCCAAGAAATGTGTTTCCTGTTCGGCAAGTGCTTTCACTGGATTTTCAGTGAATTCACTGATCCTAGTGAACAGGATTTAGTGGGAAAGCAATGGATTCACCAATCCAGTGAATGGGGACTAATAAACTGCATTTTATAGTAGTGTCGAGTTCAAATACCAACTGGACCTCTTTAGGCTATTCTTGTATAGAGTGCCACCTGGGGACTCTCCTCAATGCTCATGCTCTATGAGAAAAATAAGCTACCCTGGTGGTTAGGGTTTTGAGGTTTTTGCTAGAGTCATAAATGCCGAAAATAGAAAGGCTTTGAAACTGCAAAGTCTATCATTTGTGGGGGTGTAGCTTCAATTGAATGATTGAACTTGGTAAAAGTTGGTATGATTATATCGGCAGGATGGCCCTTAAAATGAAAGCTTTTAAAACTTCAGAATTTTTTGGACTGCCCATGGACTTAGGTCTGGGCTGAAATTCTATCTTGTCTGCTTAGTCAAATGGAAATAGGCCTGGACTTTGGTGAATTATCATGAGCCCTGCCCAATTATATCAGTGGCCTTTCCCCATTACCAATATTCCCTCCATGGCCCTTAATGAAACCCAAAGATATTTAATTTCCTGAATTTCTTGAGGGGATGATGCAAATTTATATCAGATGCCTAATGTCTGCCTCAAACTGGGCCCAGGGTTCCATTTTTTTTTTGGGAACCAGAACTGGCAATGGATCTATCCTTAAGAAAATTTAGGAACTGGAACTGGAGGTTCTTCATAAAAGGCAAGCACCGCCCAACACTGGTTATTACTAGCACAAAGTTGGCTAATTTTTGGGACCCCACTGCCCAAATTACATAGCCAACTTCTGGGGTTGTGTCCTAAAAACTCCCATATGGATTCTCAATTCCAGGTCCTAATGATGAGCTTACCTTTGAGTGTAGTTCTCATAAAGACTAAGCTAACACATTCTAACACAAACTGTATGATCTGAAAATTTTCCAAGGACCGCATGTTAGCCACTAACTCCAATTCAAAATCATAGTGTGTTTTCTTTAGGGTGTTGAAATGATGTTTGAAATCTTCAGTCTCAACATACCACATTCAAATTTAGCCAATTTTGCATTGCAACTTCTAACTCTTCACTTTTAAAATCATTTACTACCAAAATTGGGGTCTCAATAAACAAGGAGCTCAACTCATTGTGTAATGAGTAACGACTTTGCCCTTCATGACATGTTCAAACTAGTGTTGGTTAGCTATTAACTTTTTTTAATAACTAGTTAATTTGGTTCTTTAAATTTTCTAATCAAATAACCGTGATAGCTCTATTTTCTAATAATTTAAAAATATATATCTTTCATGATGCTTTTTTCTCATGCAAGGTCGATTTTTTCACAAGCAATTCTTACTTCATTTAAATTAGTTGGTTATATTTTTAAATCGTTCTTTAACATCAATTTAAGATTTTAGACTTAAAATAAAGACATTTTGTAAAGTTTCAAATTTTTCATAGTTCAAAAGAAAAACCAACAAGCCTTCATAACAAAGATTTAATATTAGAACAAAAACATAAGGTCACATTTTGAAATATAACCTATTCAAAACATTATATTGAATTTTTTTTCAATGCATCTCATTCAAATGAGCATTCCAACTCATTTAATTCCTCCTCTAAGTCTACTTTAAAATCTACTAATTCCACCAAACTAGAAAGAGCCTTGCAACCAACCCTCACATCATTCAAACAATTCTTATTCACAAAGATTAACTTATCTTATAATTGCAAGCATCATCTCTTCAAATTGGTGAGTATACTAGCAAGAGAAGAAATTTTCTTAGCTTTAATTCAAAAAATTATAATCTCGAACATTCGTTTATTTAAAAAGCCAATAGTTGAGAACATAGATTCATGTTTCTTCCACCACTTCAAAGGATGTTTGATGTTTTTTAGATCAATTTTATATCTTTGGAATATCAATAGTTCCTAATTAACACAACAACACATTTTGGGTTTTGTGACTCGCTTTTACAATTACATACTAGTCAAAAAAGACATATGTGACTAGTGACTAATGAGTTGTTAAACCCATGTCATTTCACCGTTTTAGTTGCAAAGGATGTTTAATTATAAAGCTTAGTCATTTTAACAATTAGGATTTTTTAATTTTCTTATAATATTGAAATTACATGTCATCATTGACCATGGTATGATTTGTAAAATGCATGCTTATTCATTTTATTCAACTAAGTGTTACAAAAGATGCCCTAATGGATGGATAACATGTGTCGAAAACCTATAACATGTTATGAATCATTGCAGATGATCAGAAGTCAACCTAATTTAACCCATGTAGGGTAGCCAAATATCAACGTAGCCTAACCTAGTTAGGCTAGGCAATTTAGCCTAGTTTGCCTAGCCAAAAGTCAAACTAGCTTAACCTAATTAAACTAGTTATTTATGTTAGGCAACTTAGGCTATTTAACCTAGGCTAGGTGACATAAATTAAAAATAAACATTGGATTCATAGCCCAAGAAACCTAAACTAGGCTACGTAATCTAAGCCAAGTGGCCTAAATATCATAAGTTGCAAGAATGAGGACTTGAACCCCTCACCTTCACTTTGGGGTTCAAATCTTCATCCATTACACTACCACATTTTTTTATACTAATTATATTTAACACAAAGTCATAAAGTTCAAAATTTTTAGCCTTGAATTAACCTTTGCCACCCTAAGTTGACCTAAGTCAACCTACCTATTACCTACCAACTTAGCTTAAACCTAGACCTCCTTAGGTTGTTTTAAGATGAATTAGTTTGTTAACCTATATTATTTATTAACTTAGCCTAGGTTAACTTAAACATTTTTGAGCTAAAAATACCTAGGATAACTATATCACATTTAGTCACATCATAGTTGCATATAGTTGCACAAACTTGAGGTGGTTACAAACTTGATAAAATATTTTGTAATGAACTTACTCAAGTTGACTTGGCAAAAGAACCTAAATCTAAGAACCTAAGCAAGCTTATTTAGGTTAACCTATTAGTAAGGTAAGGTAGATGCAAGCTATGATGGCTCAAAAGTGGCAAGAATCCTAATCCCAAAAATCAATATAAATGGAAAAGTAAACACTAGAATGGAAAAAAATGTTAAAACCCAATGTTGCGGGGGCCATATGTGGTGATTAATCAATTAATAAAAGTCATATGAAAGGTTGCCCATCTAAAAAATTCTTTATTATACATGTTAGGAAAAATATATATATTGAGATGAAATCATAACAAAAAATGCATTTGAATGTCAATTTAAAACCCAGATTATAGTCCATATGTCCATTTTAAAAGTTCATTACTATATGGTTGGTGTATGTCTATTGAATTGACTATTTAATAAATATTTTATTCAAGTTGGAAATTTTAATCCATAAATATTTTTGTCAAAATGATGATTTTATAATGCATTTGTGGCATTTGAATAAAATACACTCTATAAAAACTCCATAAGGACACAAAAAATGAGCCACCATAACTTGCATTTATTTGGTAACCTATTCTAAGTATATTTAAACATACTAAATGCAGTAAATGTTTTATGTCTAGTTAAATAATTTACAAGGTAGCTTATATTATGAAATAGGTTTGTACTAAATAGCCTACATACATAGGTTAACTTAATAGGTATGTTAACCTAAGCTAGTGTGTTAATAATAGAAAAATCAAAGAGTTATGCGTCACATTTTCAAAACAACTTTTAATATTATAGTCATAATTACAAATTAACAATAGATTGTTTAGTACACGTACACATGCATGTGAATTCATGACTTCAAAAACCTCTTGGCACACAAAAAATTATGGTATGCCATGACAAATATTGGTGCCATAAATTCAAGACACAAAAACTTATGGTGTCACAAAAAATCATGGATTGCCATGAAAACTTGTGACACCTTGTTACCAAATGACATGTCATGTTTTCATCACATGGAAGACCGAATCATTATTAATCGCAAAGGGCAACAATATTTCAACTAGTTAATAAATGAAATTAATTCATCAAATCAATGACATGAATCATGATATGAAATTAGTGTCACAAGTCATGAAGTGTTGTAACTATTAATTAACCTTATTGCCATGTGGCATGCCACATTAGCATTACATGACCATAAGTTGTTATTATTCACCAAAAGTTGCAAGAATCAATGGAATTTTGTTATTACCTAATTTTGGATGATTAAAATACATTAAAAATAAAATTTTGAAAATTTGATATTTGTGTAAAACCTATCAAGTTGTGATATCAACTACAATCACAAAACCATAATGCCACATGGCATCACAATGTCTTTTACAATTACATAATCATTAACATGAACTTGTAGTTACAATTGTAACAAAAAAAAGACAATAGTCTTTTTCTTAACCAATTGTTAAACCCAAGATTGTGTTGTTGTGTAACAAGTTCATAACAAGTTCATTAATGTTTACAACCATTTCAAATATATTCAAATTGTTGTTTTCATCACTTTTATTAACAAAAGAATTTTTAGTTTGAGGTAATGCCTGTAAATGATGATAAGATCTAAAGAGCATACAAAACAAGGATCTCCTACTGTACTTTTCAACTATGGCAACCCTTTCAATTATTCAAAATGAATAAAATAATATATTAATATCAAAATTTTAAATATAAGATTTAACATTAAGGATAACATATTATGATAGCATATTGTGAGTTCTTCTTTTATCATATTTTGTCAAAAAAGAAAGGAAAGAATCTATGACCCCACAAACTTCCTTTTTCATGTTCATTATAAGAACCCCCCAACAATATTTAAGAATGAATCATGATCAATCTAAGTATCCAAAACAACAAGACAATTCATTTCTTCTTTTAGTTTAAGGCTCATGGATATAATTGCATTTAAGGGATCACTCAATAAGAAATGACCCTTGGACTAATTTAAGTCATAAGTAGTGACAATAGGAAACAAAACATCTATTATAATTTGTGATATATGTCATATATGTATGTGTCAATGACCTTAATAATGGTCTTCTTGTTATAACATAGGACAATGGCTTCTCAGAATTGAAAAGCCTTCTAAAACATGCTTATTTTTGCTCGCAAACCTACATAGTAAAATTTCCAATCATGAAGTAAAATTCTAGAGTGAAAAGATTCAAAACAATAGGAATAAATAAATAAATAAATAAATAAAATAACTTGCATATCACCTTGTTTTAATTAATGTGTTCAATTTTTGGGGCTTAAAGGTTGCAATAATGTTAGATTTCATCCATTTTTGTCTTCTTTTTCCCAACTTTTTAAGCCATGATATCCATATATTCTATAAATTTGCCTTTGATAGAAGCATATTCAAGCCTCTACACATTTTTTTCTTTAGCAATTAGATATTGACAAGCCTTAAAAAAGATGGCTAGTCATATCATTGTTGAATTATAATCCTACAATAGTGGAACAACAATCTGTATATCATCATGATTAGAAACTATAGCATAAACCATCATACATTTCACACATTTTGCATGGACTACTAGGAATCCATAGTTTAAGACCTATGCACATTGGATTACACTAGGAAACAAGTTGTGTGGCAATAGGTCCACACATTTTCCACCCAATCACCCACATAGTGGTTGTAAATGGTTTAATCCATTATATAGGTGGTTTACATGTGTACAAATATGGTTTAATAGTGAGATGTTACTATGTGTTTGGCCTAAGTTAGACTAAATACCTTATGTACCCTAGTAGCTTAGTATGGCTAAGTAGTTTGCAAGTGTGGTAAAAACTTGAACCCCTCACTTTCACATTGAAGGTTCAAATCCTTAACTATTACACCATATCCTTTTTATGTAACAGTAATTATCACCATATTATTATAAACATTTCTTTCTAATGACCTAAGTAACTTCACCTAGGCTATCCAAGACCTAAACTTAAGTTGACTTAGGTAGTATGACCTATGCATATGTAGGTAATACACCAAGGTGTACATAGGTAGTAGTACATATATTACACAAATTTCAACATTGTATATCTAGTGTTACTTATATACACCTACTACAACCTAAGTTGCATACTAGGTCTATTAAGTTTGTGTAGCCTAGCTAATATATAAAGCATACTAAGTGGGTGTACTAGGTATACTACTATCTTATCTTATGTAGTACACTATGTAATAAACTAGGTATGTGTATATGTTACAAAATTTATTTTTATACAAAAATTAAAACAAAAATTTGTACAACATGATTATCATCCAATAATTTGCCACTATAGTCACATTTTAAGGGTCAACCCATTGGTATGCTTAAGTATACGGAATGGCTAATGGTGTATCCACCCAATGGCTAGTTGGGTGGAATGTTCTAGTGGTTTAAGATGTAATTTTTCTTAGCGAGTGAGACCCTTGTCGCATAATTAATTATATCATAAAAAATAACATAATTGATAACTAGTGGCAAAAAAGTTGGATATACCAATTAATCATTGCCATTGTGCTAACTAACAATTATTGCATTGTGGCCCAATTACCATGGTGGCAATGTGAATATGTGGCAATGCCATAGGCCAATTGTAAGGTAATTACTTCAAACAACTTTCATGTAATTTGCCCACAAAGTCAAAATACATTGACCACAATTGTATACATGGGACATATTCAAATTATATAAGGGTTCATTTTGCTACTAATATGTGATTATCATAAAACTTTGTGAATTTTTGATGTGGCATTTTATCTTTAAATGCTCCATATTTCCATGGAATAAATGTAGCATAGTTACATTGGACACCTAGTTGTAGGGCAATGAAGTTTCCATGGACATGATTTAATGAAAACATGTGTTTTGAAAACTTTCAACCACACCCAAAGTCTCACACTTGACTATGATTTGAAAACAATTATCATGGTATACAAATTTGACCATTCATCCTTCACATAAGCAAATGTTTTAAAAAAAAAAAGATATTGTTTTAAAAGGCATTGCAAATTTCTTATGAATGTTTAACCTAAAGTTTCATATCCTTCAAACAAATTAATTGTAATATGTTTTAACACTAAATGTTCTCCTTAAAAATTCATAACCAATACAAAAATTTCATGTGCTTCTTTGGACATCCAAAGATTGAAACTTGTAGTAACAAAAACATAATCTATCAAAATGGGCAAGACATATGTTTATTTTTTCTTCTCAATCAAATTTGCTAAGATGTTTTGACTACAATTTTTCTTGAAAGGAAAACAAGAAAAAGGAATAACTACATTATCAACACCTTAATTAGATATTGTCAACAAATTGAATGAATAAATGGTTTTTGACAACAAGAAGACCCAAGTTTTCCTAAAACTTTTTCTAGTGCACATTATCCATTTTATAAATATATATGGCCCCAAAAAAATTAGAGATAACACTGCCACTTACGGTAGGCCTTTTTTTTAAAGGTTGTGTTTCCACAAAGGATTTAAAGTCATTATTCTTTTAGTTTTGGTAGTTGTGATTATTTAATTTTAGTAAAGCATAAACATGAAACAATGGAAGAAATTACAAGCACTTACAAGTTCTTCATTCATTCTTCTCAAAATGATGCATAATGCAAAAACAAAATGTTAATGAAGATATGAAAATGTTAATGAAGTCAAATGTCAATTGCTATCCTTAGTTCATTTCAAATCAAAGTGTAATTTGCAATAGATGACCTTGCACAAACAAATCACAACGAAAACACAAACAAAACTCAACAAACTTGAACAAAACATATAAACAAACTCCTATAAATAATAGCTATAAAAAAATGAAATTTATACAATTTAAAAAAAAAAAAAAACTTAACAAATAAACAATCAAAGAACCTAAACTACAACCATACAACAAAAGCAAAAGCAATAACCAAAAAACAAACCTTGAGTTGGATCTTGTTTGTTTCATAGTTCTATTTTTCTCTCCATTATGTTTCACAATTCTATTTCTCTCTTCATTTTGTGATGGTGTTGCTTAAATCTTAACACTACCCTAATTAATTTACCCCTAACCTAGTGCCTAAGTGAAAACTGGACATGGAATTGTCTTATAACTTATTAAGGATTTAGATTTTGAACTAAATTCAAAAGAGATTTCTTTCAAAGTAAATAATAAAGAAATTTGTAGAGTTGCCTTAAATTACACCCTATGTTACACCATGTATTTCAAATCTCACCTTAAGAAATGATGCATCTGTAAAGTCACCCTGAGTTACAAGGTTTTGGGAAAATAGAAGGTGAGTCAAGGTTTGACTATGTTGACCATCCAACTTTTGGACAGTCCATTAATTGAACATTGGGGGATGTGGAGGTATGGGGGTGGCATGGTCAATTCATGAACTCATAAGGCAAGGGGGGGGAGGGGGCATGGATTTTTTTCAAAATTAACATTAGGGCTATTTGGGGAATTTTGATTGGAAGCAACATTTTTTACTGTAAAAATTTCCTCCAATGGTGACCCCAAGATTAACCCCTTACCTTTTCAAAGGGTTTCTTTATGAAATTTTCAATAATTTAGGTAGAAAAATAGGTGATGTTTGGAGGGGTTGGGGGATGATTTCTTTTATGGTTGGTTTGGGGATCATCACCTAGGGCACTTTGGATACCTATTTATCTAGGTGCCTATTTAGGTTAAGGATATATAAACCCAAACAATTATCGATTTTCTTCTCTTTTTGCAAGTGCCATTCCAAAGAACTCTCTTGAACCATAAGAAGGTTTTGTTTGGGTTGAGGGTTTCAAGTTCACCTTTTTTTTTAGGAGGACTCTATTTCATTTGTGCTCCCAATTTGTTATTTTATGGAGTTTGTTGTGCCTAGTCTTGATTCAAGCTCCTCAAGTAGCAATGAAGAGCTCCTTGATGAGATTGATGCCAAACATCAAATTGCGGTGTAAGCCACAATCACATGTGTCAACACTTGGGAGTTTTTCACACCAACGGAGTTGGAGGAGGGTGGTGGGCAATTTGTGTACCTTAACATAGTGTGAGACATTTTGACGACCATGTGGGCCATGCCAAGTTTGTTCAAATCCTTGACCAATTTTAGTTTGATTGAGTTTGAGGAGTTGGCACAACTTGTGGTCCCCACCATCATTGGTCATGTGACATCCACCGAGGGAACCACACCACATTTCCAAACAACCATCCAAATTGACCTCGAAATAACGCTTGCTAAATTTCATATTGTATATGAAACATGCTAATGTCACCAAATATGATGCATTCTTATGGAATTGGAACAAGAGTACAATAAATGATGATGGCATCTTTATTGCATCTTGCATCAATTTCGCCATTATCAATGAGATCTAGTGGCCCACTATTAAGGAGCATTGGGTCTTGGTTACATAGCTTCCATAGTTCCAGGGTTGCATTGGATTTATTTGATGGTACTCTCATAAAAATTCATAAGCCTTGGAACAATTTAGCCCATCGGGGTTGGTTTAATGGGTGGAAGAAAATGTATTGCATGAATAACACAATGGTGGTGGACCACCATGGGTTGTTCATATATTTGGACCTTGGGTACCCTAGGTCATTCCATGACATCAGTATTTTGTGATAATCAAACATCCACACAAATTGGTGTCAACACTTTGTCCACACATACGAGTATTTTGAATACTTGTTGGGTGACCCAGGGTACATAGGCGAGGATATGTTTGTGATGCAACACATTGGGAGGCGCAAGTTGGCACTTATAGCTAACCTTCTTGCAATTGTAGCTTATAACAAGATGCATGCAGGTATTTTTTAAAAACCACCATCTCATTTCATTTGTATTTAATAGGGTTTAGGATTTTTAAGGTTACGGCTCACATTTTAAGATTTTGAGTTTGTTTTTAGAATTTAAGGTTTAGGTTTAGGTTTTAATGTTCAATGTTTTAATGTGTAAGCTTTAGGTCGAGATGTCAAGATTTAAGGTTTAAAATTAGGTTTTAAGTTTTAGAGGTTTAAGTTAAGGTTAAGATTAGGGTTTTAGTTTAGGTTTAGGCTTTAAGGTTATGTTTTAAGGTTTAAGGGTTAAGGTTAGGATAAAAGGTTAGGATTTAGGGTTTGGAGTTTGGGTTTAGGTCTTAAGGTTAAGTTCTTAACTTTGGGTTTAGGATTAGGTTTTAAAAACTAGTTTAAAGTTTAGGTGTTATGGTTTAGTTATAGGGGTTAGGGTTAGGATTAGGGTTTTCATCTAAGTTTAAGTTTTAAGGTTATGTTTTAGGGTTTAGGGGTTAAGGTTAGGATAAGGGGTTAAACTTTAGGGTTTACAATTTGGGTTTAAGTCTTAAAAGTTAAGTTCTTAGGTTTTGGGTTTAGAATTAAGTTTTAAGGCTAAATGTTTTGTTCAAGTTTTAGGTTTAAATTTCATCTTAAAATTTTTGGTTAAGGAAAAATTTTAATTTTAAGTTTTTATGGTTAAGATTTAGTTTTAAATTTTAAGTCAAGTTTAAAATCTAATTTATATTTAGGGTTAAGGGATTTAAAGTTTCAAAGATCTAGATTAAAATTAAGGTTTCAAATTTGGGGTTTCAAATTATGGTTAGATGTATTTTCTTAAAAATCAAGGGTTTCAGATTTAGAGTTCTAGATTAAACTTTTAGAAGTTAGGGTTTAGGATTTAACGTTTCATGTTTAGGGATTTAGTAAATTAAGGTTTTAGATTAGGGTTTCAAAAATTGGGTTTCATATTAAGTTTCATTATTTTGGTGTTCCATATTAGGGTTTCAAAACTTTAGGGTTTCATATTAGGGTTTCAAAAATTTTGTGTTTGGGTTTCAAAAACCAAAACCAATGTAATTTTGAAAGTGTTTTTTCATATTAAGGATTTTAGATCTTAAACTTAACCATAACAAAAATAATGCAGGTTTCAGGGTTAGGGTTGAATGGGGTATTGGAGGCTTAAAGTCCAAATGGAGAAGGTTGATGAAAAGATTCAATTCAACAAAACAAAAGTACAATCACCTTTTTAGGGCAACAACACTCTTAACAAACTTCCTACATAAGTGTCACCAAAACTTCACGATTAAAGTCATTGGTGAACAGTAAGGTTCCAGTAGAGTTAGAGAATTTAATGATTAGACCTAGAAAGAAAGTGTGTGTGAACCTCAAATACAGAAAAAATGAAATTGAAGACTAAAGTAGAGATAAAGAGCCAAGGTTCTAACAACAAAAAGCCTCAAAGCTTTGGAGGTGTTTGACCTTTTACAGGTTGATGCATTCATGAGATCCAAAACATTAATATAAGCCCCAAAAAAATATTCTCTAAAGTTATGATTATAAACCTTATAAAACTGATGTTTGCACCCATCCACATTCAATCCAACTTTCATCCTACATTCTAATCAAAACCCTCTTTGCCAACTATCAAACTAGAAAGCTTCCTTCTTAGTTGCAAGGGATGTTCAATTCATAGTATGTCCGAAGTTGGTAGGGATTGGAAAGTATTTTCCCATGGAGTTGTAGATAAGAAGTTTGAAGCTATCATTGCTTCAAATATACAACTATTTGCAATTGATCAAAAGACCTTAGAGGAAGATGAGGCTCATAAACATATAGATGGATGGAATGAGAATGGGAGTGATGAAGGTTCCTCACTTGCAAAAATATTGCAAGTAGATGGAGGAAGGTTAGTTATTGATTATGGAAGTAGAGCTCACATCTTTCGAAGGAGTGTACAGCTTTTTGGAATTAAAAAAACAGAAAATGAAAATTGTAGGAGATGATCTCATAGTACTAAAGTTTTGTGCAAGGTTCAACTTGTCAACTAGAGTGCACATTGTAAAAGGATTATAAAAGCAAATAGAATGTAATAGTGGTGCATGACTAGCTTCAGATTTCATAGAGCATTATTAGAGTTGGTCTCCTTTCATCATTCCATTTGGGAGGGATATTCTTTTAAGAAGAATTCATGTGAAGACCGGGTGGCTTTTCAACCTCACTACTGCTTCCATTTTTGTGATTGTGCATCCTATAATGTATTAGACAATCAATGGATATAGATGTAAGGATTTAGGACTTATACATAAATGCCCAAATTATACGTTTGCAATATGGCTAAAAAACTTGAAAAGTTTTAGGGGAGATAATGCAAACAACTTGGATTTTGATCACCCACAAGGTTGGGCAAGACATCCAAAGGCAGGGGATTGAAGAAGAAATGTAAACCCTAGCAAGAAGGAAAAAATTGTTTGTTAATCAATGTTGCAGAAAGAAAATGAGAGAGATAAATTCTAACAAGTATGAGAGAGTCTGAGAGAGAAAGATTAGATGGTGTGAATAAATTGATCAGAAGTTTAGAGAAAGAGAGTGTGAAAGAGAGTCAGGATTTTGATAGTTTTTAGAGAGTGAAATAGAGAAGCTTGAAGTGGTGTGAGTGGGTTCAAATATGCTGACACTAAATGTAAACACATAGAGAGTGAGAGAGAAAGGCTAAGTTTTGATAAATTAGAAAGAGAGAGGGGATAAGATACTAAGGTAATTGAGAGGAGTGAGAGAGAGGGAGTTTGTGTGTGTGTGTGTGTGTGTGAGAAAGAGAGAGAAATAACTTTTGATAGACTAGAGAGAAAAACAGAGAGAGGATGAAATTTTGACAGGTTTGAAAGAATGAAAGATTGAGAGAGAAGTTTTAGGCGATGTGAGTGAGTTCAAATATGTTGACATTGAATGTAGATAAAGAGAGTGAGAAAGAGGTTAAGTTCTAACATACTAGAGAGAAAGAGAGAGGGGATGAAATATTGACGTAATTGAGAGGAATGAAAGAGAAGGATTTTGACAAATTAGAAAGAGAGAATTTTTTTTTTGATAGACTACAGAGAAAGACAAAGGATGAGATTTTGACAAGCTTGAAAGAGTGAAAGAGTGAGAGAGAAGCTTGAGGTGGTGTGAGTGGGTTTGGATACGTTGACATTGAATGCAAGTAGAAAGAGAGTGAGAGAGAAGTTAAATTTTAACAAACTTAAGAAAGAGAGGGGAAGAGATAATGACATAATTGAGAGGAGTGAGAAAGAGGGATTTTGACAAACTAGAAAAAGAGAGGGGGGGGGTCTGATAGACTAGAGAGAAAAACAGAGGATGAAATTCTAACAAGCTTGAAAAAATGAAAGAGTGAGAGAAAAACTTGAAGTAGTGTGAATGGGCTCGAATACACGGACATGGAATGTAAATAGAAAGAGTCTAAGAGAAAGGTTAATTTCTAACAAATTAGATATAGAAAGAGGGGATGAAGTATTGACGTAATTGAGAGGAATGAGAGTAAGGGATTTTGACAGACTAGAAAGAGAGAAAGAGGGGGTTTTGATAAATTAGAAAAAAAAACAAAGAAAGGATGAAATTTTGACAAAGTCTACTGAATGAAATTCTGGCAAAGTTTGCAAAGGATGAGGATGAGATTTTAATAGAGTATGTTGAATGGAGGTATAGAGAGAAACAGTGAGAGAGAGTGGATAAGTTCTAACAATTTAGAGAGAAAGAAATTCTGACATATTAGAAAAAGGATGAAATTCTGACACAATTGAGAGAGTGAGAGAATTTGGGATTTTGACAAATTGGAGAAAGAGTCAAAAAAAAGAAAAAAAGAAAGATTCTTGTTGGTAAGGGAAATAGGAAGATATTTTTTTTAGAGATAAAAATTTCAAACATAATGAGAAATATTACAACTTGAATTCAAAAAAAAACTTGGCATTTGATCCCAAGTTACAAAAATTATAGGTGGAATACATCATGGTTAGTGCATAGTTGGAGCACCTTTGGTGTTAGGATGAGCCACGGGCAACACGGACACACAAGACTCACCACGGCTCGGACTTGGGGGAAGCCACCACCTTCCCGCTTATAGTATACTCTGTGGCTGGCCACGGAGCTTACATCCAAATGGCTTTTCTTTCCCGTGACTCCCGAGTGGGAGTCCCGAAATCCCGCCAACTGGGACTCCCGCGACTTTGGAGCCCCATAACTTTGCGAGCAGACCTCCGATTGAGGTACGGTTTGAAGCAAAGTTGTAGCTCTCGTCAAGAGCTTTTTAATGGTATGTCGCATGTCATCTGTAGACAAATAAATCGGGTCGATTCTTGACTTTTTCTGGTCGGGAGTCAAATTGGCAATTTGATTCTCGGCCCTTCTTTTGGCCATAACTCGTGTTTCAGATGTCTAAATGAGAAATGCGAGCCCATTTCAGAAATTTACATTCCAAGAACTTTCCAATGATATAAAGAACGCCACAAGCCATTGAGTTTTGACCCCTCAAATTGTTCTCTAAAGTTTCGGAAGTCCACCGGGACTCCATTTCCCAAAGTGGGAGTTGCTTGGGAGTGTGAGTGTTCACTCCCTCACACTCCCTCACACTTTCTTACACTCCCGGGAGTATGTGATGTGACTCCCCGGCTTCCTTTTGGCCCGCAACCTTGTAATGCCTTTGTTTTGATTCTCGGGCTTCCTTCCTCTTGGCTCGCAACCTTGCAACCCTTTTGCTTTGGTTGCGAGCCCAAAGTTAGGGTTGCGACAATGGGTCTACTGTGGGGTTGGTGGGATATGTGTGTTACTATACATGCTATCTTCAGAATTAGAATTAGATGACAGGGGAATGGTTCAACTAGGTTTCGAGGTTCCATGAACTTTTGCAAGGTTTGAAGTTCACCTTCAAACCACATTTTGAGGGATTGCCTTGGGGTATGATTAGTGGCTACATGTTGCAGGTAAGATTTATGATTGATTTTAACAACCTCCAATGCGTTCCAAGGAACACTCTCACCACAATGAGAAACTAAGGTTTGTTTATTCAATGAAACCACCAAAGCATTGACGGGGTCAATGGTAACAAAGTGAAAATGTGTGCAAGTACTATGGAATTTGGGAGAAGGGGCAATAATGTACACTTTGTTTCCAAGCATGTTTCTAAGAGCGGGTTTTGGGTACACATAGGTTCATTGGGGTTTTTAGGTTAGATTAAGGTTTGTAAAACAATATAAAGCAGTTGCCTTCTTGCGGGATTGAACTAATTGTGTTTAAGTTAAGGTTTGCATAAGGTTACAAATTTTGCAATAAAGAGTGCAAAAAGATGAAACAAACATGGAAAAAGACCACACACAGAACCAAAATGTTTCCCAAGTTGTGAAGCTTTCCGCACAATCATAGAAAACTTCATCCTTGTCTATTGTGACCATGGCTCTAGAAAGTTAACCTTAACCTGGTAGGTGAGTTGCAATGAGACTTGTGTGACTATCAACGACACTACAAAGCTTCCTTCCATCAACGTTCCTTTTACACAACAACCCTCTGTCAATAGTCCTCTTGCATGATGATGATGGTGAATGAGGCATGAGTAGGCCTTTTGGGGTTTACAGCTTTTGATGTGAAATGCTTTTTAGAAGCATTGCATCTTGTGCACATTTGTTAAAGTTATTGAACATTTTCACCATGAATGACTATATTTTCATTCAAAACATGCTACTATACCTACAACTAATGTTCAACACTTTGCCATGTGTTCATTTATTTTAAAGGATAAGGTTAGGCAGTTTCAAATTTAATTTTCCAGAATTTTAACAGTTGATTCCATTGTTAAACTGTTTAATTTGTGTTTATTTCTGTAGTGTAAACAACTTATTGTTTATTGGTAATAGTGACCCAATGGTTGGGACAACTTAATGTTTTTAAACAAGTTGTGAGTTCAATTCTCAACAATTTCGACAAACATCAATAATTATTTTTTGTCACATTGACAAGAGCTCAACATGGTAATTGGTTTTCTTATCTTTCCTGAATTAATTTTCTCTCTATATAATAATAATAATAATAATAATTTTAATTGTCTAAAGTACATGTGTGTCAGGTTGCATACCAGGTTCACATGGGCTGTAAATTGTCCTGCAACCCGGGCTGGCAAGTGGGGATTTTTTAATTTATTCCCAATTCTTTTATAAAATTGTAAGTAATATAGAAATAGCTTTCTTTTGAGTCTGCATTATGGCATGCTCTGGTCAGTCCTTGGGTCAATTTTGGGTTTTGGGCCAGTTCCAGATTAGGGTCTTGGTCAAGTTCCCAGTTAGGAGATTTCAGCTGCTGAATTTTGGTACATTATTGGAACTGGAACCACAAGCCGCAAAATATTTTACCTTACCCTAGGGTCAGTTTCCTCATTAAATAATCCTTAAAATAGGGAAACAAAATTTCATGAAAATATGAAGCAAAGCTAGTTTATATTAATTAGCTCAATTATCACAAGCTATAATCTGAATAATTGCATTCCTGACTCTTGACTCGTCATATGACAATATCATAGTAGAGCATGGAATGATAATAAAATTGAAATTTATGAAAATGAATTTATTTTTTGAAAGAAATAAATTTATTCATTTTATCAATGTGGAAGTTGACCCTGAGCTATAGTCATACAGGTTTTGGCTTTTTTAGATAAATAAGTATTCATATTTTTTTTTGTAATTTTCTCGGTCTAACTGGTATTTAGGTTTTTGACAAGTTTGTACAAGTATATTGTACTTCTTGGTTAGGTTTTAAGTTGGTTGTAGAACACTACTGGGGTATGTACACAACCTCTAGTCTTGGACTAGGTATATGTAAACCTAGGTTGACTTTGTTTGACTTTCTGAAACTGGAACAAGCTGTTGTTTTGTTTTATTTTCTTAAAAAATAACTTGAAGCAAATGTTAATCTATTTTGAAAATTCCCAACAAACCGGAACCAAAGATTATTTTATTTTGAAAAATTCCCAGAAAAGAAGGATCCAGAGGTTCTAGTTTCTAGAATTCTGAAAATATTCCCCAAAAAAAAAACTTAGACCATACATAATTATATTCTAAAAATTAAGTCTCTTTCTTATTGTGGGATAACTTAGAGCAGCTCCATTGGTAGGCAACATCAAAATGGTGTACTAAATTGTACTTTGGAAGAAGTACAACCATCAAATAGTGTGAAAATGGGTTTTGATCAGTTTTTTTTTTGGGTTTTTAAATTTTATGTCATAAACATGTTTATAGAATACAATTGATAACCCATTTTAATGACATTATTATTATTTAGTTGGTTATTACAATTTGAAAATTCAATACCTGGCCCATAAGGGTCTTGTAGGTTGTTTCGATGTTACATAATAGCTAGGTTGATTCATTATCAGTTTCTAAAAAATCAATAATCACTAGGTAGGTTAGTAATAATCTTATTGATAATTGGGTGGATAACTAGATGTTTTCAACATTGGGGTACCTAGACCATTGTTGGCTGGTTATTACTTTTTTCATAAGGCACGTAGGGGTAATGGTGTCAATAATATCAATCTAAACTATATCTATTCACAATACATGGTTTTGGTTGATAAGGAGAGAACATGGCAATATGACATGGCTCACTATTTTAAGCACTAATGTTTGTGTTAGCAATTCTTGTTAAATTATTACAATGTTTTTTGAAATCTACAAAATTTATAGATTTTTTCTATTATGGTTGGCAATAACTTATTAGCATGAAATCACATCCTAAACCACCAATTTTTACCAATTTTTACATTCAGGTCTTAGTTTCCCTCATGAGTCTATCATTAGTTCTTTTATTTGTGAGCATCATGGACACATGTACCATAAAATTTGTGCACGTTTGCAACATCATGAGCACTTGCATTTGCAACCTTTGCACACATCTCCAACATCATGAATGTTTATGGTTACAACATTTGTTCATCTCTATAACATCTACAACATCTACATCTATTTGTAGCCTTTAGATGTGAGCACCATTGTGCATTTGTTGTGTGAACTTCATGATAAGATATTCACCATTGTTTTAAAAGAAGATGAAAATCTCAACTTCATTTGTCATCTTCCTTTTTGAGCATTTACATAGGAGCTATATCATAATGATCAATCAATGACCATTTGTATAAGAGTTACAACATGAGTCAATCACGATTTCACAAAAATGTCAAAAGGAAGGAATTGCCAATGTGTGGTGAATCAATCCATGATTTCATAGAACTATTGGAAACAAAGAATTCTCTAAAGTTGAAGAAAAATCCAAGCAAAACCATTTTTCAATTGTTTATTGAACTTTTATTTCTTCCGGTGAATGCCTATACACACACAATTTTTTTTATGGCAGTTGATGAATTAAAGTTTCAATGTTGTTGTGTATGGTACCACTTATGCCATTAACATGTGCACATTGAGGATAATCACAATATCAAAATCACCCACAATAATGTTGAAAGGTTCAAGCAAGAAAAATTTGAAAAAAATAAATCATGTGTAAGGTGTATAACTTTTTATATCAACTTGTGAGGGAACACCATTATCTTTTGTTTACAAAAATGTGCATTTCTACATTCTAGCAAAATTATGCACCACTATCATGGAGATTTTGCCTATCTATGGTCATATTGTGTTTAAATAGTCTTATGTGTCATAGACATGAAGCTTCTTGGGGATGTCTTCATACAACAAATCTTCTGGCATATTGACAACATCCTTCACACACACATGGCAAATATTTGAAGGTGGGTACAAAAATGAGTGGACCAATTGGCCACAAAAAATTATCACTTTTTGCAACCACCCTTAACCTTTTCTAAGTTTTTAAGTGTATGGTGGTCAATTTGTTGACCTTAAAGTTACATAGTGTTGTGGTTCCTTTTCATTAAGATTTATTTCATATCATTTGCCAACAAGTTCAACTTTGTGAATATATAAGTAGGTGAAAGAATGGATTACTCATGCTTTGCATTTTAAACATTCAAAGTGCATGAACCATATGGAATGATCCAATCAAAAAGGCTTATACTAATGAAATAAATCATCCATCCAACCTACCTACCTATTTAAGCCTATACATACTTATCCTAAGCCTAACTACCTAACTATCTACCCACCTAACATATGCTAGGTTGCATATTCTATCCTAGTTTACATTAGGATAATTGCCTACTTTGCCTTAACCTAACTTAGACTAAGTAGTTGTCATGATTATATTATTTGTTATTATAAAACTTTAAATTATTAAGTATTGCCACATGTATATCATCTAGTGGACAATCTTTATCCAAGTCCAATGGATAGATTTTTGCCATGTGTATACATCCTAACTCTTTGTCATACGTGATTACACATTTTAGTTATAAATCCAATTGCAAATAATCATGTTAGATAGGCATATGTAACTACACATGTTAGTCAAGAAAACCAATTGCAAATATCCATACCATGTTGGATGAATGAAAAGTTGGTGTTAGTTGCATAATTGATGTGACTATCCTTTCGACTAGTTGCCACATATTGTTTTTTACAACTGAAATTCTATTCAACATGTCTAGGGTGATTAGACATTATAGCAAGTCACATGTGTCATTAATGATTAAAAATTAGTCATTAACAAATTTCTTACAGTGAATGATGAATTAAAATTGACCATAATAAATATCCAAGTTCAACTAAAAGATAAAAACAAGAGTAAAAAGAATTTTACTTATAATATGTGTCAATAATAGTAAAGTTGAAAGTGAACAATAATAACAACTGAAAGCAATCAAGAGTAATGACTTGGAGTGAATAACACCAACAACTAAGAACAACATTAATATTTGTTGACAATAATAATTATAAAGAATGTGACCTCATAGATTTAAAAAAAAACTAAATTATTAAGTGTGCAACAAAACATATGCAAATAGACAATTATAGGAAAAATTATGCAATGTAAACTCAATTAAAAAAACTGAAAGGAAGAGTAAAGGAACCTTACATGGAGTCCATGTTGACAACATTGATTGAAAGTGAACAAGAACAACTAAAAGTAATCAACATTGGGAAAAAAAAAACTCAACTAACATCAAACGTAGATGTACAAAAATCCTTCAAGCACAACATTTGTAAAAAGGAAAGAAATGAACATCTACAATTAGAAAGAAGGAGAGAATTGAACATTTGCAAATGGAAAGAAGTGAGTGGAGAGGAATGCAAAGCTTGTAGCTAAAAATAATTGACCATTACAACCAAAAGGAGTTGTAAATAATGGTGGTGTGACTTGTCATTATAATGATAGCTCCACAATGTTTGAACAATGGTAGGGTTTTGGGCAAACAAACAATTGTAATGATAACTTGGCAACTCTTGAACATTGGTAGGGTTTTGAACAAATAGGTACATTGATAGGGTTGTAGTTGCGTAAAGTATGAATGGAAGTAGGTTGGGTAAATATGGCTTATATGTTCATGTTAATTTTTGATAATTGGTTAAAATTAAATGATGGTACCTAGGATTACTACTACATTTATGTGTGGATAGATTAATAATTGGCTAGGATAGGTATCAATATTAATTTTTTTGAAAAAATAAAATTTGCTTCCTATCAATTTCACTATGAAAATAAAACCCATAGTTAATAATTTAGTTGGTTAATTTTATGATAATAATAACCACATATTATGCATAAGGGTTGGTTTTCAAATACTTACCTTGAGAAGGTCCACTTAATATACTAGGGTAGGTTTTAGGGTTTAGTTTCACTAGGAAAAAATAAAATTTTCCAATTGCATTGAATATAACTATTGTTTAGTTCCAAATAAATCAAGTCACAAATGAAATAGTTACAAAAACCATGACGTAAAAAATCCAATCAACAAGGGGAGCATAAAGTCCACAATCACCACATATTGAGTCTTTACATATAATTTGGAATGAAATTCAATATGAGCCAGTCAATTTTTTTCCATTTTAATTAATTAACAAGTTCATTTTTTTAATTTCAAAAGTTCACAATTAAAAATTGGTGTATTTTTATTTTAAAATAATTACATACCTATCTTCATAATCAAGTTATTATTCTATAACCAACTGTGGATTAACGATTTGATAATTATATTATTCATTATAGATCTCCAAGAAAAGAGTACCTTGCATAAATTAATATCATGAATCCAAAAGCAAGACACCATATCTTAATTTTGCCCCACATGCAGCTAAGTTAGTCTTTAACCCTAATGTTAGTAGTGTTAACATGATGCTTAGTGATAACACCAAGTGTGATTGGAAAAAAAGAGCAACTCCACCCATAATTGGCATGTGGCCTTTGCAATAATATTTTTCTCATTCAAGATTACTTGTTTATTGATTTCAAGCCCCACCCATAACCATGAACCTATGACAATAAAAGGTTAAAACCTACTAGTAACCAACCATCTGGACCAATCAGTATATCTAGCCAATTTGTAGGTGTTAGATTGTGTAGTCGCTTTTATTAGCTTTATCGCATTGAGCAAAAGTGTTAAGGGCATCTCCAGCGTTTCACTGGAAAATGGCCTGCACAGAATATTTTCACATCCAAATTTTGTGTTAAATTTTTTTCTCTTCCCACCCATAAATTCTAAATACTAAACATTTAAACACTGAAAAGTAGTGTAAAGATCACACAAGGGCCAATTAGTGCAAGGGCCAATTAGTGCGAACATCGAATCAGGAGCAGCAAGTGTGTGAGCAACAAACGCAAATAGCCAACAAGCATCATGTCTCTTGAAAATCCTGTATCGTGCAGAAATTTGGTGTACCCACATCGACTTTTACGTCACTTTGGTGTATTGCTTCATCCAAAAGAGATATGCAGGCCATTAACCAGTGAAATGCTGGAGATGCTGTAACTCACAGTCATTTTACTGAATCTGTCAAGAAGTTGTTTTTACCAATCTTCATCCAAAACATGTTGTATAGTGTGCCAGTGGAGATGCTCTAAGGGCATCTTTAGTGACAAAAATTGTATCACTAAATTGGAGGAAAAATAATAATAACATAATACAAAAATTGATTATGACATTCAACTTTTGTGCTGAATATGACACAAGGGAAGGAAGGGTGGTATGAACAAACAATTATTTTTAATTGGCCAATCACAACAATTAGCCCAGGTGTCAATATTTAAATGATGTCACAATAAAATATTGTTCAAAATTCATGTTTTATTGGTGGGGAGGTTGAACACTTTATCTCTATGTTCAATAGTGATACTAGCCCAAATGAGGGGCACTACTGAAGATGCTATAACATCACAAAAATTTGTTTTGACATGCATTCTTTTGCCATTGTAATTCTGTTTCCCATTATATCTCCTTCAAACTGTCCAAAATAATTTTCAAAAGCTGCTCCAAAGAAGGGTAGGGTTGAACTTATTTTGAGTTCGCCTTTATACCTGGAAGAATGCTTAGAATTGCACCCACTTCCCGCTTAATCCCACCAAAAGACGATGTCTATTTGGGAAATTTTTCATTGTATCCCAACAAGACAAGTAGCATGAAATGGAATGTTTGAAGTAAAGAGGGCAAATCTTTATTGCAAGAGAACAAAACAAGAAGGAAAGAGTTGAAAGAAGAAATTGAAAGGGACCTAAGGTGCAGGCAAGTTAACCCAGCTACTAACAGCAAGTAACAAATTAGATGTTACTTGCGGAAAGCGAGGTTTAAAGCCTAGCCTTGGGTGCACCAGCATCTACAGTTGTAATTTTATACCATAATGAAAACCCCAAAAGAATTTAAATTGGTTCTAAAGATTAGAATTTTCTCTTCCACTAAGACAAGGTCTGAGAATTCAGAGAGTAGAGATGAAACATTTCCAAGGTTAAATATAACTTAGCTGCTAAAATGCCTCTCTATGTCCCCACAATTCATGCCCAGGCAGGCAAAGAGAAAAAGGGTTAACAAACACAATTAGGAATTGAAATCCTACCTAGTCAATGACATGAGACAACATGCACCCAAGAGGCCCAGGTTTTTTTCCTTTTGCTCTGGGGGGAATGAGATTTTTTGAAATTTGGTGTTCTCAATGTGTTCATATGGTTTTAATCATGTTCTCAGCAAGTTCTCAATTATCATAACCACACGTATTTGAACTTTAGTCACACATTTATTATATCTTTAGACCGTAATAGAGACAAGAATTCTATGAGCTGGGGAATGGAAATGGCAAGAGCTTAATTGCGAGGTTGTAGTAAACTATACCCTCTCTGTAAATGACATAATAGAGACAAAAATTCTGTGAGGTTGGGAATGGAAATGGCAAGATCTTAATTATGAGGTTGTAGCCTGTAGGAGCTATTAGAGAGAGCTATTAGGACCTCTGCTTGGGAGGACAAAAGGGAACTTGAGGAACAAATCAAGAGCCTCACTGGGAATCTGATGGGAACATGGTGGAAACATCCAAATCCCAAAAAGATCTTAAACATTTCCTCCCCCCTCTCTTCCCTTCAACCCCAAGGAGAAGAACAGGGCCTTCCTGGGTGCATGTTGAAGCATCTCATTGGCTGCCTGAAATTTCTTTTCTTAAAACTGTTCATAACCATTTTTGGACTAGGCTAATACGCCTTCCGAAGAAGGTGGGTATCTATTAATAATAATGTACAGAAGTAGTAGCTACATAAGTTAAACTAGGTATGGTTTTTCTTCGTTGTTGGGCAAGTGTATGAGGGAGAGAGGGCCAAAACGCTGGGCTTGGCGACGCAGGCCGGCTTTCTAGATCAGCGGCGCGACGTGAGCGCGCTGCTGCCAAGAATGTGGTGTGCTCGCAGCTAGCTTGTGAGTTTTTGGAATTGAGATGATATTAACAGGACAGCAACCGCTTTTTATTATCGAACACGAGGATGTAGCATGCCTGCAGCAAACAGAGCAAAGCAGACCAAGTTTGTGCAGCTGCCAACCACCACCCCAGATGCTTTTCTAGCATTCTGCTTCCTCTAATGCTACCAAGTGTAATCAATTCAAAGTAAACTGTAGCACACAATATTTCTTAGCTGAAAGCCAACTAAGTATCAACTGGGTATTATCTTGCTACTTGAATGGGACAGAATCAGCTGTTTTTTTGGTGGCGAATTTTCTCCATTGTGCCAAAAAACTTTTTGAGAAAAAGACTATTCGGTCACGATTTCCTTATTTTGTGAAAAAAATCGCCAAAATACGAATTAAAAGAATGACCAAAATGCACCACAATTACCTACAACATGAGAGCAGAGTTTTTCTTAAAAAGGAATTTTCGTCATTTGGCGAATTCTCTCAGAAAGGAAATTGTAAAAAATCACCATGTTTCTAGACATTGTTCAAGCAAGGCAGCCAGGATGATATAAAAGGATTTTAATAAATTTCTACTTTCATAACTGGTCTATAGTCAAATGTGACTAAATCTCCTTGTGGATGATTGCCAACGTGACAACATCGAAAAATTGGAAGTAAAAAAAATACTGCATGGGAGGGTGCTTAAGATTTTTCTACTTCCATATTTTGAATATCACCAAATTTGACTGAATACTCTTGTGGATCACACAGTTTGTAGCAGCACTAAACAGCGTGATCAATACTGCAAGAACATTGAGAGATCTACACAGTCACATGATGACTGCAAAATTAGAGTTTGAGCAATTGGGACAAGTCCGTAACTGGATCAAGAGTTGCTGGTCACTAACTAAATATGAAGGATTTTCACAGATGCTAAATATTATCAGCCTGGTCATACTGATTGTCCAGTTTATTTTTTTCTGACAAATTTTGTCATTTTAGGAGCAAAAGAATTTAAAAAAATTTTGGTTTTTCAATGTAAATTCGACTCATTTTGCTACTTTTTTTTCTCGAAAATTGAAAAAAAACCCTGATCTGATCATATACCATTTTTGATTTGTTTTTATGAGAGATTTGTAACATTGAAACCTTTCAGTCCCACGCAATGCAGGCATCCCCCGGATCTTCCTGAGGTTTTCTGTCCAGGCTGTTCCAGCCAACAAAATATGCTCCAGAAAAGACATTGGTAGCAATTTTTTTGCAACTTGGAGGTTGCAAAATTGGCACTTCCACTTCTGGGACTAGAGGTCTATAAATGGGAATCAGCTACAGTCCAGGCGCCCAGGGCGAGTAGACTAGTGTAGTCACAGGGTTGGTTTTCTCCCTGCTTGAGCTTCCAACTGGTTTGATCATATCCAGGCTTTGAGCTCTCCTTCCACTAAACTGGCTTGATGTCGAAAGACGACCCAATTTGTTGATTTTCTTCTTCCAAGCGCATGGTCTCTGGAGCAGCAAAGATTGTTGTTGCATTGCTGCAGGGAGCTGCAGCTGCTTCTGTAACTAACTAGTGGATGCATTTCCGTGATCAGCTCTTCAGCTCTCTCTCACTGCATTTGTGTCGTGATTTGTAGCCCTCTCAGGAGCTCTGATTCTTCCAGGGGGTACTTTGGTCTCTTCTCTTCTAGACCTCCCTTTAGTGCTAGTACTAGACATTGCCGTGATCTCTCAAACCGGAACAATGTCTTACTACGGTTCTAGTATACTCGCATCCTACATTGTGTAGTGCCAATTTTGTTTTCCTGCAGTTGATCTCCCTGGGCTAGAATTTGACGCTCTCATGAATGTCTTATTATTTGCAGATTAGTGACAGCTTCTCTTTTGCTCTGCATCAAAAACCAAGCACCAGCTAGTTGTATAATTTATATTCCAAGCCGCATTTCTTGTCATCATATTATATATAATATAGTTATATATCTAGATCAGTAATATGAATTCAATATGTAGCGATATCAGATGTCTCCAAGGACTCATCGACTCAATGTCAAGGATGAGGCGTCGAAGGCCGGCTACAGTAAGAAAGTTCTTCGTTGGATCAAAATTGGCGCTTACAGTAATAATTTTAGTACTAGTGCAGACATCAATATTGGTCAAGCAAGCGGAAGGACAAAATGTGTCGAATATTACAACCGGAGGAGGGATCTGGGAGCTGTTATTGACGAACGCGGGTATACCATCCATGCATTCCGCCGTCACTCGCTATGGCTCTGTGGTTCTCCTCGACCACACTAATGTTGGCGCCGAGAACATCACCCTTCCAGGTACTGCTGCATATAACCAGCAACGTCTATGAATCCTCACCTCCAAACACTTTTATTTTTTCCTCCTTCCCTTTTTTGAATCGGTTTCAAAGTTCTAGTGCTTGCCAGTAGATGTCAGCCGTGCATCTGGACAAAGGGAAGCAGCTATTGTGTCCTAGCTGCAAGTCCCATTAGTACTGAAGATCCATGATCACACTCAGTCAGAGTTGTTGACAAACAATTAGAGCCCTAATTCTTAGAGTCCCTTTTCACTAGGCTGCTGTGATCAGGGTTACACACATTGTGCTGCAATCAAGCAGCCTAATGGAAGCCACTGACAAAGAGCCTTCTATCTTGCTGCAAGGCAGTCCCTTCCATTGGAGAGCTGCAAGTGCACTTGCATTGAAAGGAAAACTGGGAACACGTGTTCATGAAGAAAAAGACACATGTCAATTTATGATGAGTCCCAGTTTGCCTCACAGCTCCTGCAATTGCTCAATGCTTGACCGGTAGAGTTGTGAAATGACTCACAGCTAGTTGGAAAAACATAATGGAAAGCTCTTGTGATCAGAGGCTCAGCCTAATGAAAAACTGTCCTTAGAAGAGGCTGTGAAATGACTCATAGCTAGTTGGAAAAACATGATGGAAAGCTCTTGTGATCACAGGCTCAGCCTAATGAAAAACTGTCCTTAGAAGAGGCTGTGAAATGACTCATAGCTAGTTGGAAAAATATGATGGAAAGCTCTTGTGATCACAGGCTCAGCCTAATGAAAAAATGTCCTTAGAAGAGATCACATGCTTGTGTAGATGGCAAAACTAGTCTCTTCTATTCTTCACCGAAGTCTCTGCAGGACAATGGTGGCAGCTGATTTAGCATCAGAGGAATTGAAACGTGACGACTTAATTTTGTATGAAAGTTTAGCGAACAGTACTTATATGATGATCTTTTCTGCACAATCAGCTCACGAGAGTGCTAATTTCTGGCCGGTGCATATTCCGTGGTACGTACTACGTACCCATGTTATAGGTGGCAAGTGTCGGAACACAACGTACGACCTGGTACTCAAGGAGGATTGCTACGCACATTCTGTGCTGTATTCGCCCACCACAAACACTGTTCGCCCTCTTACCATCCTCACAGACACGTGGTGCTCAGCAGGACAGTTTGTTTCCGACGGTTCTCTTGTCCAAACTGGTGGAGGCTATGAAGGTCAACAGAAAGTGAGGTGATCAATCCTCTGGGCTCCATTCTCATCTGAATGTAAATTTGTACGTGCAGTACGAGGTCCTAGTGTGCAGGTTTGCACCTGATAGAAGGTTTTGCTTTCGAGGACGAAGAAGTCATTCCGTGCAAAATCCTTGTTACTATCGATTGTGAGCCCAGGAGTTTATCACAGCCGAGAGGTCCTTTACAGAGTTCCGGCTACCTCAAGAAGAAATTTTCTCGTTGATCAAAACTTGATCCGTAACTTGTCCTAACTTCCAGTTTTTGGATGCCTGTTTTTAGACTCAACGATCTCTCTGATCCCCTCTGCAGGATATTCAAGCCTTGTTCAACCAACCAGGTCTGTGACTGGGTGGAATCGACCACCCAAACCTTACAATTTCCAAGATGGTACACAACCAACCAGCTTCTACCGGATGGACGACAAATTCTGGTGGGAGGCAAAGCTGCCTTCACCCTGGAGTTCTTGCCATCAAACAATGAAGGACTGGTGAAACTCCCTTTCCTGCAGCAGACAAACGACTTCGAAGATGACAACTGGTACCCTTTTGTACATTTGCTCCCCACTGGAAACCTGTACATTTTTGCTAACAGGGACTCCATCATCTATAACTACAAGACCAACACTGTGGTGAAGCAATTCCCTCAGATTCCAGGCAACCCCAGAAACTATCCGTCAGGAGGATCGTCAGTGATGCTACCACTGACCTACTCTGATGGATATGTTGGGGTTCAAATACTGGTTTGTGGTGGTGCTCAGCTTGGAGCTTATGTAAATCACACTAGTCAACTAGGTTGTTCTAGTACTTGTGGGAAGATCACTGTAACCGACCCCAACCCTGTTTGGGCAATGGAGACGATGCCTATTCCAAGGTGCATGGGAGATATGATCCTTCTTCCTGATCAAAATGTTCTCATCATCAATGGTGCACAAAATGGTACAATTCCTTCACTATTTGTGGGTCACACCAGAACCACATTCCTGATCTCCATTCCTTATCCATTCAGATTACATGACAATCATCAAGGATCTAGTCAAGGATTCAAGGTCCAGTTGTCATAACGTATATATTTCTCTCTTAGTTTTCTTTGCTGGATTGCATTCTAGGGCTCACATCTTGGAATCCTCAATGAGTTCACATGTGACAAATTCCAAAAGACAGTTTTTTTTTAGAGAATCAGAACATAATTTGCATGAAATGCTTGAGATCAGAGGGAGAGGGAATTTACTACTGAAGAAATTTTTTGAGAGATGCAGATGAGCAAGTTGATATATGTAATTAAGTTGTGCTTGTGGAGCTTGCAGGTTCTCAGGGCTGGGGATATGCTTCAGTGCCAGCATTCAACCCAGTGTTGTACCAAACGTATAATAACCAGTCCAGATTTCTGATTTTTGAGCCCACCACTACTCCTCGCATGTATCACTCCACTGCCAACCTTTTGCAGGTATGAACTCTTAACTCAGCTGGAATAATTTAATCCAGGCTGCACTCCAATTTAGGGATTGATCACAGAGAATATTAATCCCTGCACTTGCAGTAGTTTAGGGTTTAATCAGAGATAATAATCCCTGTACTCCGGATTCTCTATTTCTAGACGTTTGTATCAACTTCATGCACAAGTCTATCTTAAGGTCAGAGACGAAAATGTTGGGACCACGTAAAATAACTCATGATCACTGGCCAAATTAATTAGGTCTTGATGATACTCTTAGAGAAGTATTTTGAGACGTTGGCTAATGATTCTTGGTCATTGTTGTTCAGGATGGGAGGATACTGTTAGCTGGGAGCAACTCCCACCAGTACAACACTTTTAGAAACACACCATTCCCAACAGTACTCAGCTTGGAAGCTTTCTCTCCCCCTTACATTGTGGATGTAGATCAAAGGACTATTATCCAAATCGTCCCAGCTCAGATTTCTTACCAGCAGTCTTTTGGTATCACATTCTGGGATCCGAACCCAGGAGCTCCAACAGTCACTCTTTCCGTGGTTCTCACAAGTGCTCCGTTTGTTACCCATTCTTTTGCACAAGGACAGCGGCTTTTGGTTTTAGACGTTGTGAATGCCACAGTTCCGCCGCACATTACTCGAAAAAAAAGCATCACTGTCATGGCTCCTCCAAATTCTGCAGTAGCTCCACCAGCCTACTACATGTTGTGGCTTCTCAAGAATGGTGCCCCCAGCATAGCGAGATGGGTCCAAGTTCTCCAAGCTTGAAATTTAGTTCCAAGCTTAAATTCACCTAAGTAGAACAGATTGAAATTTAGAGAAGACTTAGTACAGAGTGCCATGATATTGATTTGGATTAGTTTAGTTGATTATATTACGCGGTCAAAGAAGCAAAGATTTAGACTAAAGGGATTTTTGTGCAAAAGATTGAAATTTAGGGAAGCAGTAGAGGGCAGCGTGATATTGATTTGGATTAGTTTAGTTGATTATGTTGGGTGGTCAAAGAAGCAAGAAAGATTAGTTTAGCTTTTGTGCGAATAAGTCCAACAATACTGTCAGGGCTTCATTTGCACAAAGAAGCTCATTGACAGCAGAAAGGTTCAAGCAGAGCTACCACCTCATGCTAGGCTCCTGATTTTGGGATTGCCCCACCCAGGTCCACAGATCTGTAGTACTTACATCATAAGGAACCCTTCAACTTCCATCACAAACTTGTGTCATCATAATAGCATATACGAATCAATGTGTTGATATCAATGAAAACCCAAAACTCACAAAAGATAAAACATTACATCTTGACACATGCGATCTTGTATTTCATGTAAGTACTCAATAAATGATTGCATAAGATGTGTTAATTAACATAGGATTTGAATTACACATTTTCGGGTAGTAATGGCCCTTCTTACACAAACTATATGATATATGTATATTGCATATTGAAGAGCTCCCTGCAGAAGCAAAGAGTATTTGCATTTCTTAGTTGCACTATTGAGCAACCATCTTGTTTGCATATTCTCTAAAGTTCATGGGTCAGGCATAGAAGGTAGACAAGATGGATTGTTTGTTGCTTTACAAGTGTTATCAATCTTATGTACAAATTTTACATTGATGTTGGTTTGTTTATGAAGGTATAAACATTGGAAACTTTTCACACCACAATTACAAGCATAGTTGAAACCAGGATTGTCAAAACCGACGTGAAACATTACATTTGTGTTACATATCATGTTGGTGTCACATCCATTTTTTAGTGAACACTAACACCTAGATTGCTGCTCATTGAATTTTGTTTTTTTTCACTTTGCATGTAAGATTTTGAAACTAATTATTGGGTTTATTTATTGTGCTTTCAAGGCAATGTTTGTTAAAGTGAGAAGAGTCCTCACATCTTTTGTACTTCAAAAAAAATTAGACTATCCAGATGGGAACTAAATTTCAGCACCATTGAAATTTCAATGGGATTAAATTATGGTTGCCATCTTGACAAGCTAGTGTTTTCGTAAAGGGTAAAGCCCTATGTCAAGGGCATGATCAGACATAAAGACCTGCCAGAAATTCAGTAGAGAAACCGAAGTGAAACAGGAGGGGGGCATTATGACATAGGAAATGGCCTCCCTGCTCCTGGATGAACAAATATGCTTTATAAGGTTACCTCTGGATACACTACAAAATTTCTGGCAGATCATTAGGTTTATTTAAGAGTGGATTTTGGTAGCCATTGGGAATCAAGACCCAAGTCTACCCGGTCTGGCCCAACCCACCCTTGTCAAGCAAAAAAATCTAGATTATCAAGATTGCATCTGAAATTTATTGGTAATCAAATTTCAATGGTGATTTTAGTTTTGGTTGCAACTGAATTTCAATTTGCAATCTTGATGGTCTTTTGTTTCTTTTCCCCTTCTTTTGGGGGATAGGAGACCAAGACCCAAGTCACCCAATCCAATCCACATAAAAATAATAACTAAATAAATAATTCAGATTGTCAAGATGGTGAACAAAATTCAATCCCCACTAATCTTTGGTTGTTATTGAATTTTGAATCACCATCATCATGCTATTGTCTGATTTTGTTTTCTTCTTCTTCTTCTTCTTTTTGTGTTTTCTTGGACAAGATGAATACAAAAGAGTCGAGATTGAACTAAACCAAGTGGCCTAGGTCCCAATTGCCTATGGCAACCAAAATTTAGACCCCAAAAAGAAAATTGGTACAACGGACTGGGGGTCCCCATTCACATGATCTGAGGTTTGTCCACTTAGTCCACCTTGTCCCAAAAGGAAAACCAATTCCAAAGTATGAAAATCTAAGGAAAAAAGAAAATTGTGAAGATCACAGCCAAAATTCAAATGCCAACAAAACGTAGAAACTTGACTTGACTTTGCACTATGACCAACAAAAAAATAGAAGCAAAGAACAAAGAAACACATTTAAAAACTCTTCTTAAACTCATGAAAATCATGACCATGACCCATGGAACTTTATCATTGCAACAGGTTAGGACATCGCCATGTCCTCCGTTGTAATCTAGATTTTCCTTTTCCAATTGGGTAGGTCAATAATAGAAAAACCTTTGGATCGTAGATCGTTGAGAAAAAATTTCACGCTATAGTAAGGCACTCTTGCATCATAGAAAATTCTCTATCTCAATTCTCTCTCTATCTATATATAATAATAAATGTTATTGTGCTAAAAGTATACATAGTTTGGTTTATCCTTTTTTCTTTCAATTATTTCCTTTTGGTTAGGAAATCTTTAAACCCTTCACTTTTAATCCTTTCTATTGATCAAATACATGACAAAAATTCAATGCTTATTGCACAATTTTAAAGTACAATAAGAACTTCAGAGTATGGCCACCAAACAAACATCCGTTTGAATGAGACAAAATTAAATGTTCTTAATAATGTATCCATCAATTATGAATTACACATTGCAATAAGGGTTTTTTTTTCAAAATTGTCAAGTACGTGGATTGATGATCATCCACACAAGGAATGAGCCAAATTTGGCAAGAGGTCACTTAACAAAGTAGAATTTTTTTACAATCCCTGTTTGTTCTAATGACTTTCAAGAACTCAATGTTGTCTAAATATGGTGATTTCTAACTTCTTTCCCATAAAATATGGTGAATTGTCTACATTTTTTCCCAAAAAAATCATTTTTACACTTGCATTAGACTTTCTTTTATTTTCCCATGATGCAAATTTTCCCAAAAATTGTTGATTGCAAGCATCTACCAAAATCAAAACCTAACCAAGTTTGCATTTTTTAATGTAGAGAGGGATTTGCATTTTGTTGCAAGGAGCTTCAACAATTTTCTCAGCTTCAAAGTTCCCTGTTGTGAAAGTAACCACCTTTTGCCTTACAAGGTGATAGAGGCAAAAAGGTAGAAAGGGGATTTCCATTTCCCCTCCAACCACCAAGGGGATTCGTGCACATTTTAAACTATTTGAACGAAGGAACCTACAAAAGTTCCTTGTAATACTTCATAATTATGAAGTGTTTCAGTAGATTTTTCTTCATATGGGAATTCCAAATGGAATAATTCAAATTTCAGGCACATGATTTATGAATGAATTTTAGTAGAAAATAATTACATGCAAATGGACAAGGTTGTTTGTTATTACTATTTTACAACAATTGTCAATAAACATAATATGTAAAAGTGCAATCACAATATTATGACCAACGAAAAACACAACCATTATTTAGTTTTTCACATTTTTAAGTGATGAGTTAATGTTGAAAATTTTTGGTGCACTTTTGCAAAAATGTTCATAATACATTATGAAAACATTTGTTAAACAATATAACCATAAAATATTCATTGGATAAGAGTTTTTAAAACAATGAAAACATTGGTTACATTTTAATTTTAAGCACTAAGGAGGTGAGTGTGAGCAAATTTTGTGATTACACCCATAAGACTCTATCAAAAACCGTGTCATATTCCATTGCTACATACCATCGAATTGATTGTTGAGTGGAAACACCACCTCAAATAGTATCTTGGGTGAACTCGACCATCCATTTCCATTGTAATGACATGTTCAATAGAAAATTCATGCTAGATTGCACTATCATTTGTGTGCCATTGGAAACCTAATAGCGCTATGGTGGAATTGGACAAAATTTATGTATGTTTTTATCAAATTCTTAAATAAAACCAACTATTTTCTATGTTGCCTAATAACATCATTTTCATTGCGAAGGAAAAACTACATGCATGCATGTTCATGGTTTGAAACTATTATGTTGAATAGTAGTTTGAGTGTGGTTTGGTCACTATCCATGAGCTAAGTATGGATATTGCATAGTGGAAATGCACAATGGAACTTACACAATGTAGATGCAAAGTGGAAATTGCATAGTGGAAATGCACAATGAAAAATGCATGGTGAAAATGCACAATTTACCTTGTAATTTGATATACGTAATTTTGACTTGTTTTATTACAATGTAAAATTATGGTAGTTGGATGGCAAAGACCTTGGATGGTCTCCAAGGAGAAGAAAGTTCAAACTTTGATACCAACAATTGTATTTCAACCATATGTTGACTGTATATGAATCGTATGTTGATTGCATGTGTCGTATGTTGACTTTTTCATGTTGTATGTTGACCATACAATGATTATATATAGGTCATATGATTGGAAAATATGAATAATAATAATAACAATAATAATTTAAAATAATTAAAATATCGATCTCCAAAACGACTACATGTGTGGATGATGAGTGGAAATGCATAGTGGAAATGGACAATGGAAATGCATTGGCCAAATTCAAGCAACCATTGACCAAGTTATTGGGTGGATTTCCTAGTGGAATTGTTGCCACATGACCCATTTCCTAACGATGACCATTAAAGCAAAGTCAATTTCCACTACAATGGATTTCGAAATTTCCATCTATTGTTGGGTGGAAAATATAGTGGAATAAGATGTAGTTTTTGGTAATGAAAACTTGTCAATTGCCACATTCTTTTTATATGTGAATAACCATGTTACCTAATGCAATGAAAAAAAATTAGTGTTTTTAATGAACAATTTGACAAGTATTGTAACCTTTTTAAAGGCAATATTATACATTGAATCACTTCAAAGTAACTTCATCCATGTTCAATGTGTGGCCTTGCAATAATATTTCTCACATTCACAATTAATAATTATTTATTTATTTTCAACATCACCCATCAAACTAAAACTAGGATTGCAAAAGGTGGGAACTACTAATAACAACCCACTTGGACCAATCAATGCATCTAATCAATCAACAAGTGTTAGGCTTTGTTTGTGCCTTTTGCCAACTTCAACATCTTGTGCAAAAGTGTTGGGCCAAAACCATTTTATTGAACCACACTAGCATATTTTGACTTTTTATCATCCAAACTATATTGTATAATGCATCAATGGAGTTACTTTATTATTTTGGTAACTTAAGCAAACAAATGGGGGACATGGGAAATAACACCAATGATTATGATCCTATGTCCAAGATTTTGAAAGTTTATCAACTTGTAGATTTGATATATTTTTCATTACAAGGACAATGCTACCAAGGTTGAACAAAAACTACTAGAAATTGTGTCCTATTCCATTGAAACCAACCACCCAACTAATTGTTGAGTGGAAATATTAACATGAAACAATATCTTGGGTGGTATCAACTATCAATTTCCGTTGTAGTGGATGTTCAATGCAAAATTCCTACTGAATTGCACTCCCATCTATGCACCATGGGGGACTTTGTGAGAGTAAGGTGGATGTGGACAAAATATTTTTGTTTTATGAAATTCCCATAAAAATTTGAGTTATTCTTGATATTTGTTCACAAAATTTTCACTTGAAATTTGAAATTCCATAGATCGATGGAAATGGACAATGGAAATTGCCTAGTGGAAATGCACAATTTAAATTGCATAGTGCAAATGCATAATGAAAATTGCAAAGTGGAAATGCATAATGAAAATTGTAAAATGAAAATTGCAAAATGGAAATGCACATTGGAAATTCACAATAGAAATTCGAAAATGCAAATGCATAATGGAAATTGCAAAGTGGAAATGTGTAATGGAAATTATAAAGTCAAAATTGTAAAGAGGAAATTATAAAACAGAAATGCACAATAAAAATTGCATAGTGGAAATGCATAAAGAAATGCACATGCAATTTAACTTGTAATTGAGTATATCTAAATTTTGACATGTCCTATTACAATGTAAAATGGTAGTTGAATGACAAAGACCTTGGATGGTCTCCAAGGAAATCAAGGTTCAAACCTTGATACCAACAATCATAATTTCACCATATGTTGACCATACAATGATTGTATATAGGTCGTATGTTTAAAAAATATGAATAATAATAGTACATTTTTAAATGAAAATATATCAGCATTCAAAACCACTACATATTGTGTGGATGATGAATGGAAATGCACAAGCAACCACTAAACAAGTTGTTAGATGGAATCACTAGTGAAAGACTAGTCTTAAACCACTGTAATGGATTTCAAGTTTTCAACTCAACAATGGGTGGAATAGGACACAACTTCTAGTAGTGAAATGTGAACAAATTTTCAAACATGAATAATTAAACAAGACAATATTACACTCAAAACAAATAAATCACTAGCTCTTCTTTGACAATTATTTATTATTCTTGGAAAGATTTGATTCCAAAAAAGTTTAAATGCATCACTAATCTCAAGAAACTTATAAACTACCATGTTTTTAGAAAGAAAGGCTATTAAGTAGATGAATGTCCTCACATTAAAACTAACTTGACGATAACTATTATTACTAAGAGCACAATCTTTTGTAAACACAAAAGATGAAATAGGAACCTATCTACCTACCTTAACACCTTTCCAAACTCAAGTTCTTTCTATTGTATATTTCAAACTTACAAAATATCCATAAGCAAAAGCCCTAACATTCACACATTGACATGAAAAATTGCAATTACAATTACTTGAAGTAATACAACAACGAGGCATTCAAAGATGAACACCCATAATTTTCTTTTTGACACATTGAATAGATACCATAAATTGTAATAATTACAAGTGTCACAATCAAATAATTAAAACATTAATGGCTTTAAACCCAAAGATTTTCTTTTCTAGATTAATACTCTTGTTCAAAGTGCAATCACCTCCAATCATACAATATCTACCAAAAAACTAAAACTCAATATTTGCCACACAAAAAAAAATTTTGGAACCTCTCATGCCAAGAGAGTCAAGAATCACAAACCAACCTTCTCTAATTTCACTACCTCCAGATAGCAATAATATATACCACCACCTTCTAATCAAAGACTCAACCTCTCTCCTGAAATTAAACTTCCTTTACTGATTTCACCTCCAAAACCTACTTAATTGCACAATACAAATGTCATATAAGCCCCTCATTAACCAACTCCCATGCAACACCATAATTGTATCTTTTAAAACAAGTTCCAACTTCCATTACAATCCTCATCAAGTGCACAAGCAGTGAAATCAGTGATAGCCTTTGAATTGTGACCACCAATAAAAATGACCTTAAAATATTATAAACTTGTGACCATAACATTAGGTCCATGCAACCATAAATTAAATGATGGTTAAATTAAATTCATATCTAGTAAAAAATATAAATAAATAAATAAATTTACATGCCACTATAAACAAGATGAATTAAAAGTTTTATTTCAATCCATGACTATGAATAAAATGAATTAAAATGTTAAATCTTTACATGTGACAATAAATAAAATTTATAAAAACTATTTGAAATTTTTTGTAACATTTTTAATATGCAACCATAACATTATTACATGACAGCATAAATGAATTATATTTAAGTTTTACATGCAACCATAAATACAATGAATATATTTTTAATTTTTACATGCAATGGTGCTAATTGTAACCATGTAAAGAAAATCAATTTAGAATCTCAATTTCTACATGTGAGGACCATAATCAAAATGAATAATGTTTTTCTTATTCTCATGTATATTGTTAAATATAATGAATAAATTTTAAGTTTCTACATGTGATCATAAATAAAATGAATTAGAGAATTAATAGGAAAATTTACATGCCAACAATTATTATTGCCCTTCTATGCTTAGCTTGGCATAAGCTTCACTACGTTTCTTTGCAATTTCACTTGTCCAAGTGATTAAATAATTAGTTTACAGAAATTGCCACAATTTTGTAGTAGATGACAAATCACTACCATTTGGCAATTTATCTAGGCTTTCTATTTCAACACTTTACATGAAAATTCAACATCTCAACAAATACATATTTCCATGGTATTGCAGTAATAAATTTCGTCACACATAATTATGTTATATAACTTCACATGCCTTTAATTTCATAACTACATTTTAATTTACTTTCAATTTCAGGGTTATATTAATTTTTAAAATTTCTATAAATATATCAATTCTCAAGGCTTGACATTAGTTTTGAATTATTTATTTTTAAAATTTAAAAGCAATCTACTTTTATATTTGGGTTATAAATTCAGATATACTATTTTGATTAATTTCAGATGTAAAGACATTACATTAACTTTAGATATTTGATTTGAACCATAAGTTTAAATCACATATGTAAGTAAATCCAAAATCTATATTTCATTATAAGATTAGCTTTCACATATCTTTAATCTTCATAATATATAAGTTTTTATTTTTGAATTTTCAAATCAAAAAGCATTACATATTAATATAAAAAAATTTAAATGCACTTTATTGTCCTTAAGTAAAATAATTTAATTATGTACATTTATAATGAAATGAATTTCACATGTGAAAATTGAAATACACAGTTAAAATCTTATTTCACCTCTAAACTAATTCTATAGTTAAGACAAGATATAAGACATCTGCCTTCTACATGAAAATGTCCTGCATACTTAAATTCTCCATCTTATCTTCACTATGTCCAGGGTTCTAAGTTATGTATAAAGTTTGCAATGTAATTTCACTTCAATTTTTTAGCATACATTGATAATCAGTAAACTATTAATCCAATCTGCATAGATCTTGTTATGGAGATCTACTTATATTTTTGTGGTCAAACATTTATGCAACACTAAAGGACTTCAAGTTATTGCAAAGAAGTCTGATAGTACTTGGCTTCAGTTGCACAAAGAAGCTCATTGATAGCAGAAAGGTTTGCTCTGTTCACAGATGTGGAGTAGACCACAAAGAATCCCTTCAACTTCCTGATCACCAGCTAGTGTCTGGAATACACCATTTACTAAGCAATGTGTTCAACATTAGTGAAATCCATAACCTAAAAATGATGAAACATCGCTTGTTGACACATGAAAGGCAGCTTAACTAGTTGAAAATGCAATCACACGTCCATCACAGAAGAACAGTTGTAGAAATAGATTAGACTGAAATATAGCACTACCAGTAAAATCACATTCAAATCCATGCCCTCCAACCAGCAATCAAAGAATAAATGTAGCAATTTATTAACAGTAAAAGTAACCTTTCCACACAATCTTACAGCACAAAACAGGCAAAAGAATAACAGCTTGAAAAATTCAGTAAGCTGAATCGTTCACTGAACACAAAATCCAGAGTCTCATTTACAAGCTTCCTGAAACTGTAGCCAACTTATTCTTCAACTAGCCAATAATCAGCTAACTAACATCCACCCCATTGTACCAACATCCCCAGGGCAGTAAAGAGCCTCTCCAGATCTTGCAACCTCTAAAGTAAACTAGACAAGAAACTGGAGCACCGTTTGCTTTTATGTAAGTATGTATATGAACATTTCAATTCATTGCCCACACTAAGCAGAAGGTCTTTTCAAATTGGAAATCAAAACAAATTTGCTAGAATTGATACTGGCTATGCAGTACTTCAGCATCCTTCAGGATCTTCTGGCAGATGTTTTCACCTTTGATTTCATGGATAGAACTGCAAGGTGGGTTTTTAACTCAATCGAAAAATCCATTGCAGGTCAGTTACAAAGAGCATTAGCATGTGCTTACTTTGAAGAGTTGGGAATTGGGAAGCTAATGGCTGCACTTTCAACATACCAGTGCAGTTTGCCGCTTGCAGCCCTCTCCACTCTTTGGTGGAATGGCAGAAATATTTTTGGGACTGCAACCCAATGCCACATCTGGAAGAATTTCCTCCACCAAATGTATAATGTTCCCAACATAAGAGTCAAAAGCAACCAGTGAGATGTAGAAGACTCGAAGCAAAGATCCCTAGGAGGATGAGAAATTGTTGGTCCATATGGTGGTTGTCTATAAAGTGGTGGTTTAAAATCTGTAGGGCCTTGAAACAGAGTGCCCATTTGATGATGGAGTCTCATCACCAAGGTTGCTGTCATTGCCACCTAGGGATGAAGCAGAAGACCGATCCATCCTAATGGGTCCAGGGGCACCTTTGATGCTAGGGCTGCGCTGAGGGTAAGCTGTAGGCTTGAATGGGCGCATCATAGGACCAGAACTGCTGATCAGATCTTCAGAAATGGGGAATGACAAGCGCTTCTTTGCAGAGGACCACCCATCTTTCTCTGGTGTTCCTGGACGCTGCTTTGGGGTGCTGTGAGATCGTGCTTTATTCCTTGCAGACTGTGTTGCCTGCATATAGTTAGGAACAGCAGGAGAGCTTGCAAGGCTCTCATCATCACGGATTGATCCTGCCATGCTGTAACGTGTTCCAAATTGGGGATTCCCAATTGGCATGCTAGGAGTAGATCTGGCAGTAGTGGAGATGGTACTCCCATCTTCTTCAGGCTCCTCCTTTCGCACCCTGCTGCGAGGGCTAGCAGGTCGGACTGACTTGAAACTTGAAGGTGCGGGGGACTGCAAGGCCCCCTGGCTGGTTGTACGATGCACAGCAATGGAGCTCTGGTGGCTGTGACTGTGGCTGTTTCCTTTTGACAAAACAGAACTTGAGTGAGGCACAATTTGCAATCCCTGGCTTGGTGTCCAGCTCTCACTCCGAACTGGCCGAGAGTGGGGCACAAGATTCTTTTGCTTGGCTGGCAGTTTCTTCTGTTTGGGCTCATACTCACTCGCTTCCACTGGAGATGCAGCATTTCCATCAACACTCTTAAAAGAATAGCCATCAAATACATCCTTGGAAGCAGAATTGTTGTCAAAGACACGATTCTCCCAAGGCCTTGCTGCCATCCAACGCTCCAACCAGCTCCAGCCCCAGTGAGGTTTATCAGGTTCACAGTCAATGTACAGCTGTGATGGCTCCTTGGGGGGTGCCCTCCAAAGCTGCTGCAAGAGGGAATATGTATCCAATGGTAAGAAATATGAAACCACAGAATGTTTTCCAAGAGATGTAAAACTGCACACCACTGACAGACATTTCTTTGCCATTGAACAGAAGCTCTCATAATTAGGAACAGGCCAAATATTAGGCCACATGCTACAAGTGCAGTTGCACCATGCACAAACATCAACCTGATGAGAGAAGGCATATGCTAAAGCTCTCTCCCTCTTCATTGCTGCCTCTTGTTTGTTTTGCATTTTGGCCTCAAGCTGTTGTGCACTTGCTTGGCTGTCATTCCACCCACCATCCTGCCAGTTGTCCTGTCAACAACAACAAATTGAAGCAAAGCCTTAGCTTCAGGGCTACAACTTAACTGGCTACAGAAATCTTGGTTTCTCTCAGGTCTGATTCAATGAGAAATCTACTTGTGTAGCAATGACATGACAAGACTTAAAAGGACTTCAAACCCAGTGGTTTCACAACAGAAGATCATTGATCAATTACAGTCAACAACTCTGATCTGTATGACAACATATGTACCACAGATTTTCTTGGATGAAGCTGCTGCCGGCGTTGCCATAGCTGCCGTTGGACAGCTTGTCCTTCCTCTGACATGCGTACACGACGGGCTCGGACACGGGCCTGCACTCGAACCAGGGCTTGCATGCACCTGAGAGTGATCGTTGCTTGCCGTCGGACTGTGTGGCCTCGGACTAATGCCTGTAGCCTTACTAGACCTCTGAGGGCACGTAATGCTCGTCTTGCCTGCAGTGGATAGTAATGTTAATAGGTGCAACAAAGACTAAAAAAAGACTCCTACCATTTTCATGAAATTGCAGAGGTAAAAAGTTACAACATATGGTCCAGCAGAAACCAAAACAAGAATGAAAACAATGAGTGTGGTCATCACCTTATGAGTGTCACTCACAAAGTATCAGACCATCACCGTCATCGCAAAGGGCAGTGACTAGCTGCCATTACTCCCAATGACTACATCAGCTCTCAATGTTGTGTGTAGGTAATCTGCTCAAAACTTCAGGCAGAAAATTTTATACAAAATCAGCATCCTGAATTTCTGTCTCATATCAGGAAGCAACAGGAATACTCAATTGTGAGGTCAGTTTGCATTCAGGACACATAGCTAATAAAATACCAATAGCACCCTCATTGAAGCTACAATAAGCTAGTGAGGGGAAGCCTCATTTCACTTTACCTTGCCCATGAAGAAGAAAGCATCAAAGCCTAAGGCATGGAGAGGGGTACATAGAGGATAGCCATTAGTCCCTGTGCAACCTGAAAATATCCTTGAACAACACCTCTGTGGACCTATGAAGGGTTGCAGCTTTCTACAAAGGTCTAGTAAAGCATACATGCCCTATTAACAGATACTAGAATAATATGCTACTCATCAACTGCAGCGATGCTTCAGCACATTGCACTCTTTAGGACAGAAGCTCTAAACAAAGCTTTCACCTCACAGGGTTTGGACTGAGACAAATGTCTGAGTTTCATTTAGCTTGCATGTTTTACCTCGAAAACCTTCAACCACAAGGAGAAGTCTGACAAGGAGGTTGAGAGTCATTACCAGATAACCTCGAAAAGCAGTTTGGATCCGAAGGGCTGCCCAGTCCTCCGGGCTTGTGTAAGTGGATACAGCATGCTGCTGAGCAGACTGGTGGAGTGCAATTGCCTTGTGACTAGGCAATGCTGTGGCTCGACTAATGCTGTAATCCTCCTCTGTTTTCTTGTCCATGTGAGTTCCCTTCTGATCTGTGTGAGAAGACTTGCCGAAGCTCCATCTTCGAGCCCTGTTCTTTGGCTTTTCCTGTGCCACACAAGCATCCCAGAGAGCCAATAAATAACCAAGTCTATGCTTTCAAGGTCTTCTTCCTAGATTCTTCCAGACTCAATGTACAGGACTACCAACTTCTATAAACACAGTTTTTATTATGTGACCTTCTACAGTTTATCTTCTAGGTGCACAAGACTTGAAGTACACTTCTGGTGACCATGTCATGAGAAAGACCATCATCTCAACTGATCTTCAAGCTGAAGAACATACTTGAGCAATTTCATATGAGGTTAAATGCTGGTATCCATGCAAAAGCAGCGTCCTAAAGATATTTAGATGCATAGCAAGGAAACTTACAGCAACTACAGGAGGAATATCTGCTTGCAAATCTGGATCCTTGTGCTCAGATTTGTCAGTGTCCTTGTCCTTTGATGGAGATCGAAAAGCTTTCTTCACAGCACTAAACCAACTCCCTTTCTTGCCCATCTCTCGTTCTCTGCGGAACAAAAGCTAAGTTTCAATACATGATTGCAGGTCAAATCCATTCTCTAAGGCTACTGCCTCCACTCTTTCTTAGTCTCTGTCTTCTCCTTGTGAGAAGAACTGCAGCTTGTAGAGGGTGCAGATCACTCAGTGTGTCACCACATGATGTCTCAGGATATGTTTTGCCTCTATTCGCCTTCTATCCTCCAAATTGTAACTGCTCTATTCATACCAAAAGCATGTGCTTTACATAACAACTCTAGAAACCCAAATGCTTCCAGCTTGAACTCTCATAATGGCTATATCATGTGCAGTAATACCCCCCCACATGTACAGAACAACAGTGCTACATGGCAAACAGGAGAAGACAACGACTAATTCAAAACATATGTAAGTTTTAGGAAAGTTCAAAGACAATGTTCTCCCAGTTGGAAGGGGAAAGTAAGTCATCAATTCATTTTGCCCTTTGTGCAAAGACTTCAACACTGAGGTCTCTTCAGAGTTGGGTTCACAGAAGCTCTAAGCTGCAAGTTCTGGTTGCATCTTGTCATTACTGGGCAACATTAGGCATGTTATTAGGCTGATCAACAGAGAACAAAGTTGACACTGTACGTGAACACATGAACAAGACCTATTGCAATGCACCCTCAATGCATGCAATGTTGGCCACTTCTCAAGCTCACATATCTGAAACAATGTCAAGAGGCCAACAACAGCAAGGGAATAATGACTTCACAAATCATTTAACACAACAGTCTAGGATCCATTCACAACACGGGACCACCTACATTATCCCACAGTTTCCATCTCAGTCAGAGCAGTGAGAGAAATACACTTGCTCAGGTTGAGATTCCAGAAAACAGAACAGTCATAGAAAGTTGCCACTTCTCAGACTGCAATGCAACAAAATATTGGTCAGACCATTCGAAGAAAGAAGCATCCTTCTGCAGAGGTAGGACGGGAGGAAAAATGTACTTCTATGATGATGGTGCAGAAACCCCAATCAGGTACAGAACTGGATGGCTACTCCACCAAGACTAATAGTACCCGCTTGATGATGACTGCTCCCCACCTGTCTGTTAGACAATTTCAATGAACCAAAAACCAGTGCTCAGTGAAGGCAACAAAAGCAGGCTGGGCTGGAGTTTACATCCAAAGCAGATTCTGCAGTGAATAACACTGATGCTGAAGAAGCTTGAGACAACCCTGATGTGAGAGGGCCTAGGAGACACATTCGTGTTGCCATCAACAGAACATGATACATCTCGTCCTGTTGAGATGCATTTCTCCATATGAAAGCCAAAGGCAATGCATGTATCGCTGCTTCAGTGCTGCTAAGCGTACTTCTGTAGAGGACAAAAAGGTGTTCTGTTGCAAGACATGTGTCTCTATGGCTGAGAAGCTCTTCTACAATAGACATGCAAATGCCACTCCTATTCCCTATCGCGGCTCCTACCGATGTTATCATCAGAATGTGAATGGATGTGTAATGGTGGCTTACCAGGGCAATGGTGGTGGTGGTGGTGGTGGTATTGCAAAATGCAGCAAAAATGCCGCTACTGCTACTGCCTGCCGAAAACGGTCAGTGAACTCTCAATCGAGAACAGAACAGGGGTTGACGAAGCCACGGTATGTTGTAAGAGTAACAACCCTCCTCACGGGAGGTCGATTTCCTCTCCATGGACAGACACCTCCTCCTTGCAGCACACACACACGCCTTGCGATCGATTGATAATATTTCTCTTCTGGCTCTTTGCTGTTGCAGCGATGCGATATTCAGAAAAGAAAGAAAGAAACAACGAAACAACAAAGAAGTACTCTCCCAAAAATCTGTGAACACAACAATAAAAAAAGAGTGAGAAACTGCAACGAGGGCGGCCAGAGCTTAGTTAGAACCTCGAGCTGCTCACATTCCGAGCTGAAAAGGGGCAAAAACAGCTGGTCGTCCGACACAAGGAGCAACAGGTGGGAAGCAGCAGGGGGGGGAAGGAAGATAGCAGTGGCCAACTTGCTTTACAGAGCGAAACTTGCATGCAAATGCTTACTTTATTACACTAGAGCTGCTTTTTGGTACATCCGACAAGAAATCGGAAATTTCTCCAAACCTCCAAGCCAGCAGCACAAGAGCATGAAAAACAAAAAGAAGCAAGAAACGAAAACATCACTGTTGTTTCCCATAACAAGCGCCGCACAAACCCACACCCCGAGAAAAAAACACACACACACACTCACGCACCCAAAGCCTTGCCCGCACAGAGTACGAGAACAAGAACCAAAAATAAAAGAGAGAATAACAACAAATCAGAAATAAAAACAGAGGAAAACTCCTTACTTTACGCTCAAACCGAAAAAGAAGACTGCTCGTCAGTTTCCGTATCCGTGTATTGTAGTCATAATGCGCAGAGAGAGAAACAGGAAGAAAAAGAGAACAAACTGAGCCCGTAGCGTTTGTTGGCTGCTGGTGTCCGAGGAGAAAGGGAAGCTGCTGCTGCTGCCCGCGAAAGAGACAAGAAAGCGCACAAGCCAGACAGCCAGCCAGCGTCCTCCTCCTCGGGGAGAGAGACAAAGCTGGGAACGCGCGAACAAGGGAACACGCCCAACAAACAACCAACAATAAGCAATGGGAACACGGGAACCTGTGATTTGAGTCTGATTATTGTTCCCAATGGCCATGAACTTGCTGGAGGTCTGTCAGCGTGCAGTCCCAGAATTTAATGCACTTGTCAGGCTGCTGGCAGAGTGGGCTATGATCCTACTCGACTCTTAGTTCACACTTTTTCTTTTTTTTCTAACATTCCTTACCAAGAAGGATAAGGGACCCACGCCCTGGCTGGGTTTCATATGGGACCCTTTTGCTCATATTGGCTCAAAGCTCTTTGCATGGTGCCTCACTCTACTAACTCTTTTGTGATCAACAATTTGCTATTATTATAAACTTACAAGATTTATATAAGTACCACTTTCAGGGTTTCTTTTTCCAATTTTGTGATGAAGGTAGGTAGCCAGCCCCCTCTTGGCTACAGGTCAGAGAGGAAAGTAGAAAATTTTAAAGAGTCCTGCTATATTTCAGCAACCTGCTACAACTTAGCTATTCTCATCTAAATTTGGCAATTTCAAAAAACAAATCCTCAAGAGCTGGCAACTTTGGTGCAATTTTTCACGAAAATCCTCTCTATGAGTTTGCACTGGATTTTGTTTTGTTGTCCAGTGGTGAAATTTGCCCCGCAAAAAACATGCTGATCACTCTAGTTACCTACCTCACTAAGATCACTGACATAAACAGATGCATCTTCGACTGGTAGTAACTGAAGCAGAAGAAATCCAAGAAGGTCATACCATGCTATGCAACAATTAAGTGTGCTTGCCTCATATGGTAAGTGCGCTTTGCATCACGCAGGTACGGATCAACCACCTTACATGCCAGTATTAGATAGGCATTACACATCATATGTAAAAAATATGGGTAGAAAAGATTGCATTCAATTGGTTTGAGTCTTGAAGGACAACTGCATTTGTATGCACATTACATGCAAAAATTAATGCATTTCCAAATTTGTATTCATAACAAAAATTGATTTCTTTCAAGGACTTCTCAATTGGGTGCGTACTATGTACGTGTGTTGTGTATACATGATCATGATGACGACCCATGACCCCATTTCATAGCCATTATCTCAACATAGAAACCTCAAACAACACAATTGACAAAAAGTGCTTGTAAAGGTTTTGTTTTGTGCAACAATGGTTACTTGTAACATCCCTATTTAATCATAGTGGGTTTCAAAACCATCTAATCTCAAGATGTAATCTTAAATAAACCAAACTAGTCTGAAAAAACCATTGCGGCAATAAGGTTCGAATGTGCAACAACAAATTCAGATCTTTTTTTCTCAAAGTACTCTCAGTAGATACCAGTATTGTACTGGTATGTCCCTTTTCACATACCCATCTGGTACTGGTATTGAGTACTTTCATACCAGCCTAGTACTGGTATTGAATCAATATTAACACTTTCATATGCGTCTGGTCTTGGTATAAGACCCGTATTGGGCCCAAGGCTGCTGGTTTTTGTCGGATACGAGGCAGGTATAAACTTGGTATTAGACTGGCATTATCTCAGGTTCATACCAGTCTGATACTGGTATGAGGCTGGTATTAGGCTGGTATTGCCTCAGGTGATACCAGACTGGTATGTTCTTCCATACCAGTATACATACCAGTGCTATATACCTAGGTTGCTCCCCATGTACGAGTATAATACACTCGTATATACAGTGAGGATATTTGTACTACTGTAGCCCTTGGGTTTGGGAAGTGAGTCTTGAATGCATCAAAAGCACTCAAGCAAATACACTCTACCCTAGGGTCAGTTTCCTCATTCAATAATCTTTTAAATAGTGAAATGTATTATTGTGAAAATATGAAGGTGAGGTGTTGAAAACCATCATAATTATCGCACGCTACCATGTGAATAATTTCACTCCTCGTATGACAATATCATAGTACATTGTAAAAAATAATAATTTCAAATTTATAAAATAATTAACCGAATCAAAAAAAATTAATTATTCATTTTGTCCATGTGGACAAGACAAATATAAATATTTATTTATTTATTTATTTGTCTTGTCCATAGGCTATGGTAGGAATGCAGTAATAAAAGTGTCTTTTTAGTCCTTGCCAACAAAAAGAGGATAGTATTTTTTTGTTTTGGGGCAGGATTACAAAACCTTTTTATAGTTTCCCTTGTAGGATGAATAAATGAATGAATAGGCTACAAAATATTCCATAATTACACACCGAATGCACGCCTCTTTAGGTCAAATGATTTACCTTTGGGAATTGGAAAATGGTGCTTTGAGTCCTAAAACCTTTGACCTAACTGGATTGAAATCAGAATTCCCTAATTTTATTTCTCAAAACCCATTATTATTATTATTCTTTTTTTTATAATGTTGGCATGGAGGGTCAAGTATGCTAGTAAGCTTTGGGGTAAAATCCAACACCTAACCAAAAAGCTTTCATCCTCAAAGCTACTTATTGCCAAGTTCTCCTCTTAGAAATAGCATTTAAGACCTCATACATTTTCTGAAAATGGAGCAAGCTCATATCTTTTCAAATAGGTATAAGAAAATTACTTAGCTACAATGTTCAAGATCAACTCAGTGTTTTCTTTTTCAATTTTGTGATGTTGCTCAAGTGGTGATCATGCATTAATATATTTAGCCAAATTAGGCAATATTAAAAATATGAAATCTTAAGCACCCTTTCATATTGTAGGCAAGTGTGGTGTTTTTTTTCCTTTTTTAAAGAATTTTTTTTCTGGTGATTTGTTTAATCACTGGATCAACTTGGCCTTTCTTCTTTTGATTCCTTTTTTCCTTGAAATGCCAACCCTATACAGAAATTGCAAATGAAATTTTTTTAATATTTTTTTATTTTTCTCCTCATCAGACATTGCCAGTCTGCACATATTGTCAATTTCATTTTGACTAAAACAGAGGTCCTAGCCTATAACTAAAAAATTCCTCATCCCTCCTATCCCAACTCTTGAACTCCCAAAATTTTCAATTTTCGAACATTCCCTATGACTTGGGTTTGCACTGGCAATAATTTGTCATGTACATGCGGCTGCTACTTTTCAAGTGTAGGGTATGAGTAAGACAAGCAATAGGAAATCAGACCAGGATAAAGCTCTTGTTTTTAAATGATTCTTATCAAAGATTGAAACTTGAAACCAAGCTACAACTACTATAATCACTCTCTAACATTGTGCATTAAATGCAGAGTTTCAGCATTTCATACTGAGATTTAAGAATAAAATTTCATTACTTTGTAGAGACCACTGCGAGAGGGGATAGGGGGTGAAAGCAGATATGGAATTCCAAAAAGGCCATGAAAGGAGTGGGCTCGGGCTTGAGGTTTAGAGTAGAATATTCTCTGTCATAGGGTCCCAAGACAAGGAATATTGGCTTGGGCATGGGGGCGAACCTTACAAGATTCCCTTAGACATGTGGCTAGACATCTACAAATTACGGTAATGTCATGTCCTACACCCTGAGTGGTTTTGTCCTGGGCTTTGGTAACCTGGGGTCAATGGGAACAAATATGGGGAGCGAACATATAGTTTTATTCCGTATTGATACATGTATGAAATAGCACATCCACAATGGTCATCCATTAAGGCATGATAACATGGAAGGGGGTATGGATCAGGCCAAAAAACTTTCTTGTTGCATGCCTTTCTATGTTACTTAGCCTAATCCATACCTCCTTCTATGTTACCATGCTTTAATGGATGACCATTATGGATGTGTTATTTCATATACATGTATAAATATGGAATAAAAGTATACATTCGTTCTCAATACTTGTTCCCATTGACCCTAGGTTACTAAAGGCCCATGACAAAACCATGCAGGGTATAGGACATGACATTAACATAATTTGTAAGATGTCTAGCCCCATGTCCATGGGAATCTTATGAGGTTTACCCCAGGCCCAAATGACAGGGTGAAGACAGGGTGACTTTACAGATAACTCTAATGTCCCAAAACACTGTGCTATAGTGTGGTACTGTAGTAAGTGGTGTTCATGACACCTTGGACCAGATTTTCTACCTATTCAACTGCCCATAGTGTGGCATGGCCCTAAACACAAGGGTGCCCAATATTACAGTGCATGGGCAGATTCAACACATGTCCATTGAATAATTAATTAATTAATTTTGAAGATTCCAGGTCGAAATAAAAAAATTTCAATATTCTGAAGGATGATTCTCTAAAAATCTCCTTCACAAATTTTGGTTCATTGAAAAAGGTATTTTTTGGAATTTTCAACATTTTTTACAAACAATAGAATTAGTGTCAGAGCTGCCAAGGTTCCACAATATAAGCAGTCCCAACTCCAATTGCTGCCTGCAGTCTGAGTTCTTTGCATTATGGCACCTCCATGGTAATAGATTATATCACTCTCTCTCTCTCTCTCTGTCTCTCTCTGTGTCTGTCTGTGCAGTGCGTGAACAATGCAAAGCAATCATGCAGGGACAGAGGAGGAGCTCTGTGTGGGGGGTGGGTCACTTGACAAGAGCTCCCAAAAATGATCATGAACTTCAGGAAAGCTTCAGGGAAAGCATGTGGCCTGCCACACCCAACAAAGTCATCATCCTCACAACACACTCAGGCTTTATGCTCCAGGCTTCTTCTCTCAGGCTTTGTACTCCATTTGGAAGGAATTCATTGGTTGTTTTTTTGACCAAGTCCACCTCCTCCCAACCCCCCAGCCCCTCAAAAAAAAGGGGGTTGTTGCCAAAGAATGAAACAAATTAGACAAGGTAAGGTAAGGCACCCAACATGTTTTATTAATTTGAGCCTATGGCAGGAGGGGAAGAATCATGGTGTTGTTCTTTCTTCCTACATGCTTGTGCACTCAACAATAGTTATGGTGTTTCTCTCTATTCCTATGTGCTTGTGTGGAGAGTGCTACTCATCTTGTTGATCTTTCTCTTATGTGCTTGTGCATGTAGTGTTGGTCATGGGGTTGCTTTTAGCTCCTATATGCTTGCTTGCATGCATGATGTTGATCATGGTGTTGCTCTATGTTGCTTGATGTTTGTGCACACAATGGTGGTCATGGAGTTGTCCTCACCTCACTCAAATATCACTACTCTCCTCCTTTGTGCTTTGTGCTTGTGTGAATGGCTTTAGCTATGGTGTTGTTCTTTTTTCTTTTTTTTTGTGTTGTTGGTACTTCCCCTTGGCTTTCTTATATATGTAGGAAAAGGTTACTACTTGTCCTATTATTTGTCATATGACTTGTCCTAATGCCACTTGAAACATTATTGTCAAATGAAGGAAGTTTCTTCTCCTCTTTCATTTCATTTCTTTTATTTTCTTTCCTATGTGTTTCTATTTCAATTTATGTTTCCAATTTTCTTTTTTTTCTTAATTCTTGATTATTTTATATTCTCTTTTTTCAGTATTTTTTGTTTTTTTGTTTTTTTTTTTTTTTTTTTTTTTTTTTTTTTTTTTTTTTTTTTTTTTTTTTTTTTTTTTGATTTTTTCTTTTGGTTTTTAATTTGGTTAATTTGCTTAGTCTAAGATGTTTATTTCTTTATGTTTGATGTGCTTGTATTTCTTTTTGCTTTTTTTTCTTGGTTTGTTTTGTTGTTTCTTCTTTATCTTATTCCTTTATTTGTCACATCTTGAGTTTGTATCATC